>Ga0123355_10006883_pt1 | contig 16930 bp, 9 predicted proteins | sample TergutEmb28metaG_3_FD_89872 | JGI IMG/M metagenome (GOLD analysis project Ga0123355, IMG submission 89872) | Embiratermes neotenicus P1 segment gut microbial communities from Petit-Saut dam, French Guiana - Emb289 P1 | ecosystem: Host-associated > Arthropoda: Insects > Digestive system > Gut ...
AGTAATTAACCAACTTGATGCACAAAATTTTTGTTTTACAATAAGTTTATTTCATGCCTCTACATGTTTCGAGCACATGTGCTCATCATCATGAGGTCAAAATTGCATTACACAGCCTCTGGTATCATCACACCTATAGACGGCACGAGCACGAGACGGCCACATATAGGTGTGATGATACCAGAGGCTGTGTAATGCAATTTTGACCTCCTGATGATGAGCACATGTGCTCGAAAAATGTAGAGGCATGAAATAAACTTATTGTGAAACAAAAATTTTGTGCATCAAGTTGGCTAATTACTAAGATAAATATACTGAGATGCACTTCTAGCAAAACGTCGAAACTCGTTAATTACTGGTTCATTTAACGACAATATTTTAACTGAGGAGATTATATTATGTATAAGGCGATTATATTATGAAGAATATTGGAAGTAAACAGCATTCGCTTGAAGAACATGAGGGGGAAGAAGAATATTCAGTATATCCAGCAAGTAGACAGAAGTTTGAGCCTGAAACTCGGTATTTCTGTAACCTTATTGCTGATGAGGACTTCTCCGTTCTGAGACCAAGACTGTTCCAGTCTGTTACCTCCATACGTATACTACACATTTATGGACTAATAATTCTATTCACACGCAGCTTTTCAAGTGCCTTTGCGTTCCGATGCGCGTCGTGATATTTTGATATAATTAATATAGATATGAACTTTATTGATTGAGCGTGGATTGTCTAAGGTTGCTTAGAGCGACAAGAATCGGTAAATGTGCCGGGACACAGTAGCACGACTCTTTAAGTATTTCGTTCTTTATACCGATATACAGCGAAATATATTAAGAACTAGTGTCAATATAAGGAAAAACGGAATATGAGATTAATAATAATAACAATTATATGTAATTCGTCGAAACTAGTAATATCTCTTTATTTATGTTCCAAAAACCTGTCTTATATCAATTGAGGCCTAAAAATATTTATTTTTACTGATTCACGGTGTATGTAAGGCGTAGAGAATTCGTACGGTGACAAATATAATAACAACTTTTGTTGCTCTATAACCTCCGACACGCCGTACTGAAGAGAAAAAAAAATCTTACTTCTTGCGCATCCGCCGATAGACTTTAATGTATTATTAACAACTTTATTTATAAAACCTCTTCATTAACCACTGTTTATGTATATAAATAATACTCTAAACAATTTTTAACCTTACGTGTTCATTGTTTATTAATATGGTTTTATTTTAATTATATTTATGTGATGTGGGATCCCATAATGAATACATTGATGTACTATATATTCAGCACTTAACTGCATTTGACCTGTAATTTTTCTTTCAGCCTGTTGATGGATTTTACAGGCTGAAACATGTAGCTATTTTGAGTGAGAGAAATATATGTTGTGTTTTGACTGAAGCTATATTTTATTTTAATCGAATATTGATATATTTTTAAGCACAGCGAGTTTTGAATTTGCTTTGTGTTGCCGAATTTCTGTCGCCACACTGAAGCAGGATTTCCTTTTCTCGGTGTTAGACTCGTAAGTTAGTATACTTTTGAGCTGTAACGTTGTGCTTGCTGGATGCTTGACTGCCGGGCAAATGCAGAACAAGATGCGAACTCATGTATTGGCTCTCAGACTTGAGTATACAAACCAGACCTCCCACTTATACAATATAATCCTCTTAGCTACTTGGCTGCGGCAACATTTCAAACCTAAGGATCCCTATTGTCTATAGGCTACGCATTGCCACATGCCGCATCTCTAAACACTGGCTACACAAGTCGTATTCCCGTCTTTATCACATTCTGCTGCACCCTTCTAGAACATTCTTGTCTGTGCTTTGGTGTGTGACCTTTCTTTCCTTTCCCTTAATTCATGCCATGTGTACTTTTCTCTTTATATTCCTTTCGTTTTCTCTTCTATGTTTGTTTCTTTGTTTCTACCTCAGAGCAGCCAATACTACGTACCGAAATCAGTACCAGATATCTCGCTAATACAAAACTTTAACCCTAGAGATACTTTGGCGTTATGAATTAACCACGTGCTTGTTCGTGTATGTGACGTCAACAGCGACTTTTAGAGTTAAATTACTAATGGACAGTGCCACTCAATAGAGAGGAGCACAAGTTCAGGTTGTTATAATTACATATAGAAATTACACAAAGGGTGAAACACGTTGAAAATCATGGGTTGTAAACACAAAATCTAATTCGTGTCCAAGTACTCGGGTTTATACTCTAGTCACTAATGAATGAATGAATGGTATTTGGGTTTGAGCCCTTCCGGGCCGGTTGTACGTAGTCCTTAAAACAGGCCCTTTGTGCCCCATGATCTATTACTAGGTTAAAGGGTCCCTGTTCCTTGACCAAAGTTCCAGATGGCTCATGTACTTAGTTTCCTAACATTCTCAGGGTCCAAAAAGAAGGGGCCCAGATGTGTTTGTCTGAGTGAAGCCAAGGCCTCAAACTCACACAAAATGTTTTCTGAGGTTTCCTCCTCAGTAACACATTTCCTACAAGTGGGGTTATTTCTCAGCCCCATTTCATATAAATGTCTTCTCAATGTGTTATTTCCTTTAAGGAGACCAATAACAACCCTGGATTGTGTCTATTAGAGGATAACGCTTTAGTGATAGTCTATCCACATTTGGGATAATAAGAAGTCAGTCCTTTCTTTGCAAGGGATGTGAAGGCACAGTAAACGGGCTGCCAAATTTTTCGGCTGTCCGACAAGATAAGCTTGTAACTTGTAAAAGGTGTTGAATGGACTACCGCAGAAAGATACGACTTAAAATAAATATGTTAGGATCAGATTTACAGTTACGTTCACCATGGCTCTGTTACCGACTATAACTGGTTCAGCTTTTGTATGCGACCATTTACTGAACTTCAAGCGGTTGATGTATCTGCCTTCTCTCAAAGATTGGGTTTACTCGAGTTTTGGTGTTGTCATAGCATTGCTGGTGTAGATTCTACTCTTCAAGGATACGGCATTTGGTAGATCAGTTATAATAAGCCAATCGTTTGGCAAAACTTACTGCTTTTGTTGTTGCATCTCGAATGCCACAGAACAGCCGATATATATATATATATATACATTTAAAACACATTCACCAATACTAAGTACGAGGGGGTGCTGATAAGTCCTTACCCCGACCAGGAAGGAAACAAGCTACAGCGGCCAAAATCGGGATTTATTCAACATACTCACCACGAAGTTCATTACACTTCTTAGCCCGTTGCTCTAACTTTTGAAGACACTCAAAAATAATTCATAAAGTTGTCCGTCCAACCAGTTCTCTGAGGTAGCAATGACCTCCGCGTCGGAAGAAAAATGGCGACCTTTCAATTGCTTTTTCAGTCCAGGGAACAGGTGGTAGTCCGACGGGGCCATAGTCGGTGAATAGGTTGGGTGATCAAGACATTGGAAGCCCAGTAGGCCACTTTCTTCCGGGTTGCAAATGACCGGTGAGCCATGGCATTGTCGTGCAAGAACAAGACTCCCTTGGTGACTTTCACGCAACGTTTTTCCTTCAAAGTGTTCTTCAATTGCACCAGCAGAGATGAGTAATACTCCGCGTTGATAGTTTGGCCCTTTGGAAAATAGTTAATGAGGAGGATGCCGTCTTGATCCCAAAAAATCGAGGCGAGAACTTTTCCATCGGATTTTCGCACTCGGAAATTTTTGGGGCGGGGTGAGCCGCTATGCCGCCACTGTATTGATTGTTGCTTTGTCTCCACGTCATAGCGATATAGCCAGGTTCCGTCCATGGTCACCAATCGCGACAGGAAATCTTTTGGATCGCGCCGAAAAAACTTGAAACGTTGCTCAGGCGACTGGCACCATTGACGTTTTTGATCCGCGTTCAGGCATTTCGGGACCCACTTCGTGGAGAGCTTCCGCATGTCCAAATCTTCATGAACTGTGGACCCAATCCACTCACGTGAGGTGCCCAGTTGCTCAGCTATTGATTTAGCCGAAATCTGGCCGTCTTCCAAGATTAACTCGTGAATTTGATCAATAATCTCCGGAGTGGTCACTGTTTTGGGTCTTCTAGGACGAGGCGCATCACCGGTTTAAAAATCACCACGTTTAAACTGGGCCACCCAGTTTTTGACGGTGGCATGCAATGGTGCGTGTTTCCCTCATGTTTCTGTCAGAATGGCGTGAATTTCCTTTGGCGCCTTTCCTTGCAGGAAAAAAAAAATACTTGATGACAGCTCGCGTCTCCATGTTGTTGAAATCGCGCGCGTCACCTAACATGCTTCCCTTCAGCCTCTGTAACAAGAAAATACTTGTACTTCGGCACATGAACAGACCCCTCTTTCCAACGACAATATCGATTCCATCCTACAACATCGAGAAGTAGGTCGGGCTAAGGACTTTTCAGCACCCCCTCGTAGGTGGTTTCAACTGAACGCTGAACGGAGTGCATTTAGGAGACTCGTCTAACAGTATGTTTTTAAAAAAAAAAAGCTGTCACAGCTCCGAACTGTGATATAAATGTAGCTAATAAATCCCATGAAAATGATCGATTTTCAAATACGAGTACTGTGTTTAGGAATGACACTAACACGTACATTTGCACTCACGACGGGATTAATTTCAGATTAAATTCGGAGAAGTTTCCTACTATCCAGTTCAGTGTGTGACTAATATTAAGTGCCACATCTGGCTACAATTCTGTTCAGAATCTTTCCACTCTTAAGTGGCAAATCTGGCTACTATGCAGTTTAGAATCTTGCCACTCTGAAGTGCTAAATCTGGCTAGTATGTCATTCAAATGTTGCCACTCTTAAGTGCCAAATATGGCTGCTATACAGTTCAGAATCTTGCCACTTTTTAAATGCCAACTGTGGCTACTATGCAGTTCAGAATTTCGCCACTCTTAAGTGCCATACCTGGCTACTATGCAATTCAGAATCTTGCCACTCTTTAAATGTCAAATATGGCTACTATGTAGTTCAGAATCTTGCCCCTCTTTAAATGCCAAATCTGGCTCCTATTCAGTGCAGAACCCTACTGCTAGTCAATGACGAATTTGGTTACTATTAATCTCAGGTTTTTTCTACTATTCAGTACAGAATCTGGGTAGAGTTCAGTTCAGAATCTGGCTAATATCCATTTCTGAATCTTACTACCTCTCAGTTCCCAGGCTTGCTACCGTCAAGTTCAGAATCTTGTCGCATTTCCATTTAGAATCTTGCAACTGATTAATTTTAAAGTCTCTTTCCTCCATGTTTTCTATCTCAACATGTTCGAATTAGAATATACAAAACCATATTTTGCCTGCACTTTTATGTGTGTACGACACTTTGGCACTCGCATTACGATAAAACTGACAAAAGACAGAGCGCTGAGGCGAACGTTTGGATCTCAGAGGAAAGAAGTAGGAGGAAGTTCGAAATACACTTTATAATTCGTAATTCTATCAAATACTATTAAGAAAATGAGATCAAGGAGTATTACATAGATGGGGAAGGTAGAAGTTGTGGGAGACAAGGCGAGTGGCAAATGATGTTTGGTTGGAGAACCAGAACGAAAGAGTTCACTTGGAAGAATGAGGACTTAACAGGGGACCGATAGTAAGATGGATCATGGAGAAAATGTGTTGGGGGTTGTGTGAACTAGAATTATGTTACTCATGAAGGAATATGCTGTGGACGTTTGTTAACACGGTAACAAACTTTATTGTTCCTTAGAATACGATAAGCTTTTGGATTAGGTGATCAGTCGGCTGCTGTTCTAGTGGGACTCTGTTCCGTGGAGTTAGTTGTAAAGTAACATACTCAGTAGATACAGTGTTCATCTCTTGTATTAATATATCCAGACACTCATTATTTAAAGGTACGTATTTTGACCCGTGTAGGCCGGATAGCTCAGTCGGTATAGCGACTGACTACAGGCTGGACGATCCGGGATCGAATCCCGGTGGGGACGAGATTTTCCGCCCGTCCATATCGGGCCTGGGACCCACTCAGCCTCCTGTACAATTGGCACCGGGTCTTTCCCGGGGGTAAAGTGCGGCCGGGGCGTGCTGCTGACCACTAATCCCTTCTAGTGCCATGGTCATGGAAGAGTAGAGCTATACCCGTACCCACCCTCTGGGCCACACCTGACCTGTAACGGGATGACTTTTTTACCTTTATTTTGACCCGTAAAATATTGGAAATTTCTTGAGTGCCTGAATATCGTTTTCTTACGGGCTCTGCTTAAGGTGGCTACCCACAGCAATCATACCTACGTAATGACAATATTAATGGCTTCCTGTCTAGGTAAAAAACGCAAGCGTATTATATTTGTTGGCTATGGGACTCTTGGTTTGCTGGTTGGTTGCGTAGTGACTGGGCATAAGATTGTTTAGTTAGTAAGGTTCTTATGTTGAAAAGAAAATAGTTTTGAACATAAGGGAGCGGATGGATTAGACGTATTGTTGGCAGTCTTGTGTAAATTAAAGTGTATGTGGCTCTGTTTAAGCTTATCTTATATCATGTACAGTAGTTACGGCAGGAACATTACATGAATCTTTGGATAGCTCAGTCAGTGTAGCGACTAGGCTATTATCTAGACGACCGAGGAATAGATGTTCGATTCCAGGCAGGGTCAAAATTTATTCTCTTTACTACAGAGTCCAGACCGGGAGCGTGTGGTTCCTACCCAGCTTAATTTGCAATGGGGACCTTTCTCCTGAGCTGAAACTACCGGGGCGTGAAGGTGGCCATTAACTTCCATGCAGTGTCGAGATTAATAGCCATCGGAGCTATACTTTCATTAATACATATGTCTTCCTGGTGTTGTGCATAATCAAACACAGCGATACTTCAATTTTATAACATCATGAAATAGAGGAGACAGCTGGGAGGGCATAGTTGGTATAGAGACTAGGGTACGTGCTGGGCGGACCTGAGTTCGAATGCCGTATGGGGCAACATAATTTTTTTCTACTTCAAAACGTCCAGACCGGCTCTGGAGGTTATTCATCCTGTTAAATGAGTGCTTGGGTCCTTTAGCTGGGATAAAGCGGCCGAACGTGACGTTGATCACTCGCCTTTGTCCAGCACCGATATAAAGAGTGAGTGGAGCTACATCTCTCTTCCTCCTCATATGCAATCATGACGTAGAAAGGGACAACTTTACTTTTTCTACGAAACAGAGGAAAATGTCAGGCCTCAGGTGACGTGATAAAATCTCGAGGCAACACAGATTTCAGTATTTTATATTCGAGTTTTGAGTTTGGACTGTCTCTTTCGGATGCGTAACCAAGGGTCTTCTAATCGTAGTGAAGAGGTGAAATTTAATTACTGACTTATTTTAGGCTTCGAATGAAAAGTGCTGTATTTCAAACTAACGAAACTGTTTCTTGTGTGTAATTCCGCAAATAGTCTCTTCTGTTCGTTGTATTTATTTGTCTGTTGCTACCAGGACGCGACTGTCCCAATATTTTCATAAGTAATTAGGTTTCAGTGGCGTAAGCAATCAATCAACTGTATTTTTACTGTATTTTCCTCTAGAAATTTATAATCCGAATAATTCTACCCTTCTCTTTTGGAACCTTTGTTATGGGTCTGCTTTGTGAACCAAATGAATGTACTTGCAATATTTGCGTTTCGTGGGTGGTGTGCCTCTACAAGAGGCATGTCGAGGGCACAGCCTGTAGAGACGGGAGACATTAGTTTTGCAGGGTTACAGAATTCAAGTGAGAATGGATAATCAAGAGGGGGGAAGGGAGACTGGCAATGGTGTGGTCTAAATTGAGGGTTTAGAATTTAATTTATCCCAGTGACAGTAAATTCTCTCACTATCCACCAACAACCACCGCCATCACCGCCCTCCCCCCGATCAGATTCAGTATAAATCGCTAATCTGACGGTTCATGGTAATCTATCTAACAGTTGTGTTTCAATAACAGTAACACAAGCTGGGCCAATTGTAATTATTATGATCAGATATGCGTCATGTTAAGGGTTGCGAGGGAGGGAGATGTGCTTATCAATTTGTGTTTACGAGGGTGGGTGGGGGTTGTTCGAGACCCGGGCGAACTTCGTCGTTAAGAGTAATCAAACGCTACATTAGCCACCGATTGTTCTGCATTAAACCAGCCGTACTGGCCTTTATGGAAACCACAGTAAAAGATCATAAGAGTGGTTTTCAGAAACGAGAAAGAGAGATATAGAATATACTAATAGGGATGGAAATAAACGACGAAAATGGACCATTCAGTATTCATGAATGACATTGAAATTATTTTAATATGGTGGACTAGGCCATAAAATGTAGTTTGACGGCGACAAAATGCCATAAACCCATTGATATTCTATCAGTAGTTGGGGTGGATTTATAGTGTGTATTGTTTATATGATACAATGATTGCGTTCCGGTGACCGCCTGTTTCATCTGAGGTTTCTTTGGTTTGCACTTTTGTGGGCGTAGGTACAGAAATCGTGCCGTGTGTAGGACAATAACGAGAACAGGTTTTGTGAATTTGATTTGTCTATCTGTAATGCTTGGACTGTAACTCATCCATATTTGATTTTCGTATTTTCTTGGTTTTGTTACACTTTGATAGAGAGTGCAATGCTGTTGATATTCAAGTAAACTGCAATCAAAGTACGTGTAAACAAAAGGGGACTTTTGTAGCAGCGGTTTGGTGACGAACCAGTAGAATTGGCCTTCTGAACCTTTTATGTGATGCGGGCAACTTTGCCAAAATTTTTGTCTGCATGCGGGCAATGTGAGATTAAATACACAGAATGAAGAACAAATTATTATATGCATAATTTTACCTGCCTATTTGTCGACACATCATGTGGAATACAACATATACTGATAGGGATGTGAAAATGCTTTTTCAAACTGCAGTTCACAAATTGGCTGGGGTTTTGCTACTTTTTGTACATTTTAACACTCCCAATTGTCAATGCAATACAATATGTCTTCATAAATAAAAATCTTATAAGTTTTAAAAATTTATTTGGCGCTCTGACTCGACTTTAACATGGAAAGGTTTAGAAGGTTTGCTCATTTCAAATTTCGCCGCAGGCAACATAACACGGGGGACCTGTTTCTCGCGACCTACGGTTGGTACCGTGTACCTGTATTCGGATTTATCGTCTGTAGATACCTGACAGGAATACTAGCAAGGAAGATGGATATTTTAAGACTTTATGAACGAAATTTGTTTACAGACACAGTATTAGGTGCAGCGGTTACACATGTATATCTTCGGACCACATAAGGTTCTTGAATATGCACTGGAAAGTATTGGGCACGTTGGCTGTGATCATTTTCCTGGAGGCACTGAAGAGGTTCACGATGACCCTGAATGAGCACAACGGTTGTCCGACGCTGACTTTATTGTGATGCTAAAACAAGAGTGTTTTAGAGCTGCCCACGCGGTTTGCCGCAGATTCCACGATCCTTCCGTGAAAATATTTAAATCCCTTGGGGATATTTTCGTGGCTGTTTCACAGCACTGAAGTAGCTCTGTCGTCTTCGTGTTGTTTTAGCCGCATTATGTTCGTTTCGGTTTGAGTAATTTGCTGTTGTAATAACCCGAGTTCTCTGTCGTGTTCATCTTAATTAATGCTGCACAGCGTTTTTCTCTTCTTTCTGTTTTCAACTTTATTTGTGTCTTCTACTATTACTTCTGGCGCTACTCGTGCTCTTGTTTCACTATTAATTATTTATTTCATCGTTATTTTTTATTCGGCTGCTTCAGCGCGTCTCCTATGTGTTCGTGCTGTTATACTCTTTCTCATTTTATTTCGTATTTAATTCTTCCTGTTATATTTTTAATGTCTTTGAAAACTGTTTTCCTTACTGTTTCTTAGCAGTCTCCCCATTTCCCTCCCCTGAATATTCCATTATTACTTGTTTTCTATATATACCTCAGTCAGTATTGTTTGTTGCATTAGGTTTTTGTATGAAGTTGTCTTTGTTCATGGCCTTTCTCCTGTGACGATTGTGTTTATGGCTAGTAAAATAAAAAGATTGACTGGATTGCTGACTAGCTGGCTGGATACCGAACAGACAGACAGACAGGCAGACAGAGAGACAGACAGACAGACAAAGTGAATGATTCCTCTCTCTCATGTTACGCAATCCCGAATCCTTGATCTCCTTGGAATTAATAATTTTATCATACTTTATAGCAGTAATTATTGCACATGTACATACTGTTTTGAGGTATTTAAAAAAGGGGGGGTTCTTCCATCTTTTAGTGTTATAGATCCTTTTTTCGCCCCTCCGATTCGTATTTTCTGCTCTTACCTTTTATTATTATCGTAATGTCTCCTCTCATCTCATTACCTTAAGTGAGTTTTGCTGTTTATGTTTGTTTCGTGTAAGTTTGTTTAGTTACATTTCCGTCAGATCCTCTAGTGGATATGGATAGATATTCGTGTGATGAGAAGGAAGGTTAGTGCTTCTGACTTGGGAATGTCAATTTCCACATGAGATCTCACCTGTCAACACTGCTGTTGATGTTACACAAAAAGGCCATTTGAAGTAACATAAAATTGTTTCAAATTTGCAATTAAAATTTATAATAAATAAGAGTATACAATTTACTCCGCATTGGAACAATGAGGAAGACAGAGTCATTCTCTAATATCTTTGGAGGCGTCTTTCGACAGACTCAAAATTAATACGTATTGTTACTACATCAAATATTTTTCGGGATTGAAATTCACATAAACTACAACGATACTTCTTTTATTCGAATTTGTGTATACACTTCATTTAAATGTACAAATATTCTTAAAGTAAAGCGAATAAAAATCATAAAAGAGGAACGCTGTTTGTAGTTAACTACGAGCAAGTACATGGTCTTTCCGCATCGACAGACCTAACAAAGCAGCTTATTGCATATAAAGCCTGCATGCCGGGACATCTCGTTGCAGGTATGGTGCCCATACCAGCGAAAAAAGGAATACAATATAGTAACAAACACGTTCTCATTACAACCAAGTCTTGAGACTTAATTAATATGTACTTTTGATTTCAAACTTTCGCCGTTTCTGAAAGGTGTATGTATGCTTTCTTCCGGGTAGTTCCCCGGCGTCTGAATGTTGTACACCAACGTTTCGGAACACTGTTCCATCTTCATAGGCAGGTAGGTATGAAGAATGACTGGGGGCCAAGCCAAGCCAAAGTGTGAACTGGGGGCGGAGACTTGCGCGAAGCGCAAGTCTCCGCCCCCCTCTCTGTTAGCCATTCTGCGTTTGACCGCATTGCTGGGCTCTGTAACAGATACCTCAACATTAACAGGGGATTATGCTTACGCTAACGATGTTGAAGTCAGGCTGAGGGCCTTGACTCATCTTGCCAAAGACTAGGTCCTAGGTTGCCGTGGACTAAGTATGGGAGTGATAAACTTCGGTTGGTTGGCTGTCCGGGTTCCGAACCCAGACTGGCTCTGTCACATACTGCTGTTATGCGACGTTTGTCGGGCGCTTGGGTGAAACTGCCGCGCCTGGTGGAGGGAAGTGCGGGCCGTGCCGCAACTTTGCTTCGAATAACCCGGCATTTGCTTTACAACTGAGGAAGATCACGGAAAACCTTAGTCAGGGTAACAGAATGGCGCTCGGCTGTTCAGCGCCGAACGCGATTCGTTTAGTCGACTTATCCATCGCGGGCGATGGCCTCGACTGGCCTGTGAATGACCTGGGTTGAGAATGTTAGAATATTTATACGGGAAAAGGTTTAGCTCGAAAATAGCCTGAGCCAATCCTTTTATTTTTAGTACTGCTAATACGTTAGTATCTTTGTCAGTTAAGTGAGTAGTTACTGACTGAAAATCAAAACTTTATGTGGAGGGGCAGGGATTTTTCTCTTCGCCAGTAGGTCCACGCCGGCTCTGGACCCAACTGAAATTCCTGTCCAGTCCATTGCCGGTATGAAGCGAAACCACCCTTTATCTTATTCTGGCGCCGAAATTATGAATTCATCGCATTTTACTTCCACTGCTTAATATGTTCCTTATTTTGGTTCGTAAGCACTGGAACAAATTTATATGTTTACATTTTGTTCGTATTGTATTTTATACTTATCGCTTCGTTGGCAGTTTTTGAGTTTTTGAAATTATATGCATATTTTCTCTAATCTACTAATCATATTTACTAGTTAAAACACTCCCCATATTAATGTATGACAACAACATGGATGTTGTTGTCATATTTATTGCCCTAAAATTGACTTTAAAACTCATTTTTTGTTTTTTGTAAACTTTGTTCACGATTTACAAACTCTGCTTTTGGTAGCATTTTTAGCTGTATTGTCTTTGTGCATATTAATAACATGTTTCCTACATTGTTCCCTCTTTTTACGAAAAATGTTCTTTATTAATTGTTTTTATACTTTAGTTCCGATTTATCTCACAGTACCTTTCTCGATGATACTTTTACTGTTCCTTCTTGTGCTTCTTTTCCATTCTGTTCGTTACGTAGTCACCCGGGGCACACTTTATATCAAGGCGAGAAGTAAGTTTTATTTTGGTGATTGCAATGCCATTTGTTCTGCTTCTTTTCCTAAGAAACTAGGTTCTCTGTATACATCCGATTTAGTTGTTGTGTGATGATTCTGAAAGGGTAGGTCTTTGCGACGCTGTTCTTCTCTTTAGCATGCTGTAATGTAAATTGGCTTGACATCGCCACATGTACTTCCGCCTGACTATCGTCTATTGTTTCATGTCGCTCCGAACAGAGTGCGGGTTGTTTGGGAGTGAGTTCACACTATATTTTGCGGCTGCCTGCGGGGATTGTCAAGTTGTGAGTTTACAAAAGCAACGCTGAACATGAAAGAGAAAGGAGACACTGTATCCACAATGCCATTTCATCACAAATCCAGACAAATAAGACTTCTAGGGCAGGATACAGCGGATGGGGAATGTCATGTGTAGGTACTGCTAACAAAGCACACACAAGTTCCAGAATCACTAGTGTATGTAGAACAGATTATTTTGTCTTCAGTGCGTCTTACTTCCCTATGTTTGTTACATAATCCTTCATCGGTAATCTTTACCCAAGTCAGTGTGTTTGAAAACGTGTTGCCGAGGCGAGAATTTAGATCCAAGTGGTAGAAGTGGTTGGAGGCTAGAGAAATTTGCATAAAGGAAACCTCCGTGATTTCGCCTCTTTACCTGATATTCCGTAGGTAATGCAATTGAGGAAGTTGAGATGGGTGGTTTATGCGAACGTATCGGAGATACGAGATACACGTACGTCGTTGTACCAAGAGAATGAAGAGAGGAGGGACCTGGGAATAGATCTGATAACACACTAAATTTGGTACTGTGTATCTGGGTTACGAGAAGGTAGACTGGATTCGTTTGACTCAGGACAGGGATCAGTGGCCGCCTCTTGTAATGACGGTAATGAAATTTCGACTTATATAAAATACAGGGGATTTATTGACCAGTGACAATGTTAACTGCTAAATGTGTAGGCGTAGTCTTCTCCATGGCGTTATTTTGTTATTACAGGTAACAAGTTCTTTCTTGGCCATAAACAATTTCTTGTCCATCCCTTCGAATTTAGAAAGCTGGTGTAACTACAAGTGTCTAAACCTAGTACTCGACCGGTTTTTCGACTATCCTAAGTGAGATGTTTGTGGTCTTGAGTGTTTTACGGGAGTGCATGGGTGGTATCTTGGAGAGAGGAGAGACCAGTTCCTCCCAGATAAGAACCTCAACATACACGACCATTTTGCACAATATCCCATGCACTTAGCCGAAACAACAACGTCAAGTGACTGATAGTTTATAAAGGAATCCCTTCAGGAGCGTTCTGTACTTCGGGGTTAAGTACTGTACTGCGTAAAGTCAATTTACCTCCCAGTACGACGTAGAAAAAAATTAATGACCTCTGTCCTCATCTTCTCTCTTCTTTAATTATTAGCCAGCATTATTTGTAAACGTAGCTGACCCTGTGTTCTGCAACTCTAATTCCCACACAATTCACAACGTCTCTGATATCTGTTCACACTGAGACAAGTTAATTGTTGCTGGGTTGTGACGCCATGCAGTGTGGTATTATTGTACCGACGCTTCAAAAGGACTTCCTACTTGCATTTTCAGAGCCATTCTTCTGTTATGTTTGTTGAGAAAACATATTTCTTCGAAGTGGTGGTACCCATTGGTCAAATTACACGGTGTCGCAATTTCGACCGTATTGTGTAATGGTGGCCGTAGCTGTATATGGGAGCGCAACTTGGTGTCTCATTCCAAGGGAAGAAATAATTTGTGTGTTTAGAAAATTAAGTACTGTGCAGAGAATTTTGGTATACGAAGAGGATGAGGGTCAATAACGAAAGGGATTTTATTAAATATGTGCATCATAGTATTTGTGGCATTTAATTCAGTATGAGGCTGAAAGGGCGTGAAATACCAATCAAGAAGTGGCGCTTTTTGTTAAAATGTCGGCTCCTAAAGAATTCCTTGGCCGGCTGAGTGACTTTCACTTCATGAAACAGAACTCTGAACCTAGAATTAGTTGATACAGTTACGCCGCTGCTTAAATCGCGTTACCTTGAAAGGAATGAAGTTAAGCCGATTTATCATTGCGTTCAACGGTACTGAACATTCCACACGTAGTCGTTCGTATGAAGCAAACTGAAATAGTTTAGTTTTATAACACGGTGCATGCTGGACCAAACAAATTCCCGATTACGAGTCGTAAACATTAACGGATATTGGTGCAGTTGCTACCTGTAAATGTGACGTCATTGCAGCGAGGCAATCAATGAACTGGGGCGTAGGTTATGTGTTCGGATCGACATCGAAAGTGATATAATGACAGGACGCTGGAAAATGTGCACTATGCTAAATAATCGTAATACACGTTTCGGTCGACTGGAAGTACATTTTTGGAGTAAATAGATGAATTTAAATAGGGGCCAGTTGCTCAAAATGTCGGATTTAAACCCCACGGAAGAGAGAGAGAGAATATTTAAAAGATAAATAATTTACTTTGTAGAACATGTTAAATGAGTTTCAAAACCAAGAGGCTAATGGAGCTCATCCAGTCAAGAAATAATGTGCATTTTATGAAAGACGAGTATTTCTGTCTCTTCGTACAAGAAATCGCTACAGGCCCCTATCCTGCGCCAGACGAAGTTAATGAACATCCTCTTACACCCTATTTTTTTATAGTCCACTTTAATATTACTCCACGTCATTCTGGTCCATTCCGTTGTGTTACAATATGTTGAATAAAAACAGAGTATTGTAGTCAAACCCAGCACTTTTTAATGCTTGTCATCCAGTGCTACATATTTCGGTTCAACGAATCTTCATCAGACATTACTTTACAAACATTTAATAAACGTAAGTACACTTGCAATATGCATTATTGGTTAGTGATATCTCACTAGTGTACAGTTTGTGTACAATTACAAAATATAATATTAAACCATTCCGAATTTGACATTCAGAGGACCGTGCATCGTGATATATTCTTATAATAAAACATTCCGCTTGTTTGTAGTGCTATGTAGAATCAAGTCTTTGTACATAATGCTATAAACATGCGGTATATTTTAATAAATATTTTTAAAGTAGTGAGATCTCACTAGGACATAATGCGTGCTGCAAGTATAGTGATTTTTTTTTTAATTTTTATAAAGTAATGCTTGACGATGTTCCGTTGAACCGAAACTTGTAACACTGGATGACAAATACTGGTGTTGTGTTTGACTGTACTAAATAATTTGTACTTAATTTAGTATTATTCACGCAGGCACGCTTAGATATTCGGAGTGGTGTCGTTAAAGTTCTGTGACATACGTTAATAAAAGTTACATTTTATACCTAAGTTTTGCCGCCGTCCACAGTGAGCGCGCCGTTGATTCTCACTGCTGTGGACGCAACTTAAACCTGTCCTCATCTCACTGATTCTGCCACACGGATGGGCGCCAAGTTAATCAATTATGACAGGTGAAGTGGGTGAGAAGTGGAGGTGAACAGCTTAGATAAAAATGGAGATGTAAGGATGGTAGCAGTACGTCTATGTCTTCATCACTTAAAGGTGGCAGACTGAGACAAGGATTGCTTCTTCAGGGTCTTAACCGGGTATTGGCACCGAGGAGTAAGGAAGTAGGCTGTGCAGAAATTATGTAACTTAATGCTAATAAATGTGATTATTAGAAACGGGAAAGTCATTGGAGCGTACAATATCGGATTTATGTTTGCTTATTTGGCTTATAAAGTGTATATTGTGTTGACCTCGACAGAGATGCAAAGATAACAACAAACAGTACTCGACGTACAGTGCATGACTGGCTAGAATTTTGTGAATTCTTAAAGCTACCGTACTCTTCTCGTGTGGGGTGGGCGTGTAGCTGCCTGTCTGCTCAACAAACTTATTGGTCTTTATCACAAAGTACGTAATTTACGTGGGAGGTCCCCTGAACGATCCACGATCGACTACAACTGGATGACGAACTGAGACACTAACACACACGAATTTCAGGGTACTTTCTTTAAATTTATTTGTTCAATGGTACTGTATTTTACAAAATTGAAGTATGATTTTTGTTTAGTATAGTATAGTAATCTGGCATTCGAGTGTACTGGATGTGCGAAGTTTTAGGGGAGCTGATTGTGATACAGATCACTATCTGGTGATTGCAAAGGTTAGGGAAAGATTAGCAGTGGATAAACAGGCCACACAGAGGTTTCATAGGCAAAGATTTAACTTGAGGAAGCTTAATGAGCCAGAGGTTAGAGAATAGTATCAGATTGAAATTACAAACAGGTTTGCAGATTTGGAGAACTTGAACGATGACGAGGACGTAAATAGAACTTGGAAGAACATTAAAGAGAATATACAAACCTCAATGAAAGAGAGTCTGGGTCTGCACGAATTGAAGCAGAATAAACCCTGGTTTGATGAAGAATGTTTAGGTTTTTTGGATCAAAGGAAGCGGGCTA
>Ga0123355_10006884_pt1 | contig 16929 bp, 15 predicted proteins | sample TergutEmb28metaG_3_FD_89872 | JGI IMG/M metagenome (GOLD analysis project Ga0123355, IMG submission 89872) | Embiratermes neotenicus P1 segment gut microbial communities from Petit-Saut dam, French Guiana - Emb289 P1 | ecosystem: Host-associated > Arthropoda: Insects > Digestive system > Gut ...
ATTTTCCGCAAGCCTTCGTCGCTAAAAACCTTGCGCACCGCTAGTGCGCGGCGGCTTTCAGCTCCTCGCCTTGCGGAAAATTTCCTGCGCTCTATGCGAATGTTTTTAGGTGGAGCGGCTATACATTTGAAAAAAGCGGGGCAAAAAACTTTAACATTATGTACAGATTAGTGAGCCGTTAGGCAAAAGCTAAGGATGGCCGTGTTTTTCGGCCCTCCTTAGCTTTTGGCGGTTTTATCCCTCTAGCGCCATCGATTCAGATATGCTGTCTGGTACTTGTATACCGGTGGCGTAGCAGAAGGCTATTATTTGGCCTATATGCATGTTTTCATGGCTTATTAGTAGGGCCATTATTTGGTGGATGTTTCTTGGTTCGCCGAAGAAGTCTATGGTTTCGGTGCCTTCTTGTTGGGTTAATTTTTGTTCTAGGGCGGCATCTAGTTGGGCCATTTTTTGGGTTAGGGTTTCTTTTGGTAGGTTTTTGTAGTTGTATTCGCCGCCAAAGTCTAGGGTTTTTGTGGTTAGGGAGTTTATTACATCTTCTTGGAAGATGGTTAGTTCGTGAGCTTGCTGGCGGATTGTGTTTAGCACCTTGCGGGGCAGTGGTTTGTCTAGGTCTGCGTCGCTTAGCTCTTCTAAAAAGCTTATGGTTGTGCTTCTGGTGAGTTTCCATTCTGCCAGTAGTGCTTGTAGTGATTCTTTCATTTGATACCTCCAAAGTTTTTTGTTTGATTGTATCATTGTTAATATGACAGCGTGTTGTCATATTTTGCGGTGGAAAAATTTATCAACCGTGGGTTATTTTTGCGTATTCGTAGATTAGCATTTCTAGCACCATAAGCATGGGTACGCTGCTGGTAAGGTCCACATCTTGTAGGCAGATTTCGTCTGCAAATACGTAGAAGTTTGCGTCGCTTAGGCCTTCTAGGGGGTTGTTGTCTGCCCGGGTGATGGACATTAGGAAAGGGCGCTCTTTCAGGTACACCCGCTCTATAAAGTCGATTAACCGGCGGTTTTCGCCGCTGTAGGATAGGGCTATTATCATGTCGCTGCTGCGGATATGGTTTACCAGGTTTTGTAGCTGGTAGGCTGTTTCTGGGAAGTACGCCCGCATGCCAAGGCCTATGAACAGCCGCTCGCTGTACTGGCCTATTGCGAATGTGTTGTCATCTGTAAGGATGTAAATATTTGGGTGGCGGCGCAGTACGTTTATTACTTTTTCCACAAAGGCCGGGGGCATCACCCGTACAGATTCCATTACGTTCTTCAGGTACATTTCGCTGTAGCTACCGCCAATAATCACATCTGGCAGGGTGGCATCGCTTTGACTGTGGCTGGTTACCAGCAGGCTGTTGATGAAATCTGCATAGCCAGAAAACCCCAGCTTTTGCGTAAAGCGGAATATAGTAGTGGTGGACAAAAACTGCCCAGCCGCAAATTTTTGGATGCTAAGGCCCTTTACCTGGGCCATGTTTTTAACCACATATTCAAAGAGCTGTCGCTCGGTTTTGTTTAAGCTGCCAAGCTTATCTGCCGTGGCCTGGAAAAAATCTATCATGGGATGCCTCCTATTTCACTGCTCTATCATATCATAAACTCCCCGGCAAACACATATATTTCAAGGAAAGGGGATGGCAGAATGACAAATATTAAAGAAAAATTAGTAAGCCTGTTATCCCTGCCAAAGGAGATAGCCCTGGACTTGCCAGTGCTAATGGCCACCGGCCGCAACGAAATTAACGTGGAGAATTATAAGAGCTTGATAGAATTTTCAGAAACCCGCATACGCATACGCACCAAGGACGGAGAGCTGGCAGTGGAAGGCCAAGGGCTAAAGCTGCGGCACATCACCACAGAGAATATCTTGATATATGGGAAGATTGCTGGGGTTTTGTATTTGTAGTTGCCAAACCAACTAATTACAAAATGTAATTAGTTGGTTTGGTGGGTGGCGCAAAGAAGGGGGAAATATGCTAAAACTATTCCAACTAGTAAAGGGCAATGTTCGTGTTCGTGTTACTGGATTTGGGCTGGAGAGGTTCTTGAACATGGCTGCTTACCATGGGATTTTCATTTGGGATGTAGAGCGGGTGCCAGAGGGAATCCATTTTAGCGTTAGTATTAAGGGTTTTAAAATGCTAAAGGCCTGCGCCCGAAAAACAAAATGCCGCAGCAAGATTATCAAGAAGAATGGGCTGCCTTTTTTCTTGTTTAGGCACCGCAAGCGCAGGCTTTTGCTGGGCGGGGTGTTGTTTTTTGTGGTGGGCATATTTATGCTGTCGTCCTTTGTGTGGGATATTGAAATATTGGGCAACGAGGCCGTGTCACATGAGGCCGTCATGGCTTTTGTGGAGGATAGAGGCCTGCGAGTGGGCGCGCCAAAATGGCGCAACAACGACCGGGATTTGCAGCGTGAAATCCTAAACAATTTTGGCGAAATAAGCTGGGCAGATGTACATACCCGCGGCACACGCACCACAATAATGCTGGCAGAGGCCATCCCGCCACAGGAAATAATAAACCGCAGCATACCCACCCATGTGGTGGCCACCAGCGACGGCCTAATCACGGCCATAGTGGCAGGGGCAGGTGCGCCAATGGTGCGCCAAAACGATGTGGTGCAGGCGGGCGAAATCCTAGTAAGCGGCATACTGGAGCTAGAACCAGATACCCCAGGCACGGCCCTGGTTTACGTCCACGCCCATGCCGAAGTTTGGGCGCGCCGCTACCATAATATAGAATTCGCCATCCCATTAAACTACACAGAAAAAATCCCCACTGGCGAAACCGCCCACCGCCGCACCATCCAGCTATTGTTCGCGGGCAACCTCCGCTTCGCCCTGCCAGGCCTGCGCCCATCATTCCAATCCTACGACAGAACCACAACCATGCACCAGCCAGGCGCAGCCGGCAACTACCCCCTGCCAATTATCCTAATAAAGGAGCATTTCACCGAATTCACCCCACAAAACCGACAGCGTACCCCAGCCGAAGCCAAAGCCCTGGCCGAAACCATCCTAACCAACCGCCTAATCCGCGAATTCGACTTCTCCGTAGATATAATCTCCCGCCAACTAAGCTTCACCGAAACCCCAGAAAATATCCTAGTAAGCGCAGAAATAACTACGCATGAACGGATAGATAAGCAGGTTGTGATTACGGTTGAATAATAACCATAATCGGATTTTTTTAAAAAATAAAGCAAAAAAAACTATAACATTGATATAATGATTCCATGCTGTAGTGAAATAAATGAGAAACGGCCTTGCCCGAGCGGCTTCTGAAACGCCGAGATAAGGCGTTTCAGGTGTTTTGCCGCGACAGGCGAGACCGATTTCGAATTATTTCACTATATAGTTTTTTGCCCTATTTTTTGAAACGCGGGTGGAGATGTGGTCAGCCAGGCCACGGCGGTTTTGCAAAAAAATGAGGAATACGAATGAAACATCACGAGGATTCGATAATCAACATGGCAGCGCATTATCAGGCAGACCCTGATGTTATTGCGCTGTTTTTGATTGGGTCTGTGGCTACGGGCACAGAGCGGGAGGATTCGGATATTGATGCGGTGGCGGTGGTTTCTGATGAAGTGTTTGAGCGGAAGCGGGCTGCGGGGGCTACTATGGAGGTTGTGCATGGCAAATGTACTTACCCGGGCGGGTATATTGATACGCATTTTTCTTGCCCGGGGCAGATGCGGCAGCTTGTAGAAAGCGGCAGCGAGCCTATGCGCAATATGTTTATGGCCGCGCGGCCGCTGTTTTGTAAAGAAGATGGGCTGATAGAGCTTGCTGCAAGTATTCCGCGCTTCCCTGCGGCAGAGCTGGAGGCCAAGAAATTGCGCTATTACTGTACCATGAAGCAGGCGTATTTGTATTTTTGGCTAATGTGCAAGCCACAGGGTTATCACAGGCATCATATCGCCAATATTATGGTGTTTAGCCTATACCGGCTAATTTTACTGGAAAATGAGGTTCTATTCCCATCGGTGCGCAAGCTGGAAGAATGTGTGATAAACGCCACAAATAAGCCAGAAGGCATAGTGCAGCAATGCCACGAGGCCCTAGCCAGCCTAAGTGACCAGGCCATAGCTGGGCTGGTGGAAACTTACGAGAGATGGACAAGCTACGACTACCCCAAGGATAGGTCTGTTGTGATAAACAATTTCAAAGACCCGTATGAATGGCAGTAGGTGGCAGCCGACAATACTCATGGCTGGCAGGTTTTACGCGAATTTCGAGCCTGTGGATTTTGATGCTCAAGCGGTTTTGATACAATCTGTGTCGTTTGATTTTTTTGACTTATTTTGAAAAATCTATAGAAAGATTCAAATTTGGGGCAAAAAGTGGTACCATACGGTACCATTTTTTAGTGTGAATGGTACCGTAGGGTACCGCTTTTCTATAAAAAAGAGTCCGAAACCCGAAACTAAAAATTAAAAAAGCCGTAAAACAAGGGCTTTTTTCAAAAAAGTAATTGCAAGAAATAAAATTGTGTTCAGCATACCTTTAAAAAAAGAAACAAAAACAGTATGATTGCGACCTGTTTAAGGAGGCGATAACAATGTATCGCCTCCAATTTTATATTCCAATGCTAAAGTTTTTTGCTTCTTTTTTTCAAATGTAACCCGAAAGAAATCGGGCGGCAGGTCCTGCCGGGTTCGCGAAGCGAACCTTATGAAAAGAAGAGGGTGTCGGGGCGAAGCCCTGACGGTTTTATAGTCGCTTCACCTAAAAACATTCGCATAGAGCGCAGGAAATTTTTCGCAAGGCGAGGAGCTGAAAGCCGCCGCGCACTAGCGGTGCGCAAGGTTTTTAGCGACGAAGGTTTGCTGGAAATTTACAAGCTCTATGTGAGGGTTTTTAGGTGGAGCGACTATAATCTACTTATCCACTATCATAATCACACCAGCGGCAGAAAGCGGCTTCTCTGGCGGGATGAGGCTGCCTTGGCGTATGCATTCTTCTATTAGCTCGTCGGCTACTATGTTGGAGGTTACTATTACGAACATTTCCCATTCGCCCAGTAGGTGCTTGGGCACGTGCTTTTTGATTTTTTTATGGATTTCGGCAGCTAGGGGGGCGGCGTGGGCGTCTATTTCGGCTTGGAAATTTTCTAGGGCTGCCCAGTAGACGTCTTTTTCGCTTACTAGTATGCGGGGGTGCAGGCTGTCGCCTTTTTTTGTGATATAGCCTTCTTCCATGGCGCGGGCAGCGGTTTCTTTTTCGCTTTCGGATAGCTGGGATAGGGGTAGGCCGCCTATGGCTCTGATGGTAAGGAGCGGTCCATCTTGGAAGACATTATCGTTGCATGAAAAATGCTTCTCTAGGCGCCGTCCGTACAGGTTGGACATGAATATTCGCTTGTAGCCGCCTATGGCGTGGTTGTCCGAACCGTCGCAGCCGTAAAAAGCGTAATCTAAATCCAGCAGCACATCGCGAACGGCCATGCCAAAGCTGTAAAATTCACGTTTTGTGGGCGTGATATCTGCAAGATGATTTTTGGCGATGGCGCTTTTCACGGCATCCGTGAAGCAATTGCTGACTCTATGCAGAAGCGGCCATAGGATTAGGCTTTCGCTTTCCGGCTGGTTTAAGAAGGGTAGGCCTAGCAAGTTGATAGTTTTTACATATTCGCAGAATTTTCGCGCTAGGGCGCGCGCACGTTCCCTGTATAGGTCGTTTGTGCTTAAAACATCCTCAATGTTTACGATTATTACATTGGCGATGTATTTTCCGCTGTCGGTTTTTCTTAGATTGCCGTAGTGCCCGTTTTCGCCGGCAAGTTGGATTTCTACCTCTTCTTCTACATACGGCATGGGCATGCCCAGCAGGGTGGATAGCTCTTTCACGCTGCGCTCTGTGTCCCGGCAAAGGTATAGCAGGCTTTGAGAAAAACTGCGCTGGGCTACCGTGCGCGGGTCGTTGCCATATGGGTTGCCCGTGCCGATAAACTGGATACTGGTGGGTTTAAGCAGTTGATTTGTTTCCATTTTTTGTACCCCTTTCTTGATGGTCTCACGAGCGGAGTATAGTCGCTGCTTTACTGTGTTTTCGCTTATACCCAGGTTTTGGGCAATGGCTGGGATTTTCAGCTCGTCCAGGTAGTACATGATGCATACATCCCGGTAGATTTTTGCCAGGAAGCTGATTTCCATGAAAATACGGCGTAGCTGGTAGCTATCGTTTTCATCATCTATAAAGCTGTCTATAGGGTTGGATTCGGTGTGTGCGCCTTCTATCAGGCCTGTGTGGGCATTGCTGTTGCGCTTTTGTAGAAAATCTGCATACACCCGCCGGGCAATTGTCCAAAAAAATGCATGAGGGTTGGATATATGGCTGTTACGCTGGGCGGCAGCCAGGGCAGTTACGACAATATCCTGGCATAAATCCTCGGCTTCATGGGCGCTGTTTGTGCGCTTGTAGGCGAAGCCGTATAGGTTTTGTAGGAAGGCTTTGTCGTGCAGCATGGTTGTGATTTCGTTCACTCGTGTCACCTCCTTTGATTTTATGGTGAAATAATTCGAAATCTGTCTCACCTGTCGTGGCAAAAACGCCTGAAACGCCTTGTCTTGGCGTTTCATGAGCCGCTCTGGCGAGACAGTTTCTCATTTATTTCATCATATATGTATATAGTCGGCCGAAAAAAGGGATGGTTAGCAAAAAACGCTTGGTAGCCGAGGGAAATTTCTAAGCTGCCAAGCGTTTACATTTATTTTGCCACGCAGGCCATCCGCCCCACCTCTGGCACATGCACCAGCTTTAGCGGTGTACCGTAAATTTCAGACAGCATTTCGCCGCTTAGGCTTTCTGGCTGGCCTATTGTCATCTGCCCGCCGTGGTGCATCAGCGCGCATATGCCCCCTAGCTGGATGGCGTGGTCTGGGTTGTGGGTGGTCATTATCACGCTGTAGCCTGTGGCGGCCATTTCTTTGATTAGTTTTATGATTTTTTGCTGGTTGCCCACATCTAAGAATGATGTTGGCTCATCGAAAAGCATGATTTTTGGCCGCTGCACTATTGCTTTTGCAATGGACACCTGCTGCTTCTCGCCGCCGGAAAGCTCTGTGAATATCCTATCTGCAAAATGGCTGAGGCCCAGCTGCGCCAGCACCCGGTCAACTTCTTCATAATCTTGGGCGGCGGGGCTGCCAAATGGCGAAATGCGCGGGGCGCAGCCCATAAGCACATATTCCAGCACCGTGAAATCGAAAACAGATTGCACCGTTTGGGAAAGCAAAGTGATAACCGAGGCCAGCTGCCGCATGGTGTAAGATGCAATGGGCTTGCCAGCCAATATAATCTCGCCGGTATCTGGCGTTTTTAGCCGGCATAAACAATCGAAAAGGGTGGATTTGCCCACGCCATTTGGCCCAAGCAGGGTCATGATTTGCCCAGCCTCAAGGCGAAAAGACACATCTGTAAACACCGTTTGGGTAGGCTTGTAGCTAAATGATATTTTTGAGACTTCTAGCATGGTATCTCTCCTGGGGTAATAGTTGGATGATAGTATAGCATAAAAGCCGGGTAAGGGTTGGGGCATTTCAACTTATTACAATTTGTAATTAGTTGGTTTTGGTTTTTTTAATAGACCTCTTTTGAAATCACGTTTTTTGATTTCAGCAGAACTCTAATTGGTTATGGGTTGGGATAAGCCTTTGATGCGGGTTCTAACTGTTTTACCCCAGCCGCGTCTTCTGCCGATATATCAGCAACATAAAAAACGGCGCGCCCACAAACCCCGTCAGTACCCCCAGCGGTATCTCTGCGGTGGTGAGGCTTCTTGCGAAGGTATCAACTATCAGCATAAAAATAGCCCCGGTTAGTATGCACACGGGCATCAGGCGCTTGTTGTCTACCCCCACAAGCAGCCGCCCAAAATGCGGGATGGCCAGCCCCACCCAGCCAACTTCGCCGGCAATGGCCACGGCCAGCACGGTTAGCACTGTGCTGGCCACAATGCCTACCCGGCGGTAGAATTTATAATTAGCCCCCAGCACTGCAGATTGCAGCTCGCCCAGGGACATTATGTTAATCCACCAGGAAATACATATGATAACCACAAAGCAAATAAGCATTGGTATGGAAATTGCCATCACTTCCTGCGGGGTGACATTGGCCAAGGAACCCATCTGCCAGAAAACGATGGAAGGCAGGGCGGTTTGTGGGTCTGCAATATAGCGCATGAATGACATGACACTACGCAGCAGCCCAGATACCACAATGCCCGAGAGTATAAGCATAATGGTGGAATCATTGCGCATTATTTTGGGGATGCTGGTGGTGATAAGCGTGGCCACCAGCCCGCCCACGAAGGCGAAAATTTGCACTTCTGTGAAGGAGCGTTCCATTATAATAGCCAGCGCCGCACCAATGCTTGCGCCGCTGGTTACCCCAAGGAAATCTGGCGAGGCCATAGGGTTGCGAAAAAGCCCTTGGTATGTAGCTCCCGCCGTGGCCAAGGCCGCCCCAATAAGCATCGCGCCTATTATCCTGGGCAGCCGTATTTGCAGCACCACAACTTCAGACACGGCCGTCCAGGTAGGTTCAATTTGCAGAAACGGAAATATTCTGCTTAGCAGGATAAAAAAAACATCACCAGCGCCAAGGTCGTAACGGCCCATGGCGATGGTGAAGATAAACAACACAAATAAGCCTACAATAAGCAGGGCAATAAGCAGCGAAAAAGACAGCTTACCCTTAGAAACCAAAGTAGTCCATTCCGAAATGCCCGCCAAAGGTGAGGCTGTACATATGCGCAACCGCAGCCTCAAGCTCTTCAAATGAAATCAAATCTGGGTGCATTTTATGGGTGGCCCACATTACGCCCAGGCTAACGGCGGCAGAGGGAGTATCCCACCAATCTGCCACGGACGGGAATTTGAACACATTCCCATCAAGCACGGCCTGTACCGGGGCAAAGCGTGGGTCTTCTAAAATATCCTCGGGCTGCAAGCCGCCAAAGGCTGTGATAAAGATATATTCCGGGTTCCAAGAAAGGATTTCTTCAATATTAACATCCACAAAAAAATTACCCTCTAGCTGGTATGCCAGGTTAAAGCCGCCTGCTGCTTCTACCAAATGAGTTTGTAACATGCTGGGGGGGTGAACCGCAAGGGGTGCATTGCCCAGCACGATGGCGGTGGGGGTGCGCTGCGCCTGTGCCACGCGCTGCGCCACTAAATCCATGTTCTGGTTAAATGCGGCGATAACCTCTTGCACATGTTCTTCTGTGCCGGCAAGATAGCCGATAATCTCTAGTGTTTCCAGGATTTTGTCAAAATCCTCGGGGTCTATTACCACGGTAGCGATGCCCAGCATTTCAATTTCATCTAAAATGGCGTGCATGTCGCCGATGCTAACTAGGAAAACATCCGGCATTACATTAGCCAGCTCTTCTATGTTTACATGGGAGTTAAGCCCGGTGGCTACGGCGTTTTCGCGCAGCTGCGGCACGGCGTCGCAAAGCATGCTGCCTGTGGCAAAGCCGCCCACATTAACGATATTATCTAGCGCGCCAGCGTTGATGGCTAGGAAAATAGCCGTGCGGCGCGACATGCCAAGGGTAAGCGGCCCTTCTGGCAGCGCAACCTCCCGGCCAATCTGGTCAATTATAACCCTATGGGGTGTGTCGTTGCTTGCTAACGGATACACATAGGCAGTGCCCCTCATGCCGCAGCCGGTAAAAAAAATAACAGCCATGGCAAAAATAATAGTGAATTTTTTCATATCATTCTCCAATATTAAAGTTTTTTGCTTGCTTTTCGATTTTGTTAGAGCTTAATCACATTAACCGAAGAAGGCGGTATCCCTTTATATCGTTTAAACAGGCGGCTGAAGTAGAATACATCTGTAAAGCCGCAGCTGTTGGCCACTTCTGTTACGTTGTATTTGCCGGTGTGTAGCATGTCTTCGGCTTGGTTTAGCCTTATTCTGTTTAGGTAGTCACGGAAAGTGGTGTGGGTTTCTTTTTTAAACAATGCCCCGAAATAAATGGGGTTTAGCGATACCGCCTCTGCTACTTCCGATATTGTTAGCGGCTCTTGAAAGCGCTCGGTTATGTGGCGGATTGCGTTTTTTATGCGTGCGTCAAAATGATAGGTGTCCACATCGTAAACCATTACGGACATTATGCGCTGCAAAATCATCATAAATTGTGCCCGGGCGCGCATTGTATGCCCCGGTGTGCGGGTTAGCCAAATTTCGCTAAGCCTGCGGAAGCTAGAAATCAAATCTGCATCACGGCCAAGGCTGGACAGCATCGGCAGCGGCATTGTCGTCTCGCCACCGTACAAATTGTGCAAAGAAAAATTGGCCACAAAGCATTCAAACTGCGCCGGGTTAGGGCTTTTTGCCGCCCGCACGGCCCCTTTGGGGATACAAAACAAATCCCCCTCGCTGGCCGCGTACCTTTCGCCATCCACAACATATACAACCTGGCCGCCAGTTATGTACGTCAAATCTATAAAATTGATTACGCCAGAATCTATCTGCCAGCTGGGCGTGCTAACCCTATGGTTAAAATAATGAAGCATGGGAATTGCATTGTCAAAAACAGTCATGTCCTTTTCCATGCTCACTCTCCCCAATATTTAATTTGTCCATGATTTCGTAATTATATCCATGTTGGGCTGCTGTTGTCAAGTTTATACTTAGGACATATCAAGAGGGATATGTCGAAGCATTAGATAAGATTTGCTTCGTGAAACGGGCACGACTTGCCGCCCGATTTCCTTATGATTGCATTTGAATAAAGAAGCGAAAAACCTTGAATTTTTATGGGATTTTGCGTTTTGCGTGGTGGAGATATGCTATAATATCGCCATAGGGCGACGGATTGCATGAAAATCCAGTTGGTCGGATTTTCCGACCAACTGGATTTTGAAAGCACATGAAATGTTTATTTTGTCCATCAGGCGTTTTGCGAAATCGCGTTTTTTGTGATTTCGCAAGAACTCTAAAAAAATATAACCAACTTCATGCCGCGCAAACAAGGGCAGGTAAAACAGCAAGTTCTGGTGGACGGTTCTTGGTTCACCTAACTATAAATTTGAAAGAAGGTTGATTATGAAGAAAACGAGTTTTGGTTACAGGGCATGGTTTCAGCCCATGGTTGGCGCGGTCTCTTCCCACCCCAATGCGGTGGTAAAGCACCCAGATTGCAATTTTGCAGCGGAAGAATGCAGCCGCGGGCTTAATGATGTGAGCATCAGCGCAGATGTGATAACCCTGGATATCGACGCCAGCTTGCCTGCCGAGGGTTATAAAATTGCCGCAAATGGCGGCAGCATCAATATTACCGGCAGCTGCGCCAATGGTATCCTCTACGGCGTGTATGCCTTCCTTGCAAAAATCCGCATGGGCGAAGATGCCAGCTCTATCAACATAAGCGACGCCCCCGCCGTTAAAATGCGCATACTCAACCATTGGGATAACGGCGACGGCAGCGTAGAGCGCGGTTACGCAGGTAGATCTTTGCTGTGGCGCGATGGAAAGCTAGGTTACGACCCTGAAAGGCTAAAGGATTACGCCCGCCTGCTAGCCAGCGTTGGCATAAACCAGATTAGCGTAAACAACGTAAACGTGCGCCCTCTTACCGCCCGCCTTTTAACAGATGCCGGCCTTGCAGACCTTGTGGAAGTGGCCGCGATTTTCCGTCCGTTTGGCATACGGCTTATCATTTCCGTGCATTTCGACAGCCCCTGCTGGATTGGTGGGCTTCAAACCAGCGACCCAGCGAGCCCCGATGTGGAAAAATTCTGGGCAGATGCTGCGGCCCGCGTGTACAAGGCCGTGCCAGATTTAGCGGGTTTTCTTGTAAAGGCAGATTCTGAATTTAACCTTGGGCCACTGGCCTTTGGCCACACCCAAGATGTGGGCGCAAACGTGATTGCCCGCGCGCTGCAGCCCTTTGGTGGCACGGTTTATTGGCGCTGCTTCATATACAATTGCCTGCAAGATTGGCGCGACACCAAAACCGACCGCCCAAAGGCCGCCTACGATACTTTCTTTCCAATAGATGGCAAGTTTGAGCAAAATGTCGTGCTGCAAATCAAGCATGGCCCATCAGATTTCCAAGTGCGCGAGCCAAACTCGCCGCTGCTTGGAGCAACTAAAAATACCCGCCAGGCCATAGAATTCCAAGTGACCCAAGAATACACCGGCCAGCAAAAGGATATGTACAACTGGGCCGTGCAATGGGAAGAAGTTTTCGATATGCCGTTCAACGAAACCCGCAGCACCCGCGACCTTGTGGGCGCAAACAAGGAAGTTGAGGCCGTGGTTGGCGTAAACAACACCGGCGACGACGAAAACTGGTGCGGCCATCTTATGGCCCAGGCCAACCTATACGCCTTTGGCCGCTTGGCCTGGGACCCCGCCCTTACCGCCGCCGCCATCACCCGGGAATGGACAGCCCTTACCTTTGGCACAAACCCAGCCGTATTCAACCCAATAGTGGATATGATGCTGGCCTCACGCCTCACATACGAAAAATACAACGCTCCCCTGGGTATCTGCTGGATGGTGTACCCGCATCACCACTACGGCCCAAGCGTAGACGGCTACGAATACACAAAATGGGGCACATACCACCGTGCAGATCATGTGGCAATAGGCGTGGACCGCACCAGCCGCGGCACAGGTTATGTTGATCAATACCAGCCGCATCTCCGAAATATTTATGCAAATATCGAAACCTGCCCGGAAGAAATGCTGCTATACTTCCATCGCTTGCCATACGATTACAAGCTAAAAAGCGGAAAAACCCTGCTGCAGCATATCTACGACACTCATTTTGAAGGGGTAGAAGAAGTACGCGCCTTCATAAAAACCTGGGAATCCTTAGAAAATCTACTACCCCCAGATGCCTACGCCCAAGTACGCAAAAGATTTGACCTACAGCTAGAAAACGCCCGAGAATGGCGCGACATAATAAACACCTACTTCTACCGCAAAACTGGCACCCCAGACGAAAAGGGCAGAAAAATTTACAAGTAAAACATCCGCTGGAGAAAAAATCAGTTGGTCGGAATTTCCGACCAACTGATTTTTTTTTGCTATCTGACAGGAAGTTGACAATGGGGGGGGGTCATAGTGAAACAATTCGAAATCGGCCTTGCCTGTCGCGGCAAAAATGCCTGAAACGCCTTGTTTTGGAGTTTGCTGTGCCGTTCTGGCGGGACCGTTTCTCATTTATTTCACTATATTGCAAAGCAGCAAAGCCGCATTGTCCCCTGCCAAAGGAGAAAAAATTTGAAGCGCAATGGAATATTTGGTATTATGTACCCAGCAATATCAACGAAACAACAGACAGGGCAATGTGCAAATAAAAATTGCAATTAATTGATAGAAAAACTTCTACTAATTTCCCCGAAAACACGCTATAATAAACCGTAGCACCTAACCAAACCCAAAAAACCAAAATTGGAAAAAATTACATTGAAAAATATTTCATATTTTTTCTAAGGTTTTTCTCCATTCTGCCCTATATATATGTGTAGGGCAAATATTATCATAAGAGAATGGAGGGGGCCATTTGGGTAAAATACAGCAATCTAACGACGCTTTGCAGCCGCAAAGCGCGGTAATTCAAATCAAATCACCAGAGATACCAAAGGCCTTCATGGGCCATTCTAAGGTTATGTATGTTTTGTGTAGCGCCATATCCAACTTTGGCCACGAAGAACAGCAGGCCATAGGGTATTTCTATTATTTGAACCTATCAGTTACAGAAATAGCCGCAGCAACCAAACTTACAGAAAACCACGTAATAAGCGTGATTATCCTATATGCAGAGCGGTTAGAAACCAAGCTTGACCTGTTCAAAAAAACATTAAAGCACGACCCAAGCGATGTGTTGCAAGTGCGAGACATACTCTTTTTAGAAGAACCTGAAAATATCCCCACAAGGCCTGATAATCTGCTACAGACATGAGGTGAGTAAAATTTCCACTGGCGATAATTTAAAAGAAAAAGGCGACATAAACAACTTCAACCCGTTACTAGAACGGCTAAACAATGGTGACAAAAGCGCTTTCGACGAGATTTATAAAAAGTGCTATGCCTCCGTTTTTTTCGTGTCTCAGAAATTTTGCTCCAACAAAGAAGACGCAGAAGAAGTAGTGCAAGACACTTTTCTTATCGCTTTTAGGAAAACAGACCAACTAAGGGGCGAAACCCTACTGGCCTATTTGCGCAAGATAGCCGTGCATGAAAGTTATCGCAAAGGCAAAGCGGCCAAACGCAGCCAAGATTTAATCACAACAACAGACGAGCTTCCGGCAGATGTTAAAGAGCTAAATGAAGGCCTGTTGCCAGAAGAAAGCCTGCAAAACAAAGAGCGCAGAACCGAGCTGCTAAAAATAATAGAATTATTGCCAAAAACCCAGCGTGAAATAGTGTATCTATACTATTTTGCAGATTTCTCGGCAGCAGAAATCTCAGAGCTAATGGGCTGCAGCACTAACAATGTATACACAGCCCTATCCACCGCAAGAAAAACCATAAGAATAAACCTAGAAAAGAAGCGTGGAAAAATCGCCAAGAAAGCTTTGCTACTTGCGCCGCTTAGTCTTTTGTTTATAATAGAAGAGCAAGTATTCGCCGCAAGCCTACCATCAGTTGCCCCCATGGCAGCCGGCCTGGTAGAACTTGCAGGGGCAGCAGCCGCCACAGCAGAAGCTGCTGGCGCCACCGGTGTGGCCACCACAGTAGCTACCGTTACCACAAAAACAATAGCTTATGTAGCCGCCGCCTGCCTAGTTACCGTAAGCGTGGCCGCAACAGCTGTATACATGGTTGCAACAAGCAACGACGATTATCTCCCCGCTGCCACAGCCGGCGAAACATATATACACCAACCGCTAACAAATGAGCCACAAGGCCAGCAACAAACATACCAGCCAACGCCTTCGCCCGCTTATATGGATGAAACAGACCAAATTTTAGCTGCCCTATCCGCCGCGCAAGGCGCGCAAGATGTAGCGACAATAATAGGAAATCACGGCTTCATCTTCTCAGACCAAATACGCGTTTTTGCAGACAAAACATACAGGTTTTACGTGACAGATGTAGGCAGAGGTGATATTCTAATAGGCACAGCGATGAATGCAAATGGAAGTGGCTGGCATATGCGCTTTCAGCATTTCCAAAACGGCAATATGCCCACAGATATCTTGCAGCTATTAGAATTTATTGAATAATATTAACCTCAAATTATTAACCTCAAATTAAATAACAAATTGGAGAAACACTATTAAGCGCCAAAACAAGGCGATTTTAACTCAGAGCATGGTAGCCAAATAGGAGAAGAAAATGCTTAAAAAAATTGCAGCTTTGCAAAACAATAACGCAAAAAAGACCATGGCAGTAGCCATGTCTATTGTGTTGCTGTTAAGCACGCTGCATATTGGCATAATCGCAGAAGGCTATTACCCAGGTTATGAAGAAAATAGTTACGAATACATCCAAGAAGAAACAGCAGCCACCAGCGAATCAGCCACCGAAAACGAAGAACCACCAGCCGAAACCACCCCAACAGAAACAAGCAGCATCAACGAAGGCACAGATGAAGAAACCCCAATAGAAAGCATCCCACCAGAAACCACCAGCATCTACGAAAATGCTAACGAAACCGACGAAACCCCAGCAGAAGCAACCCCAATAGAAACCCCAAGTATAAACGAAACTACAACCGAAACTAAAGAAACTCCAATAGAGACACCAAGCGTAAGCGAAGGCACAACTGAAACAGAAGAACCATCACCCGAAAACACACCACCAGAGATGGAAACCGCCAATGAAGGTTCTGGCCAGTCTCCAATCTGGTTTACCCTACAGGACCCAAATATGTTTATGGTGATTCTAAGGGATGGAAGAACAGCCTACCCTTACAACATTGTGCGGAGTTTTTGGATAGACAACATACATGCAGGCAATTTGCCGTACATTATGATGGATTGGCCTCAGGTGGAATGGTTCATGCCACCTGGTTGGTATGTAAGTGCTGCAAATGTGCGTTATTCAATACATAACCACATGATGGGCCACATTTTTTCAGGCGGCGAACGACGAATCCCAGATTTTTGTGGCGCATACAGGCTTCCGCTAGTTGATGCAACCATGCGATGGTACGATTGGGCTGTACCGCCCATTTTCGACCTCGTTATACTACCCTATGGGCCATACAGAAACATTACTGTAAATAAACTATGGAATGACAACAATAACATAGGAGGCATACGCCCAGATACCGTAACTATACAGCTGCAGCGTGATTATTCAAACTACCGCGCCCCAGTTGTGCTAAACGAGTCAAACCACTGGAGTCATACTTTTACAGGCCTGCAGCGCTGGTCAAGTTATGGCGCGGGGTTTGTGTACTCACTAGACGCGATAGACTTGCCAGAAGGTTACACATACATCATATACGACAGCCCCAATGAAGGGGTTATCACTGTTATCAGTACAGTGGAAATTATTGTTCTTCCAACGCCAACCGAAACGCCAACCCCAACCCCAACCGAAACGCCAACCCCAACCCCAACCGAAACGCCAACGCCGACCCCAACCGAAACCCCAACGCCAACCTCAACCGAAACGCCAACCCCAACCGAAACACCAACCCCAACGCCAACCGAAACCCCAACGCCGACCCCAACCGAAACGCCAACGCCAACCGAAACCCCAACGCCGACCCCAACCGAAACGCCAACCCCAGCCGAAACCCCAACGCCAACCGAAACCCCAACCGAAACGCCAACGCCAACCGAAACCCCAACCGAAACGCCAGCCCCAACCGAAACCCCAACGCCAACCCCAACCGAAACCCCAACGCCAACCGAAACCCCAACGCCGACCCCAACCGAAACGCCAACCCCAGCCGAAACCCCAACGCCAACCGAAACCCCAACCGAAACGCCAACGCCAA
>Ga0123355_10006885_pt1 | contig 16928 bp, 17 predicted proteins | sample TergutEmb28metaG_3_FD_89872 | JGI IMG/M metagenome (GOLD analysis project Ga0123355, IMG submission 89872) | Embiratermes neotenicus P1 segment gut microbial communities from Petit-Saut dam, French Guiana - Emb289 P1 | ecosystem: Host-associated > Arthropoda: Insects > Digestive system > Gut ...
GATAAGGTATAGAAAAATGCGGTGCGTCATGGAAGCCGCACCCTACAAAATGCGTATTTCTTGTAGGGTCGGGCATCCATGACCGACCGAGGCTTCATAGCAATCCTTAACTTAATGGCATTGACCTGGTACCAGGTCTTTTTTTGATTCTGCCAACCAAAAAAAAAATTCACAAATACCTTGCATTGTATTATACCGTGTGATATTATATACCAACGAAGCAAAGATACCAAATAAAAAAGGGGAATCAATATGAGCATTCAGCTTAAAAAGGGTGCGCTGGAATTATGTGTTTTAAGCCTGTTATCCAGGGCTGATATGTACGGGTTCGAGCTGGTTGGGGTTATTTCTACCCATGTAAAAATTTCCGAAGGAACCATTTATCCATTGCTAAAACGCATAAAAGACGAAGGGTACGTTACCACTTATTTGCAAGAATCCCAAGAAGGGCCGCCCCGGAAATACTATAAAATATCCGACTTTGGGCGCACAACGTTAAAAACATTACTGGCAGAATGGCACAGCCTAATATCAGGCATAAATAAACTATTGGAGGAATAAATTATGACAAAGCAAATGTTTATCCATGAACTTAAAGTTGCACTAGCGCAGGTAGATACCAACGTGCGTGATGAAATTGTAGCCGATATCAGCGAGCATTTTACAGAAGGCGCCGCGCAAGGGCTAAGCGAAGCAGATATCTGCCGTGCATTGGGGCAGCCGGGCAGTATTGCGGAACAGGTTTTGGCAGAATTGGGGTCGCAAACACCACCGAAACGCAAGCCGGAGCATCCTGTTACGGGAGCATTTACCCAAGGTGCCGACATCGACGAGTCTTTTACAGGTATAACCCATGTTTCCGCTAAACTTGAAACAAGCAGTATTCATCTCCTGCCGTCACCAAATGATCAATTCCGCGTAACCATTCGGGGTACTTCCAAAAATGAAACCTGCAACGTGCAAAACGAAAACGGCAAGCTTGTAATAACCGTAAAAAATACGAAGCGTTGGTTCGGCTTTGGCTTTAATATTGGCAAATCTACCGCAGAAACTACAGTATATGTACCCGCACAATTTATGGGAGAACTTAAAGTGGATACCTCTGTCGGCCATATATCTGCCACCAATACAAGCGGAGAACTGGATTTAGATACGTCTGTAGGGCATGTTACCGTAGATGGACATACCTGTAAAAGAGTAAAAATAGATACCTCTACAGGCAATGTCTCCGTTCGCATGGCTAACAAATATATTGAATACGTCCACATTGACACTTCCGTCGGCAATGTGGAATTTGAGGCAAATGAAGTGGGACAACTCACTATCGATACTTCTGTCGGCAGCGTAAATGCCAAAGTCACAAAAATTAGCGGCGATACAAAACTGGACACCTCTGCCGGAAGCGTGAAATTCGCCGCCCAAGAAGTTGAGGGCAATATCAAGTTGGACACTTCTGCCGGCAGTATCACAGTATTCTTGCCGATAGATGTAAACTGCCGCATAGACGCAAAAAAACCTTTCGGCGGCAGCTTGCGTAACCACCTTAGAGGCAACCCGCAGTCGCCATATGTGTTGCGTGCAGACAGTAGCGCAGGAGCTATACATTTAAACGCACTATAAAAGGAGGATTGCTATGCTAATTCGTTGGATTATCAGCGTCATATTCTTGTACGTACTGTCACTTATATTTAGCGGCGTAGTTATTGACAGCCTATTTGCGGCAATTGTTGCGGCGGCAGTGCTGGGTATAATTAGCGTGACTATAAAGCCACTGTTGCAAATTATCTCGCTGCCCATCACATTTTTGACGCTGGGTTTATTTTACCTTGTCGTAAATGGGCTGATGCTATTGCTAGTATCCGCTATTGTGCCGGGCTTTAGCATTGGCGGGTTTTGGACGGCGTTTTTTGCGGCGATTGTGTTGAGCTTGCTTAATTCGGTGTTTGCTTCAGATTAAGACTGGGTGCGAAATCGTTTTACTTCATTTAACTTTTTGAAACGCCAGCCTTTCATCGCCATTTTCTAACCAGATAATCCCGCAATATTCAAAACCCAAGTTTCCCAGCAATTTTAACATTGGCGCGTTATCTTTGTGGGTGTCTATGCGTATGTTTGGGAGTTGTTCAAAGCACCAATTCAAGCAGAAAGCGCCTGCGCCTTTGGCATCAGGAGTAGCGGCGCGGGCTATACGGTGGATTACGCCGTAGGTGCCTTCGCGCTTCCATGCACCATCAATTTTTGTATAAGTAGGGTCGGGTGTTGTGTCGAAGTAGAACACAGCGACGACCCTATTTTCGTTTACACATACGTAACTTAGCCCCGCCTCAATATCTTTTTCAATTATCGGCTGCGCTGGGTGTCCGTCTGTCCATTGGTTTGGGTTGCCGCTTTCTGCCATCATTTGGCGGGCTTCTTTGTAAATTTGCATTACTGTGGGCAAATCTGCGGTGGTTGTTTTTTTAATACTAAAAATTTGCTTCGCGTATTTTTGTTCGATTTGCATTGCCCTATCTCCTTATTCGAATTATACTAAGACTATGTCATATTTTCTGGAGTGAGTCAATTGCACAGTATGAAAGATTTGAAGCAGCTAAAAACCAAAAAAGGCCGGGATGAATCGGGTTTGTTTATGGTAGAAGGCGAAAAATTTGTACAGGAAATCCCCGGCGGCTGGCATGTTGTACAATACGTCATTGCAAGCCGCTATGCAGCTATCCACGATATTTCTTTATACGAAAACCACGCAAACTGTACCACCGTTAAAGATTCCATATTCGACAGCCTTGCGGATACAGTTTCGCCGCAGGGCATTCTTGCCGTGTGCGAACAAAAAACATACAAACTTTCCGAATTATTAGACAAGCACAAAGCCGTCCCGCATTTTATTTTACTTGGCGAAAACTTGAACGACCCCGGCAACATTGGCGCTTTAATCCGAACTGCCGCCGCAGCCGGGGCAGATGGCGTAATCTTAACCGCCGGAAGCGGCGATATGTACAACCCCAAAGTGCTAAGAGCCGCAGCGGGAGCGGTACTTCGTATGCCAATGGTTACAAATGCGGACTTATCGCAGACCATATCCTTGTTAAACGATAAAAATATCCCAACATACGCCGCCCACCCACGCGGAGAAAAATTGCCGTATGAGTTAAATTTGCGCAGTAATTTCTGCTTACTGGTAGGCAATGAATCCCACGGGATTTCCCAAACCGCCGGAAATTTGGCGCAAGAATTAGTGACGCTGCCTATGGTAAACAGCACAGAATCACTCAACGCATCCATCGCCGGGAGTATATTAATGTACGAAGCTGTCAGGCAACGGCAAACAGACACACCGGGAGGGTCATTTTAATGTTTGGCGACACTGTCCAAAATAAAGCGCGCTTGCGCGCGCGTTTCGTAGAGAGCAATTTCCTAGAGCATGAGAAAGCGGCTGCGTCCGCTTTCACTATCCAAAACGAACGCAATTTCCCAGAGCAAAATCAGCTCGAAGGCGTGGTAGAGAGCGTGGTCTACCACAATGAAGAAAACGGTTTTACCGTATTTTCCGTACGCGCCGAAAATACCGACGACTTCGATGAAATAACCACCTGCACAGGCTATCTTTCCGCCCCGGTGGAAGGTGAAATTCTAAAGCTTACGGGCAATTTTGTGCAAAACCCGCGGTATGGGCTGCAACTCTCCGTGACCCGCGTAGAGCGCAACCGTCCAAACTCTTTGGCGGGCATAGAGAAATACCTGTCCTCCGGCGTGATAAAGGGCATTGGCGCACGTACGGCAAAAATGATTGTAGCAAAATTTGGTGAAGATACTTTTGATATCATCGAAAACGAGCCTGAGAAACTGACGCAACTCAAGGGCATCAGCCTAAAAAAAGCCCTCGCATTTGCGGAAAGCTTCCATGCGCAGTCTGACCAGCGGCGGGTTATGCTGTTTTTACAAGAATACGGCATCAGTTCGACATTTGCCATGAAAATATTCAAACGCTATAAAGAAGAAACAATTGAGTTGGTGAAATCCAACCCCTATCGCCTTGCGGACGACATCGACGGTATAGGCTTTAAAACGGCGGACGCAATCGCCCACAAGCTTGGTATCAACCGCGATGCGCCGGAAAGAATTTCTGCCGGGGTGCGCTATTGCCTGTGGGAAGCCGCAAGCGAAGGGCATACGTGCATTCCAACCGCGCAACTCACCCGCCATGCAGCAGAAATACTGTACGCCAACGCCGAACTTATAGACAGCGAACTGATCCGTATGCAAATGGATCGCTTGATCATTCGCGAAAAATTCGACGACGACCAGTTTGTGTTTCTTTCCACCTTGTATTATGCGGAAAAGGCTGTTGCGGCAAAGCTTTCCGAATTGTCTGCGCTAAATATCGCCAACGCAAATGTAGTGGCTACGCCGCTACCCGAAGGAAGCGTAGCTGAGGTTAATCCTCAGCGGAGCGGCGGGGTATGGGGCAGAGCCCCATTAAATAATGAAGAGAACGCTATTTTCGCATTGGAAAAAGAAACCGGCATAACCCTATCCGAAGGGCAGCGGCAAGCCGTAGCCGCCGCCCTATCCCATGGCGTATTGATCATAACCGGCGGCCCGGGTACCGGTAAAACCACGACTATCAACACGATAATCGGGCTGTTGGAATCTAAAGGACTGGAGATAACGCTTGCCGCCCCAACAGGCCGTGCCGCAAAACGCATGACAGAAGCCACCGGCCGTGAGGCAAAAACCATTCACCGCCTGCTGGAAGTTACGTTTATATCGGAAGACGCACGCCGCCAGATGTTCCAGCGGAACGAGGAAAACCCGCTGGAAACGGATGTTCTTATTATTGACGAGGCGTCTATGATGGACATAGTCCTTACCCAAAGCTTGCTTAAAGCCGTCGCCACCGGTACACGGCTAATTTTGGTGGGTGATGTAGACCAGCTGCCATCTGTGGGGCCGGGCAACGTGCTGAAAGACGTCATAGATTCCGGCGCGCTGGCAACCGCCCGCCTTACGGAAGTGTTTCGTCAGGCGGCGGAAAGCGCAATAATAACCAACGCCCACCGCATTAACAAAGGCGAATACCCCGCCATCAACGATAAGGAAAAGGACTTCTTTTTTGTGCGCCGCCAAAGCCCGGAAGATGTGATGCAGACCATTCTTAACCTCGTGCATGAACGTTTACCTGCTTTCAAGGGCTTCGACCCGCGGCATGATATACAGGTGCTGTCCCCCATGCGCAAATCCCCACTGGGCGTGATGAACCTGAACAATGTGCTGCAAGCCAAGCTAAACCCGCCTGCAAAAAACAAAAAAGAACGGGAATACCGCACCGTAATATTCCGCGAGGGCGATAAAGTGATGCAAATACGCAACAACTACGACGCGACGTGGGAAATGGTTAACGACAAAGGCCACGCCATAGACCAAGGCGAAGGCGTTTTTAACGGCGACATGGGAACCATTTTTGATATAGACGATGAATTTGGCGTGACCGTAAGCTTTGACGATGGGCGGCGCATTGTGTATGATTTTTCGCAGTTGGATGAACTGGAACTTGCCTATGCTGTAACAGTCCATAAGGCGCAGGGCAGCGAATACAAAGTGGTGGTGATACCCGTGTACAACGGCCCGCCAATGCTGCTGACGCGCAACTTGCTTTACACCGCCGTTACCCGCGCCAAGGAGTTGGCAGTACTTGTTGGCAGCCCGGAAACGATGCACCGCATGATTGACAATAACCGTATAACACATAGGTATACGGCACTTGCGCGGCGGCTTAGGGATATGTATGAGGCGTTGCTTCCATAGTAGCCGATTTGTGGTATGCTTTGTAGGGGATGTCGTCCTCGACGTCCCGAGATTATGATTTTGTAAATTTTGCGGGACATCGAGGACGATGTCCCCTACACCATTCTGCATTCTTGACCAAAGTACGTACATAAACCAGCACAGGAGTTGACATCATGCCGCTGAAAAACCTACTTGACTGGCTATATCCGCCAACATGCATAGCCTGCCGCAAACTCATCCCCCTAAACCACAAGCAGCCACGTGATATGCGGCTTTGCGAAATGTGTCAAACGCTTTTCGAGCCGATAATTCCCCCGACATGTAATACTTGTGGCATACCCACGGAAAAAGAAGTAGAGCGGTGTGTGTCGTGCTACGGTAAGGATTTTCACTTCACCACCAACCGCGGTACTTTCCTATACGACGAACTCATGCGCGACCTGCTGTTGGAACTGAAGTTTAAGCAGAACAAGCAAATTGCCCACAGCCTTGGTAAGCTATGGGCAATGCATATAGCAGATGCGAATGTGAGCGTTAAGCAGACAGCGGTTTTTGCGAAGCAAAAACTAGCGTTGCAAGCTCACGCTTATGAGCATAGCATTTTCCTAGTCCCCCTCCCCATGCACCTAAAAAAGCAACGCGAGAGAGGTTTTAACCAAGCGGAAATTTTAACACAGCATTTGTCTAGCCGCTTGGGCATTCCAATAGAACACGCCCTGCTCCGCACTGTAGACACCCCGCCCCAATCTGGGCTGCACCCACGCCAGCGCATAGAAAATGTGTCCGGTGTTTTTGAAGTTGCTAAAGGTGCATTGCCGCAGGGGAAGAATTACATAATAATAGATGATATTTACACGACAGGCGCAAGCTTGAATGAGTGTGCGAAAGTGCTGAAAAAGGCTGGGGCAGCTGGTGTGTCGTGTATGACGCTTTCTGTAGTAGAGAAGAGTGAGCGGAAGTAAAGCCTGCGGACGGTTACAAAAGAAAGGAGATGATTTTTAGCAACATACGGCTATGTCCGAGTATCTACCGCCGAGCAGAACGAACTATAGCTGAACTTTATCTTGCTTCATCGTTGTATTTAAGGGCATGGCATGATACCATGTAGGTGAAGGTAGTGTTCTTCAAAATTACAAGTGATTGGAGATGATATTTATGATGAATATATATTTTGAGGTAACTGTAAACTAAATATTTTACAGGTCAGCCATTCGAGCGGGAATCTAGCTCCGTTTATTTGGGTTGCCTGAATATGGGCAACCATGCTAGGTAATTTATCGGCACGGTTATACCGTGTTTTTTTGATGCAAAAAAAATCTAAAGGAGAAATGCAAAAATGAAGAAAAACATAATAATTATCGGAACCGGAAGAGTAGGCAAAACAACATTGGCAAAGAAATTGAACGAGGAACTAAATTATAGTGTAATCGGTACCGATGATTTAATTACGGCATTTGAGAGGTCTTTACCACAACTAGGTATTGGCAGTTCGTATGACATTGGTGCTGCGATTGCCAATTTTACACCATTTCTTGCGCATTTAATTGGTGGGATGGCTTATCGCTCCAGTTGCCACAACGGAAGTCATTATGTGTTTGAGGGAAGTGGTAGCCATTTTGACCTTGAAAAAATGTTGCCGATTTTGCATATGTACGATGAATGGAAGGATAACTATTTGCTTATAGGCATGATTTATCCCGAAATTGCGCCCAATGACTTGTTTAACGATATAAGGAAACATGATGTCGAGAGCGACTGGACATACAATCTTAGCGATGACGAATTAAAAAACCATGTGATTGACGGCATAGAATACAGCCGAAATTTCCATGAGAAATTTCAAAAATATAATCCTATTGTTTATGATGTTTCCAAAAACCGGGAGAAGGTTTTGGATGAAATTGTAAGAGATATTAAGGAGGGCATCAATGATAACAATTCATGATTTTGAAAATATTGATGGGTTGAAACCTAGGCTATATAAAAAGACAAAATATCCTTATTGAAAAATTGCTTTTCGAAATATTGACAAGCAATTATTTTTTGATTATTGCAAGAAAAGTGCATTCCCCCTGTCCGCAGGAACGCACTTTTTTTACAATGAAATACGTTTACTAACACCCTACCCCTTCCTTACCACATCCACCATCGCAAAATAATTCTCATGCGGCACATACTCCGGCACACTATTCCCCGTACCCAGCGCATACCCGCCATATTTTGCCGCCCATTCAATCATCGCTTTCGACCTTGCGGCAATTTCCTGCGGCGTGGCAGTACATACAAAACCCACATCAATACCACCAAGCAATGCAATGCGCCCTTTATATTTTTCATACGCTTCTTCTATAGGCATAATGTTATCTTCGAAGGAATGCTTGGCGTCGAACTTCATATCTTTGATTATGTCTTCCATAATTTCCTCTGCCTGCCCGCAAGAGTGTAGGATTACAGGCTTATTGTGGGCATGGCCCGTTGCCACAATTTTTTTATGCCACGGGAATACATATTCGCGCATATCGGCAGGGCTTAACATGGGCTGCGTCTTAAAACCCCAGTCGTCGTTGGAGATTAACGCGCAAACACAATCATGCGTAACCGCTTGCTGGTAATATTTCAAAAGGCGGCTGCCCACGTCGTCAAAAATTTGCTTTGTAAGTACGGGGTCGTCGTAAAGCATCATACATAGGTTGTCGTAACCCACTAAGCTAATTGTATTTTCCAGCACACCACAGGGCCCCATAACCATAACCTTCATGCCCTCGGGCAATTCATCTGCAACTTTGTCTAGGTGCGAAAGGTCAAAATCTTCCGGATCCAGCCATTTGTACTTTTCGTAGGACTCCCAGTCTGTAATCGTGCTGGATTCGTTTAGTGATATGGTGGATTTATGCTCCTTGCTGTTTACAGGAAAATGAAAATTGGTGCTGGCGGAAGTCACATAGTCGTAGCCTGCATTTTTAAATGCGTGAATGGTTCTGCGTGTCCAATCAAAGTCATCGCCTTTGTCAATAATTTCGTCTTTGTTCAACACATCGTTCAACGGCCCGTTCAGAAAAAATTCAAACAATGTAGGACGGTCCGGCACTTGTTTGTTCAGTACTTTCAAAATTTGAGTGTAGTCCGGCTTGCGCATAAAATCTCCCCTTCATTACGTTATTTCCGCAAGTATACTGTATTGCCTTGCCCGTTGCAATGGTTATTTAGGCAAACTTCGAATATAATCGTCTTTTATCTTGCCCATGTTATGCCGTTTTGGTAAGCTTGCAAGACATACTTACAAAAAATTTTACTTGCTAGGTGATACTCATATGAACCCATACATTAACCTAAACCGAATAGAATTTGTAGTCACCCATGCGTGCAGCGGGCGGTGCAAGCACTGCGCTGTTGGGGAGCTGTCTGAAAAAGGCGAAAGTATAAATGCCGGTGCGGCTGTTACTGCCATAAAGCGGCTTTCGGAAAGATTCGCCATCGAATCCATTATGACTTTTGGCGGAGAGCCGCTGCTGTTCGCAGATACCGTATGTAAAATTCACGCTGCCGCCCGGGATTGCGGCATTCCGAAGCGTCAGCTTATCACAAACGGTTTTTTCTCCAAAGATATGCAGAAGATTGACGATGTGGCAAAAGCTATTGTTAACGCCGGCATCAATGAAGTTCTGTTGTCTATTGATGCATTCCATCAAGAAACTATTCCGCTTGAACCGGTTGTGCAATTTGCGGAAGCGCTTGTAAAGTACGGTGTTCCGTCTTTGCGGGTGCACCCCGCTTGGGTGGTGGACGAGGCAAGCGATAATGCGTACAATGCTGAAACAAAGCGGCTGTTGAATGTATTCGCAGATAAGGGCATCAAAATAAGCAGCGGGAATAATATCTCCCCTTCGGGTAATGCGCTAAAGTATCTTGCGGAATATTTTTCGCCACCCGGCCAGGTGGATTTATCTGTACCCTGCGGGGCGGCACCATATACATCACCGCTTGATGAAGTAAGCTGTCTAAGTATAAATTCCGACGGTACTGTGCAAACATGTCTTGGGATAGGTAATATTTACCGGGATGATATTTTGAACATAATAGACAGCTACGCCCCTTACAAAAACCCCGCTAAGCGTGCTGTGCTGAACGGAGGTGTACCAGAACTTTTGCGTTATGCACAGGCGCAGGGCGTTGCGGTAGACACCGGTGATTGCCGCTCTGCTTGCAGCGTGTGCCGTAAGGTTATGGCGGCTATTTCAAAGAAAAACTAATATTTGAGGAGATGAATTGATGAACAAGCTCATACTACAAGCAAACGACCTGTTTAAAAATTGCGGTTTTGATTACTGCGTCTGCGGAGGCTTTGCGCTTGATATGTTTGCAGGCAAGCAGTTGCGTGACCATGGTGATTTTGATATGTGTTTTTTCAAAGAAGACAGGCAAAAAACTTTACAATTTTTGATGGACAAGGGCTGGCCCATTTATGGGCGTTTCTGGGAAGAAAGTAAGCCAATCACTCAATACTTATTTTATCAAGTGGGGGATGCAACCGACCCGCAATGGGAGGAATGCGGTTTTTGGGCGGTGAAGCCCGGTGGTTGGGCAGATATGTATCCCATAGAACGGGCAGGCAACGATGTTTTTTCTTATTACATGCACGAACCCCGCTTGCAAACTTTTGTTTTTATCGAACTTGCCTTCAACGGCCGGGAAGGCGACACTTACATTCTGCAAGACAACCCAAAAATCACCCTGCCCATGAAGAAGGCGATTTTGTACGCAGACGGCATCCCGTACCTCGCCCCTGAAATTATCCTGTTTTACAAAACAGATAAATTTTCGGCAACCCATCCATATCTAAAGCCCAAAATGCAAGCGGACTTTAAGGCAGTGATGCCCTTACTCTCCGAAGCACAAAAACAATGGCTGATGAAAGCCATAGAAACAGCTTATCCAGATGGGTACGAGTGGCTTGATGGGATAATATAGTCAAAGTTACCTACCCCCTGATAGCACATTCAATGTGATATCAGGGGGTATAGTTTAGCCAAATGATATTGTTGTCTACCCCCTGACGGCAGATTGAATGTGCCGTCAGGGGGTAGCTGCAATTTCCCTTACTTCCGTAATTCCTCTGCCACATACACCAGTGACGAAGCGATGCCGCGGGCGTCCATATTCTCTTCGTCTTGGATACGCGCCTTTACATACGCGTTCATATTATCCAGATATTCCGCCGAAGCCTCGTTCCAACAGGTAATGAGCATACCCGCCATAGAGCCGGGCAGGTTTTTCTGTTTTGCGGATTCCGCATACTTTTTGGCTTCATCCAGCAAAAAATGTGTTTGCTTCAAGTTGCGCCAGCCGGCGGGCAACACCGTAAAGCCTTTTTCCATTAAAATTTCAAAACCCGGGAAGCCTTTTTCGTTCATATCATAGTGCCAGTCTGCAAGTATTATGTCTGTGGGTATCATGTCTGCGGCACGCCACATGCCAAGCTCGTCACCTTCCCAAGCGTGGTAGCCAAGTTCCTTGGCGTTATTCAGCCTGTCGGACCACATCATCATTTGCCAGCCTTTTTCCTTTACAATATGGTCGTGCAGTATGTTTATGGTACGTGCAAACAGCTCCGCCCGGCCTTTGCCTACGCAACGCGGGCAGCAGTCTTCCGCAATAGAAAAGACTTCGTCCATGCCAACGTGCAGGCAATCTGCGCCAAAGTCCTCCATGATTTCGTCCATCATCGGGAATACGTATTTGTACACGTCGTCGTTGGAGGCGCACCAGCTGTGGCAGTAGAATATACCGTCAGGTGTATTTAGAATGACTTTGCCCGCTATGGTATCCGGTTCTTTTATGCCTTCTTTGACGTCCGGGGTTTCGTCAAACTCCGGGTAAACCGTAAGCAATGGGTTTTTCTCGTACCGCCAGCCTTGGTGCCCCAAGCACATAAACAGCGGCACAATGCGGATACCTGCTTCTTTGGCGGCGGCGGCTACTTTTTTTGCATCGTCCCTGCCAAATGTGCCGCTGGCCAGTTCCGGAAAGCATCTGAAATTGTAGCCGGGGTTAAACTCCAGAACCAGAAGATTTACCCCCAAAGGGCCAAGGCTTTCTTTGATGTAACGGACTAAAGCATCTGCGGACTCTGTTTCTTTCATGCGCAAATGCGCCCCTACAACCGGTGTTTTCATAAGATCATCCCTTCAGTGTGAAAAATTTTTCTTCATTATATGCGCGTATACTCGTATTTACAACATTATTTTGTTTTTTCCCCGCTTGACATTAGAGTTGTAGCGAAATAGGAATATGCGCCACTAAATGCTCCTAAATTCAATAAACATTTAGGGGCGCCTCATTAATTTCGTTACAACTCTATTGACGCATGGTCAAGTGATAGGATTTGGAGGCATTGCAGGACAAGGAGAAACGTAGTAGAATTGTCGCAAAACTGAGAGAAATTGCAGATGTCGCCGAGGCAATTGTAAATTTGCTGAATACGGGCTTTGCCCTATATTAATAAAGGAGGCAATATTATGGCAGCACCAAAAAAAGTAAGAGTTTGCAAGAAGTGTTCCGGGTTTGACGTGGCGGAACTCAAAGGCAAGGTATTGGGAAAAGACCATACGACCGGCTGCATTGGACGGTGCCTTGGAAATGAACCTGAGCTGCAAGGAAAGGTGTATGGGTTCTTGAATGGCGAGTTTACCGTGTGTGACAACAAGGACGAGTTTTTTGCCAAGATTGCTGAACTTGCTTAGCGTGTAATCCGTTTACAGGCAGCAAAACGCCGCATAAATAGCGGGACAATATAATTGTTCTGCTAATTTATACGGCGTTTTTAATTACGCTCTGCATTACACCGAAAAGCTAAAAACCGTATCATTCCGCTCAATTTCAACATCTGTACCAACGGTATTAGCCAGCTTTGTCCGAAAAGCTTTGGCCTCCGTTAATTGTTGGCTTTGCGCATTGCTGTTAGCCCCTTAACAGTTTGTGCCAACACTTTTAACTCTGCCTCTGTAAGGATGGCCATTAAAGCAGTCACTTTTTTGTGATAACTTCCCGGCTCATTTTCATATTTTCCAAAGGCAGATATTGCCCTGTTATGTTCCTCAAAAAAATTATCCATAGAAATATTAAAAACTTTTGCAAGCTTTGTCAGCGTCACGGCTGTTGCGCCTCGCATTCCACGTTCTATCAAGCCAACGTGAGCCACTTTGAGATCTAATATTTCCGCAAGTTCCTCTCTTGTTATTTTTCTCAGTTCCCGCTCTCTGCGGATATTCATGCCAACGAGTTTGTCTAAGCGGACCTTGGCAATGCGTACTTTGTCTTTTTCCATGGGGCGGCCTCCTTTGTTAGAATTTTTTGAAATAGCCAATTGAAAATAAGCGAAAAGCGCATAGGAGCGGCGGCTTATGCCGACATCACACTATGCGCTTACAATATGTATAGTAAGCAGCGCAACACAAAAGCCAACTGCGCAATAGCTACAAAAATCCTATAAATCCAATACCTGCGGACATTGCGGTGTATCTTTTTTTTGTAACATTTTTGGTGATGTGCCTGTTTTTATCTAGCTGGTTAATTTTAGCATGATATGTGTAGATTCGCAAGAGTAATTTTTTAATTGTAGTGTGTTCGTTTGCAATTTTATGCGAGAGATAATTTTTGCAAAAATGGAAATTCGAGGGGGCGCCTGCCCCCTGCGACCCCCGTGGGGGCTTTGCCCCTCAACCCCACAAGGGGAAACCCCTTGACCCCAAAGGTGGGGGGCTAGTAAGAGGCGTAGTTGACGCGACAAGCTTAACGCGAGAACTTGAAGTGTCGAACATAGCCAGATGGCTATCCAAAATATATTAAAAGCTTAAGACCTATCCGCTATATGTGTGTTTTAATTTTGTGCGTAGCCTAAAGCAACCCCAAACCACCCAATCCATTCTTCGCTAGCAGCCCACCAACCCATACTATTGCAAAAATTCACGCGCAAACCTCCGTCACGTCAACTACGCCTCTTACTAGCCTCCCACCTTTGGGGGTCTTGGGGGTACCCCCCCAAGTGGGGTTGAGGGGCAAAGCCCCCACGGGGGTCGCAGGGGGCAAGGCGCCCCCTCGAATCACAAATCTATTTAGCTTAATAAAATTATGGCAGGCAGCTAGCCACCCTCACCACATCTTCACCCCATGCTTAGAAACCTGCAACAACTCCACCGTATAAATTTCACCTTCCAAAAATTTTTCCTCTTGAAACTCCGTTACCTCTACCGTCAACTCACAATGCGTCGTAAACTCCGTTTGCAAAATAGGAATCTCTTGCTTTTCAAAATTATACTTTACCTGGTCAAACCGGTTGTACGCACAAACCACCTTGTACAACTTTGTCGTAATTTGCTCACACGCCCCAGCAGCTTCCATTGCACCTTTAGCCGCCTTAGAATACGCGCGAACCAAGCCTCCTGCCCCAAGCAGCGTACCGCCGAAGTAGCGCGTCACCACGCATACAAAATTAATCACGCCGGATTTTTGAAACACGTTTAACACGGGCATTCCCGCAGAACCGCTTGGCTCGCCGTCGTCGCTCATGCGCACGATGTTGTCATCCAATGTGCAATAGGCGAACACATTGTGGTTCGCCTTAGGATGCGCGGCGCGGATTTCCGCTATGACAGTCTTCGCTTCAGCTTCGTTATTTACAGACGTACAGTAGCCTATGAACTTGGAGCGTTTTTCTTCCAGTTCGTATGTGCCGGGCTTGGGAAGGATGAGTGGCATACTATTCCTTCCAGCCGTCCAGGGCGGTATGTGCTACTTTCAGTTCCTCGATAATATTAATTTCCTGCGGGCATTTTTCCAGGCAAACGCCGCATTCCGTGCATTGCAGAGCGCCGCCTTTGGCATTTTTGGCAAACATATACGCGCGGCGGGGCTGGTCGAAATGCTCGAAACGGTGGGCATCATTGTACAGCCCAAATATATTGGGAATTTGCACGCCGGCAGGGCAAGGAATACAATAATTGCAAGCGGTACATGGGATTGTGACAATGGAATTATAAGCTTCACGCGCAGATGCGATCACTTGCATTTCCGCGTCGGACAGCGAATTTGGCAGCATATCCGCCTGCGAAAACAAAGCGATATTTTGCTTGAGCTGTTCCATGTTAGACATACCACTGACAATCACCGAGATTTCCGGCATATTTACCAAGTAACGGAACGCCCATTCCGCAGGGGTGCGTTTTTTGCATGGGCTATCCGCCGTGCAGTTGCCCATTGTCAGACACGCGCTTTCATACACAGCCTGTACACTGCGCGGCGCATGAGCCAAGCCTCCCCCGCGCAGTGGCTCCATTATTGCCACACCAAGGCCCAATTTACCGGCAAGTTCTACCCCGGCGGGTGTCACTTCGCGGTTGATATCCAGCATATTATGCTGCACTTTTGCCACTTCCCATGGGTATTTTGCCACCACGTCTTTGAAGGTTTCAAAATCCCCATGGTACGAAAAGCCTATGTGTTTGATAAGCCCTTCCCGCTTGAAGTTATCCAGCTCGCGGAAAATTTCCCGCTGTTGTATCGCCCCCCAGGATGGCGGCATTATGCGGTGCAGTAAGTAGCAGTCGATGTAGTCTGTGCGCAGCTTTTTCAGCGTGTTTTCAAGATTGCGGCGGATGGTCGCGTTGTCGTGCATTTCCCAAAATGGCTGCTTGGTTACGTACACAACGTCTTTGCGCTTGTGTTCCAGGGCTTCGCCCAAAATAGACTCGCTTTCGCCGCCGTGGTAGCCAAACGCCGTATCAAAATAGTTTATTCCGTTATTCGCCGCGTACTGGATTAATTCGATGGCGGCGGGAACATCTACGCCGTTGTTGCCGTCATTGCCGATAAATGGCAAGCGCATACAGCCCATACCCAAAAGGCTTACTTTCAGTCCTGTTTTGCCCAAAATTCTGTATTGCATAGTATCACCGTTTCTACATTTAATATTTTAAGCTATGGTATACGAAAATCTAAGACTATGTCAAATAAAATTACATATTACGCCGCACAAAAGGGCATCTTAATTTTCATAAGCAATCAAACGAATGGAGTGTTTATAGATGCGAAAATTTTTCATGCTCTTTTGCATAACCATAATTACTTGCGCCGCTGTAATGCAGGCATCAGAACCCGAAAATCCGGATGATACAGAGGTGTTTTTCTTCCGCGAAAAAGTAAAAGAAGTGGAAGTCCCCATTATTATGTATCATTTGATTACCGAAAAACCAAAATATGTTGGCAAGTACGGTGTCACACCCGGCGACGTGGAAAAAGATCTGTTATATTTAAAAGAAAACGGCTACACCACCGTTGTCATGCAAGACTTAATCAACTTTGTAGAACGCGGAAAAAAGCTGCCGCAAAAGCCGGTTGTGCTCACCTTTGACGACGGGAATGCCAGCGATTACAACTATTTATTTCCGCTATTACAAAAGCACGATATGAAAGCAGTGCTTGCCGTAATCGGTGAAGCCACAGACCGCTGCACCAAGTACATGGACGAAAACCCAAAAAGCAAAGCGCCAAACATGACCTGGTACCAGGTCATAGAATTGCATAAATCAAAGCATTTTGAAATCCAAAGCCACGGGTACAATGTCCACGGCAAAGGCGGCAGCGGCAGGCGGAAAGGCGAAAGTGCGGAAGCATACAGCACGCGCCTAACGGCAGACCTCAAAAAATTACAAGACGCTTGCGAAACGCATTTGGGGTGGATTCCCAATACGTTTATATATCCGCTGGGTGTAGTTGGCAAAGGCTCCCGCCAAATCATTGAAGATTTAGGTATGGCAGCAAGCCTTGGATGTGGAGAAGGCATTAACATCGTGCGTGAAGGCGATAAGGATTGCCTTTTTAATATGCACAGATACAACCGTCCAAGTGGGAAAACGGTGAAGGATATTTTAAATGGGATGAAGAAATAGGCCGTAAGGTCTATTTTTTTGAAACACCCATCCGCCCATTAGCGTTGTAGCGAAATTAGTCAGTTGGTGATAAAATATCACCAACTGGCAGCTTGTCAAAAAAGCCACCCGCTGCTCGTCATTGCGAGGAGTGAAGCGACGAAGCAATCCAGGAAATAGTGGAATACTCATGTTTCTGGATTGCCGCGTCGGGCTAAA
>Ga0123355_10006886_pt1 | contig 16926 bp, 13 predicted proteins | sample TergutEmb28metaG_3_FD_89872 | JGI IMG/M metagenome (GOLD analysis project Ga0123355, IMG submission 89872) | Embiratermes neotenicus P1 segment gut microbial communities from Petit-Saut dam, French Guiana - Emb289 P1 | ecosystem: Host-associated > Arthropoda: Insects > Digestive system > Gut ...
GGGGGTATGTTAAGGACAAAGTGTTTTCGACACCAGTTCCAGATATTACAAATTTGAAGGCAAGAATAACAGATGCTTTTGCTACAATAACTGAAGACATGTTGGAGAACACGTGGAGAGAAACAGATTATTGATTAGACGTTCTCCGTGCAATAAAATGAGCACATGTTGAAGTGTACTGACGTGTTGTAAAAAAAACTTCTTGAGTTACATTTTGAAAAAAAAATGTTTGTATTCCACGTACAGTAGTTTTCTTGTAACAAATGTTGGTAATCAGAGAAAGACTTTATGCTCATCCTGTAGAACGACAGGGTGACTAAATTTCAGATCTAATTAAGCAACTGGGTCACACTGCAAGTATACACTTAAATAGACAGAACAGAACATTCAGAAATCTGCAAAAAAGAATTTTCGAATTGATAAACAACACTTCTTTATCCAGTCTTCCCATGAAGCTGAAGAAACGCTTATCATGTCCCAAAGGGGCTCATTTCGGCGTCATGTTTCGGCATATCCAGGTCATAATTCCGGCTAAATGTCTGCTTTCTTCGATTTTTGTTAACTTTTTCTGATTCTTTGCAGCAAAATGCGGTTGTGTTAATTATTCAGGCCACAGCCTTTTCCTTCTATACCACATTCAACTAATTTTTCAGAATATCTTACCTTGTTGATGTGTCATTTTTCTGTCGGAAGAGTGACATTAAATAGTCCAAGACAGTGACACTTGGAACAGAATTTGGGAAACGACCCTTTGCCACTTTCGGCTGTTATGTAAAGTTTAATGATTTGAGAAGGATATGAATTTTGATGAACTTCAAAGGGTGGTTATTCTTATAATAAAACCAACGAGATGCACTAATTTCTCAAATTTATTTTCGAAATAGCACTCTACATGTTTCGGACAGGTTTTCTGTCCATCATCAGGAGTCTAATACTGTATACACAGCAATAGGTATATGTCACACAGGTTATGCTGACTGCTTGCTGATTCCGCTAGCAAGCAGTCAGCATAACCTGTATGACATATACCTATTGCTGTGTTTACAGTACTATACTCCTGTTGATGGACAGAAAACCTCTCCGAAACGTATAGAGTTTTATTCCAAAAATAAATTTGAGAAATTAGTGCTTCTCTTTTGTTTTATTGTAAGTATGTCGCGATGCACGGCCCTCAGAATGTCAAATGAAAAGGGTGGGATATATTGTGGCCCATTTCAAAGTAGTATCCTAACATTCGTATCGATGGCTTCAGAAATACAGTAGATCCTTTTTATCCGAACACTCGGCATTGCCAGTTGCGCCATCTTTCCTCTTTGCTGCGTTACCCATTCAGCCATGTTGGCTTGGTATTGCATCACCGGTTCAGCCACGCTAGCTTGACGTTTCATTACCTTTGTTTTACGGTACCAATTGAAGCTGCATTAACTTGGCCTTGCTTGACCGGTTGAACCACGTTCACTCGGTGTTTCGTTACCGACTGAGACGTATTTACGTGTTCAGTTATCGTTTGAGTCATGTCAGATTGTTAATTTAGCCACATTAATTTATAAACCCTTACATTTCCAACAGATACACTGTTCTGCTATTATGTATTTCATTCATAATTAGCTGTTAACGTTTTTCGGCTCAACTGCCATCTTCAGGGTCTAACACCTATATTACTAAAACTTACAGCAATAAAATTATCTTACGATTGTTACGCATTTCAAATGTACTGATTATAGTTACAATTTACAGTGTTTATTAAAGTGTTATGAAATTACAACATAATGAGTTGCTGAGTATAGATCGTTACAAAATTGTGGTAGTTTTCGTTGTTTGCATTTGTCTCCTCGTCAGTTGGTTTCTTGTTCTGCAAACATCTACTGCGTTACGATCCGAATTGGAACATGTAAATTGTATGTTATATTTTGTTTGTTTGAATTGCGCTACCAGACTGTCATAGTGCTCTTGTTAGTAGAACAAGAAACTAACTGGCAAGGAGACAATTGTGAACAAAGAAAACTACAACTATTTACATAAATTATAATCAACAACACATTGTGGTGTCATTCTATAACATTTTGAACGCTTTTTGACGTTCAGGTGGCTGTGCGTTGTGATAAATTCTTATAATAAAACCAACTAGATGCTCTAATTTCTCAATTTTATTTTTGGGATAAAACTCGGACAGTTCCTCTGTCCATCATCAGGAGTTTTTCACTGTATACATAGCAATGTTATATGTCATACAGGTTTGCTGACAGCTTGCGAGTAGGATCAGGACGGAACCGGTTCCTTCCTGATCCTGTTCGCAAGCTGTCAGCAAACCTGTATGACATATACCACGTTTGTGTATACAGTAAAAATTCCCGACGATGGACAGAGGAACTGTCCGAAACATGTAGAGTTTTATTCAAAAAATAAATTTGAGAAATTAGTGCATATAGTTGGTTTTAAATTAAGAATTTTAAAAGCCGTAAATTTTAATTATAATCTGTGCATTTGACACGAGTAAGCATCGTAAGACTATTTCATTATTTTTGGTTCTAACAATATAGGTATTTGCTCCCTGATGACGGCAGTTAAGCTGAAAAGTGTAGGAACTAATTAGGAGTGAGATAGGTAATAGCAGAAATGTGCATTTGTTGGTACTGTAAGGGTTTGTAAATCATTTACAATGCACGGAATGAACAATTTGACAGCCATGTTAAGTTACAGCTGCGTCACCGGTTGATGCACTTCGATTTGGTGCTTCATTTTGGTTTAAGTCTCGCTAACTTGTTGCATTGCCAGGTGCTGGAGTGGGACGGTGTTCCGCTGGTGGACCTCAATTTCGAGGAAGTATGCGCAGTCATGGACAGAACGGGAGAGGTTGCTGAGTTGCTGGTGGAACACGGCTCTGACTTGTGAGTGTAGCCCTACTCTTTTGCTTCTCATTTCAGACTGTTAATCACCCCTTTCGAGACATAACGTTTCAGTTTCTCATAAGGACTCAGTGCGGACCGCGCAGTAAACACTCTATCTAGGCTATACAGAACCAATCTGTTGACGTTGTGTAAAGGAAAGGTTGCGCGTTACTCTGAGGCCAGTACCAAGCACATAGACGAAATGTAAACGCCATGTAGAATTTTCGAATATGAAACGTGGTGGTAAATAAATTAGCCGCTACGTTTAGGAAGGATAGCATTGAATTTTCTGAGACCTAATACACTTGCATTTCAACATTTGAACTTCTCCACTCAGTCCCTGTGTATGAAACACCACGTTATGCTGTTCTGTCGTTAGGCACTAGCAAGTTGTTGACAAATAGCCATGGACGATCACAACGGAAGGTGTCTTTCTGTTGGTATTTCAGTGCCAAAACGTTTGTCGTGGTAGCAGCGCCAGTGAGTGCAATAGAGCTGTGCCCTACACAGAATGGATTTTTATTTTATTGCAGGCGAATGTGCGACCTCCTGGACGATCCATGTGCCTTGGTTTCTGGTCCCAGGAAGTCGCAGCAGGGAGAAACGTTGGGGATGCAGCTTGGTGAGTTGGTGATTGTTGTGTTCATATATTTGGTGTATGTCACTATCATACTTTATCATATCATTGTAAGTATTCGTAATTTGTGAGCCTCCCCGTTGTGTTGTATACAGTTATGAGGATAGGTGGAGCGAGTCAAACACAACTTGTGAATATATTATTTTATTTACAAGGTGTAGCTTAGAAGTGACTACATGTTTCGGCCTTCTTTTCTAGGCCATCGTCAGGTTGCATGTACGTACGTATATACAGGGTGAGTATAAAGTCTTTCCCCGATTACAAACATTTATTACAAGAAAACTACTGTACGTGGAATACAAACAATATTTTTTTTTTCAAAATGTAACTCAAGAAGTTTTTTTACAACATATTAGTACACTTCAACATATGCTCAATTTTTTTTTTTTTCACGGAGAACGTCTAATCGTTAATCAGTTTCTCTGCACGTGTTCTCCAACATGTCTTCAGTAATTGTAGCAAAAGCGTCTGTTATTCTTGCATTCAGATTTGTAATATCTGGAACTGGTGTCGAAAACACTGTCCTTAACATACCCCCATAAAAAGAAGTCAAGGGGGGTGATATCTGGCGATCGTGGTGGCCAGGGTGTCGAACCATCTCTCCTAATCCACCTACTTGGAAATGTTGCATCCAAAAACCAAATGTTACAATAAACACATGATACAAAATTTTAGAAACTAACTCAAGTAGTGGCAAAAAAAGTTTGCATTCCACGTAGTTTTCTTATAATGTTTGTAATCAGGGAAAGACTTTATGCTCACCCTGTACATGCGTAGGCCATCATCAGGTCGTGTGTACATACATATGTACATACGTATGTACATGTTCGTACGACCTTTTGATGGCCTAGAAAAGAAGGCCGAAACATGTAGCCACTTCTAAGCTACACCTTATAAATAAAATATAATATTCACAAGTTGCGTCTGACCTACTCTACGTATCCTTATAATTAGTATCTGCATTCATTTTAATTGAGGACATCCCATTGTGTTTGAATTCTAGAGGTAAAACAAAATGTTTTAAAGTCACTGTCAAAACACAGCAGTCTATAAATATTAGTATTTTATTATTGCAACATGTTTCGGTATTATTAAACCGTCTTCAAGCCAACATTCAGAGATATGAGACTGATTGTACTTCGTTTCTCGGAACGTTGGTCTGAAGATGGTCTAATATTACCGAAATATGTTGCCACAATGAAATTCTAATATTTATGCACTGTTGTGTTCTGACGGTAACTTTAAAACATTCGTTTTCATGCTCATTCATTCGTCTGTCAGCGACGGTATGCAGTGTTAGCAAATGACAGGGTCATTCGCAATAAACTTAAAAGGGATACGTAGTTGTCTTTACACTGGCACTTTTTCCTCTTTTCGTTAAGTACAAATCCTGTTATCATCACCCAGATATGCCGCTAATGTGACAGACTCATGCAAAACAGCGAGACGGTGGGCCTGTGTGCCCTTCCTCCAATACCGTTTCCTTTTTGGAAACAAATTTTGATACAGAAATACATGCCGACAGGCTGTATAAACTGTACACTGCAGTTATCGATGTGGAACATTTCTGTTTGCGGTTTGCTGTTCCTGCAACACGCACGGTCCAGGTCCTGCGATGTCAGATAAACCAGAAACCACTAATCTACTGCAGGCTTATTGCAGCTAATGCATAATCAGCAATAACGACGATTCAAGCAAATACGGATCTCGGCCTTTGTCACGAACATCGCTCCCTGAAGGCATGATCTAACGATTGGAAACATCTGTTTACAGTCATTTATTAATCATGCTACAGACCAGAGTCCATTACGTTCTTGTAAGACGTGAAAATGGAAACGAGGAAGTTGTCGACCTCTGAGCCTTAAGTATTTTGCTAAATACAGAAGAGAATATTCTTGTAATAAAACCAACTAGATGCACTAATTTCTCAAATTTATTCCAAAATAAATTTGAGAAATTAGTGCATCTATTTGGTTTTATTCTACAAATCGGAAGGTCACTGGTTCGATCCCAGGTGGTGTCAGTGAATTTTTCATTGACATAAAATCCTTCCGATCGCACTATGGCCCTGGGTTTGACTCAGCCTCTAACAGAAATGAGTACCAGGGGTATTTGCTGGGGGGTAAATGCGGCTGACAACCTACCACCATCCTGTGCCGTTGTCACGAAGTCTGGGAACCTTAACTTCCTGGAACCCTCTGGACCTGTCCACACCTGTAATGGGACTGCTTTACTTGTACCATTTAGTTGGTTTTATCATAAGAATTCATCGCGATGCACCGTCACCTGAACACAAACAGAAGAGAATAACAAATCTGGTTTCATGAAATAACAAATATGATTAACGGAATTCCTAAGTAGCTAACTTCATGGTACAGGGTGTTTCCACATACCACATACCAGTGCGTAACTGCATATGGTGTGATGAGCAAAGTTTCACATGCCTGTCGACTTTTGCGCTAAAGTAGTATCTGTACGTATTTCGAAACGAGAACAAATGTTAGACATCTCATATTCCTGTTGTCTAAAATGTCATAATCAGTAACGTGGTAGAGAATACGAAGGTTTCGGGGGAACCAGCTGTCTCCATCTTCATGACAGAGATTTCACCCCTAGATGGAGGGGTGACTTCCAAGAATACCTTGTCCTGGCTACTTGCCCCTATGAGAATCTGAAATGTTAATATGGAATTTGATGTAAATTATTTGTCGCCAGTGATTTGTTTAATGACATGCTTGCATCGTAAATACTGAATTTCACCACGAAGTCCCCTGCATCTTCACGTAGTGGGATTTGATGTTTTGCAGGATCGGTAGTTAGAAAGACCGTTAGACAGACAGTGTTTTAACCAACCTCGAACCTCAAATACATTTTGTTTTAGACCTCAACGGAGATCGTAACATGGAAAATATTCGAATAAAATTTGAAAGAGTGAAACACCGTTCAATGGCTTACCTTTTCCAACCGTCCATGTTATTTGTTGTGCCCTACAGTCCGTGCAAGATGCAGTTTCCTCTCCTAAACGTCGGTGATGTGTTTCATTTTTACAGAATCCGAGCAAGAGAAGACACCTACTTCACCAACACGACGGAAGTTACCCAAAACACCGGTATAAACATATATATACATATATATTAAGCCAACAGCATAGTTACCATTATTGTTTATTGTGCCTGTCACATTGGTTGTTTATGCTTGTATATTTGTTTTGTGCTTTGACAAGCTTTGCTTCAGAACTAAGAAAGCACGCTACATATTATTACGTTTTGCTGACCGTGCATCACAATATAATCTTAGTAATTAACCAACTTAATGAACAAATTCTTGTTTTGTAATAAGTTTATTATATTCCTCTAGCTGTTTCGAGCACTATGTGCTCATCATCAGGAGGTAAAAATTGTATTATACAGCATCTGATATCATCACACTTGTATGTGGCCGTCCGGTGCACAGGTTGAGTCCTCTGTCAACCTGTGCACCAGACGGCCACCTACAGAGTGTGACGATACCAGATGCTGTATAATACAATTTTTACCCCCTGATGATGAGCACACAGTGCTCGAAACATTTAGAGGCATATAATGAACTTATTATAAAACAAGATTTTGTGCACTGAGTTGGTTAATTACTAAGTTTAAGAGCACGCTACATCGTGGTAAATAGCTGACCTCAAAAGAGCCTTTCAGTTATTAATTACAAATTCTAATTCTTTTCACATATTTTTCTCTAGATAATTCTGTAATTACTATTGGGTAAATATATTAAATGCGGAGAGGCTAACATGAAATCATATTATGTTAAAATAAAACATTGGTTTTGAAAAGCAACAAAAGATATTTTGTTGCTGAAGATTCAAGTGTTCTTGAACGTTTTGACCTGTCGACTGGTAAAGAGCGACAGACGTTTCGGCGGAACGTAGTACCTCTATATTCAGGGTCAAACAGTACGACATTGATCGAAAAGATGACGGCAACATTTTCCTTCGAAACGTCCGTAGTGTTTATCGCCTACACGGCTTGACACTCCAGGAAACTCGATACTTCGTCAGCACCGCTGGAATAACCTCTAATCTGTCAAAACATTTAATGTTTTTTATTTAAATTTTATATCTGAATGGGTAATACTGTAAATCCAAGCCTTGCAGTTTGTAGAATTGTTGTAGTATGAATGTTTTGGCATTTGTTGGTATTTAATATCATTTTGTCGACAGGTAAACCACGATTCTTATAATAAAACCAATTAAATGCACTAATTTATCAAATTTATTTTTGGAATAAAACTCTACATGTTTCGGACAGTTCCTCTGTCCATCATCAGAAGTTTTTTAATGTACACACAGCAATGGTATATGTCATACAGGTTTGCTGACAGCTTGCGAGCAGGATCAGGAATGAACGTCCTGATCCTGCTCGCAAGCTGTAACTGTAGCCTGTATGACATATACCATTGCTGTTTTACAGTAAAAAAACTCCTGATGATGGACAGAGGAACTGTCCGAAACATGTAGAGTTTTATTCCAAAAATAAATTTGAGAAATTATTGCATCTAGTTGGTTTTGTTATAAGAATTTATCACGATGCACGGTCACCTGAACGTCAAATACATCTCCGTATCTGTATGTCTTTCATGCTCAACTTATGAGTAGTGTACGTGTAGACTAATTTAAATATGTATAAAACAATAATTTTTCTAAAACTATCCAATGTGAATATTTTCATGAAGCAAAGCTTGTATAAACGATAATTTTTTCTTTCTGTGAAGACGTAGAAAATTTAATATCAACTTTCATGCTGGAAATAGTGATGCTGGGTATGCTCAGCTTAATATGTATTGAAGCAAGGTACTCCGAATTGCTGTAGTTTCAATAGCAGAAGCCTTATCCAAGTAATGTTTGTACGACTTGCTGTTTATTTCTTAGCTAGGTGTGAGTTCATTAGATCAGTTCTCGTTTCTGTTGAAATCATTTGGAAAACAACTGTCAGTGACATGTAAAAGTTAATTTATTCTCGCAGTTACCAACGATATGCTGTGAGTGTCTTTTTGCTGAAGATTGGAAGAATAATAAATGTACAGAAACCTCAAACAAAAAGGAAAGGAAATTTACTATTCATATACAAATACATTCTTCTTGTTATGGTAACTTTTTATCTTTCGTAATTTGCACATCATTTCCTATGTCGATCGAAAACTGGGCTCTTGGATTTTAAACTTGCTAGGCCATGTTTCTCTGCCAGGCTACCGCGGAAACCTGTGGTTATGTCGAATATCGTAAGGGTTCCGCGGGAAAGTATGGAATAAATAAGTAAATAAATAAAATCTTGAAATACCGCGAAAAATCTCAAATATACCATAAAATCGCGGGAAGTATTATCCGACAATTGACTATACTAGAGTAATCTCTGTGCCCTAGCAAGTGACTGTTTTGTGGTCTGTAAACAGTTCCATGGCAGTTCTTCCTCGAGATATAAAAAAGTCATTACAGCGGTTTCTCCTTGCTAAAATTGTTGCAACATACTGACCTACGTCTAGTACTTCTATGTTACGTAAATAGGGGTCTTGCGACGGGACGACAGCGTCCAAGGATTTCTCCGGAATGTAGATAAAAAAAATCATGTTTGCCAAGTTTATCACGCACTGGAACATTCTAGAGGGGTTAATTTTACTAAATACACAAAGAAGTATCAGTCAAACACAACAAAACTTTATTATGTTTATTATTGTCTTAGAGCAACATGTTTCGATTCTTATAGAATCATCTTCAGGCCCTTCTAAGATACAGATCCTTACTTAGCAATGTTTAAAGAAGGGCCTGAAGATGATTCTTTAAGAATCGAAACATGTTGCTCTAAGACAATAATAAACATAATAAAGTTCTGTTTGTGTTTAACTGATACATCACTGTATATTTACATATGTGTTAAACACTTCGGGATGGCAAACATTAAATAAATAAATAAAATTAAATAATTTTACTAATCCTGAAAGTAATAGGAATAATCTTAGATAAATGCTATGTGTTGTGCTAATCGGACTGTTTTTGTCCTTGTTGCCACTTGACTGAAATTCTTTGTCATGAACGACTGCGTAGCCACCAACAGCTCATAGCTTATCGGAACGATACGTTTCAGAATTTACTGAGTAACGATAAAGCAGGGTTACCGTACGTTCACATTAACATTATTATCCAGTAAATGGACGACAAAAATATAAAGTTCACGTAAATTTAATTCATTCTACATTTTCCTATCAATGCTCTTTACCATCTGTGCTAGTTCTTTACGGAGCGAAATGCAATTACCTAAGTTGAATTAAACCCCAAATGAGTTTTTCTTATCTATTCTAAGTCGCACTCTTTGAGCCGTTTGTAGACGTGATTGCAGATGCTGGGTTATTGTCACGTTTATTTATTTGTTTAAATTAGAGCAGTAGACCAAACAGAAGCCCTCTGTTATAAGAGAGGGGTCTAAAACCTACGGCCTGTCGTGACGTTTAGGTAATATGAATAACGACTCTTCAATATATTTACTGTAATCACAGAATATAAATACATAGATAAAAATAAGCATTTTAAAATTATATAATTGTTTTTGTCTCTATTACTGATTTACTGTATTTTGTACGATACCCTCAAAAGTTTCTGTTAGAGTTTCAGTCCAAACTGCTTTAAATGCTTCGCAGCCTATACAGCCAACAAGATGCAACGTTTCACAATTTATTTATTTCTGTAAGACGCTCTACATGTTTCAGATGGGTTTTCCGTTCATCGTCAGGAGCTCAAAACTGTACATACAGCGTCACGTATTTGTCAGACCGTCACTGCTTCCTGCTGCTAGCCTGGCCAGGCTAGTAGCAGGTAGCAGTAACGGTCTGACACTATGTGCAGTTTTGAGCTCCTGATGACGGACGGAAAACCCCTTCTGAAACATGTAGAGCGTCTTACAGAAATAAATAAATTGTGAAACGTTGCATCTTGTTGGTTTTACTCTGCGAATATATTAGCGACGCTCGGACCTATGAATGTTAAATGCTTTAAACGCGTAACTTTAAGACCTTGCGTAGCTAGGATATTCTGTCCCAATAAATTTTTACACATTGTGGTTATTGTGCTTTTTGAATTTTTAGATGTATTTTTATTCTTAGGAATAATTTATAATATATTTATAACTTCAGATAATGAGTATGGCGATGATTTTTTAAACCCGTCACTTGGAGTAAAATATTTCGTCCACCCAGTGGCATACATAAATGAACCGTCTTTGCTCTAATGGCAGATAATAATTAAAGGAAAGAACTTCTGCGTTTTACTAAGACGTACCTTACTAGATATGACCTTAAAATGGGATAGAACGCCATAAATATTTTGTGTTATTGGACTGTGCATAATCTTGATAGTTGAGTAAAGAGAGACCAACTTGATGTCACTTGCTTTATTATTTCTTTATTTAACGCTCAACGTGTTTCAGATGTTAATACATCTATCCTCAGGAGCTTGCGACTTATGTGCTGAGTTGTTTCATGGGTTGTGTTGATCTGTTAAGGATATAAGTTTTTGCATTAGCGCGCTTATTTAGTAGGGAGTGTTTAGTTGTGACGTGTGTGGTTGTTTTAGAAAATATGTTTCTGCAAATATAGGCTGCTGTGGTTTCTTATGGTTATAGAGTGTTCTTAGCTTTCTTATCAAAATATACTACACGCTAAGAACACTCTATAACCATAAGACACCACAGCAGCCAATATTTGCAGAAACACACTTTTTAAAACAACCACACACGTCACGACTAAACACTGCCTACTAAATTAGCGTGTTATTGCAAAAACTTATATCCTTACAGATCAATACAACCCATGAAACAACTCAGCACATAAGTCGCAAGCTCCTGAGGATGGATGTATTAACATCCGAAACACATTGAGCATTATATAATGAAATAATAAAGCAAGTGACATCAAGTTGATCTCTCTTTACTCAACTGCCATAAATATATATATGTGAATTGGCATTTTTTGATGACCCTTGCTTTTATGTATGGTTGAAATTTTATTCTGTGGGACGAAATAAAAGGAGATATACAAGGAATATTGTGCAATCTGGCACATAGACGGTAGTACTTTCTTTGACAATAGCACGGCTATTAAGAAACCATCTTTTACTGTTCTTGGGGAAGCACTCCTGTAACTGAATTACGGATTCGGTGTTTCAAGACAAGTATAATAATTAATAAATAACTAGAATTAATTTTGTGCTGAATTCATTGTGCAGGTATTGTGGTTAACTTACCTACACGCTTGCTTGTTGGAAGTACAGCAATTCGCACAGGCCCCTAGTTATTATGTTAAATATATACGTCTTTTGCTCTTTTCGATGTGGAGAGTGTTTTTTTATATAGCTATGATTTATGTACAAATAACATTTCCTCCATAGAATTAAATCTTGTGCACAGGTGAAAAGCGATGGTTTAATTGCAGTAAACCTTCGCAACACACATACCTTAAACAACTGCTGACTTAAGCAGCGCATCATTCTACAAGCTGAGCAGTTCGTGATATAGTTCTTGCACTAGTGGAAAATCCTTCCGTTATTCAACGCAAAAACGTATTACCGTCAGTAAACACATAGACGTATTTAGAAGAAATGTTTATGAATATTTTTATTGTTCAGTGGCTATAGGATTATTTAAATACGTACATTTAAGAATGGTTGCCGGGGTAACTTGGCCTGGGGAGTTAATCTGACAACTCAACCCATCCAGCACCGAAGGTAATAATGAGCTGAGCTATACCCCTGCTCCCCCATATATCCACATGGCGTGGACCAGGATAACTCTACCTTTACGTTTGCATTTAGCGATCTGTAATTTTAGTCACGTGTTCAAGTTTGATTTTATTGTTTTGTCTAAATTATATATTAACCCCTTGACGCCTAACGGCCACTCTAGGGGTCGTACCGCACCGCTAACCTCTAAACGATGCATTTTATATATTTTTTCAACAAATGTAGGTACCGAATATTTTAAACACAGTATATACTCTCCGTTTCTTTCTCTTCAAAATGCAGTTTGTTTCATAATTCTAACATATTTGGTTCCTGTTTTATTCACATTTTATATACAGAGTGTGCTAAAATTTTAAAAAAATAATTCTGGCGCCAAAAGGTTAACTCACTATGATTGTGATGATTGGGTTCTGTTATAACGCTTGTGCTTTACTACAAATTAAATCAGGATGAAGGAAAGTCGCAAAACGTATCCATAATTATCTCTTCAGTGCCGGTCTCGGTGCAATGTACGGAGCCCTTAATTCGTCTATGCATTGCCGGCCATGGTGCACCTTGTAGGGTCGTGAATGCACATTAAAGTTATAGTAATTTACAAACCCCTCCATTCTGTGCGGTAGCTGGAATTTAAGCCCCAGCGTCATTGGAGAGTTAAAGAGCGTTGCATGTTTGTACGTTGCACACTGAAAACACAGAAATTTTTCAAATGTATGCAAAATAGTGACAGGGAGGTTTGTTCTCTAAATTTCCAGTAAGTATTTCAAGACGAAGCAGTGGAAACTTTTTTTTTATAGAATCTCCACCAACGGTTTTACATTATTGACACTCACACTTAAATTATCGTGTTGACTTTCAGTGAAATATATTTTAATTTGTTGAAATAAGAGATACAACATTTTGAAATTAATGCATATGTAATTCAAACCAAGAGACTAGAAATGAAAAGTATGGGCGTGAGTAATTTAATGGCATTGAAGTGCAATTCCTAACACAAATACGTAAAACAAGCTTGAATATCATGAAAATTGTTCTGCATTCTTTGTGTTTATATCACAGTATATCAGTAATTGTCCAACGAGATGCAACACTAAGCAGTCTATTTATTATTTCGCGAGTTCACTCTACATGTTTCGGGTGTCAACCACACCCATCATCAAAAGTACACAAAACTGTAACTACAGCCTCCGTTACTGTGCACCTACCTCCCTCCGTGGCCACTTGGCCACGTTGGAGGGGGGTAGCTGTACAGAAAATATGACCAGTACCGGAGGCTGTAGTTACAGTTTTGTGTACTCCTGATGATGGGTGTATTTGACACCCGAAACATGTAGAGTGAACTCGCAGAATAATAAATAGACTTTTGTGTTGCATCTCGTTGGACAGTTACTGATATAGATCACCGATGCACGGAACCATAAACATAAAATGCATCACAGTATGTTACACCCTTGTACAGACAATGATTGCTAGGACCAAAATGGTGAATAAATCCACACTTGAAATGAAAGTTGTTTGGCTCAGAAGTACATAGTCATCCGAAAAAAAAAAATGGTCGAAGCACTTGTGTTTGCTTGTTATCGTCCTGTAAATCTGCTTCCTCCGACTTTGTGTGCCGAAGTGCTTCTTCCTGATATTCATGTTGACTGCCCCAATTCTAGCTTCCTGTCGGATATCTGTGTACTTCGACCGTGTACATATTACAACAAATATATTTTCTCGCATTATCTGAAATTCATGATAAATATAGAGCTGAGTAGGAAAGGACCCGTACGGCTGTGCACTTTAAATTCCACTGACTTTTAAACTATAGAATCGTTTATATTTTTTACACGATATTTTTAACAGTACCGATTAATTATAATCCATGATATTTTAATTCCTCCAGCAACACAAAGAAATTGTGGAACACAGTGGTAACCTTCTGTTTTGTTTTAACCATTAACCCTTTAAAGCCTACCGGTTACGTGATGCACCAACCGGTTTAAAATTCAACAACTGTACACTCTGCCCACACTGTATTTATGTGTTTTGTATTTATCTGAGAACAAACAGCGACTTGTGCCACTTGCACCATAAACTGATTGGTTTTTATAACCGAGAAGAAAAGTGTTTACAGCGCGGTACGGACTGGGTCTTTAAATAAAACATTCTGCGCTTCGTCTTTAAAGGGTTAAACATCAATTGATAAATTATGTACCACATGCTGAAACGTCAAGCAGTTCTGCAGTCTGTCCATGCAGTCTTGATAGATTTCGTGTCGTTCTCACAAGAACATCATCGTGAAAGTGTTGATCTGTTTGATTGTTATGGAGTGTACTTCCTGCGACGTAGGAGCTTAGGTTCTATTCACAATTTAGATGAATGTATGTCCTCGGAGGGTTCGATCCCATCTGGTGTCGGTGGATTTTTCATTGACATAAAATCCTTCCGATCGCACTATGACCCTGGGGTCGACTCAGCCTCTAACAAAAATGAGTACCAGGAGCAGTTCCTCTGGTTAAAGGCGGCCGGTACGTAAGGCTCACAACCTACCATCATACTGTGCCGTTGTCACGAAATCTGGGAACCTTAACTTCCTAAGAACCCTCTGGGCCTGTCCAGGCCTGTAATGGGACTGCTGTACCTTTTACTTATGTCCTCGGAGAGTTAGCCGTGCATGCTCATAGATGAAGTTTGAATTTGAGATACGCACATATCAGTGAGACACATCTTACCGGCGATTTTGTATGTAAGGTCGTTGCTGACTACCAGTCCAAAAATTTAAGTCAGTTTTACTGAAGATGTACATTGCACCTTCTTTATTTCATTTGGTCGCATTTGCTGCATAAAGTTAGACCCCACATTACATGTATGGGCTGATTCTAATTTTGTAATCGTTTTGCAAATGTAAAAGTTGATAGGCTTTGCAAAATTGTAATTAAGTGACCAAATTTTTCGTGTTACGGCCGGGTCACTATCCTCGTGTGTTCGAAGGTTCGCGTAAGTATATATGTATATGTATATATAGCGTAAATTTATATTTTATTTATGGCTATCTTCATTTTTACAGAAGTGGCAGGCCTGTTTCCTCTCCACAGAAGTAACACCATATTTACAATTCGAACAACATATATTAGGTCCTTAACATTCTGTAAAACGATTCTTTCATCTTTATTTATATCACAGTAGAAACTTAAAAATTATCGTTTTCTGGGTTGTTACTCTATGTCAACTAAAAAACGGTTACTGAATATTAAATGTACAACATTACAAGTTACTGAACTGTCGAAGTAATAACCCTGAAGATAAAAACACAAAGTTCCGTTCGAAATGTTGGTAACTACTCACCATTCGACACAAAATCAAGTTTTATAATTTTTTTATCTTCAGCAATGTGGCTGTTAGAACCCCTAGAACTCTCGTCTTGAAATGTGTTAGTCGTTTTTGAAGCAAGCGTTGCATATAGTGCCTCATGTATTGACGTGCGTTTCTTTTTTACCAGCTTTGCAGGCACGTAATTCGATGACAGTATTCAGTCAGTAAGCACAGCAGCTGGAACATTTCGACGAAGAATGTGTAAAGACTGTCGATAAACTATAGTAATATCTTAAGATGGTGATAAAAGAATTCTGCGGTATTAATTTGTACTACATACAACTTTCTGTAATACTTCAACATTGCATTTTGTCCTTCGCACTGATCTGACAATAAATAACATTTCGTAAGCAGCTTCTATATTAAATTTATTAATTTTGCCCATATATAATAAGCTTGCTTTCATTATTGTTCGTTATGCACAAAAAGAATGACAGTTTTTCGGTTTGTTTAAGGAGAGCACCTGTAACTGAAAATTTTGTATAATTTAAGTGAAATTTACTTGAATTTAAAATTTTCGTAACATGACAATTGGAAATGGTATGTAGCCAAATACAACTATGTCAGTTAAGGTGTATTTAATGGCTATAATAGACAACTACATGTTTCGGCCTTTAATGGCCATCTTCAGGTTGTCTTCCAGAGAACTTAACTTAAGGTCCTACTATATTATGAAGAGGCGTGTTTCTCTTCCTTCCCCTTAATTGGGGCCGTGTTGTGGGGAGGCCCGAATGACCTTGGATGTACTACGGTCCCTTGCCTGTGGGGAGAGAGATGTGTGTGAGAAGGGTGGTGAATACCAGCGGACCAGAACCTTCAAACTTGACTCTAGCCACTAGCACTACCATGCCTCTAGTCAGAGCATACCACCACATATAGAAATTACATTACGCAATAAGGCCCGTATGTAGAGATCTCTGCATCACGTACGCGCTCAATGTATATAGTAGGACCTTAAGTTAAGTTCTCTGGAAGACAACCTGAAGATGGCCAGTAGAGGCCGAAACATGTAGTTGTCTAGTATAGCCATTAATTACACATTAATTGACATAGTTGTGTTTGACTACATAACCTTTCCAATTTTCACACACACACAACGGGGATGACACACTTCCTAGATTCCGTAACATGACATTAGAATTTTATGTTTTGTTGACCGTGCATCTCTGTATAATCTGTTTCAAATGAAGCCAACTAGGTGCACACTACTTCTTAGTATATTTATTTCAATTTCTGTACATGTTTCGGGCAACTATGTATCCGTCATCAGGAGA
>Ga0123355_10006887_pt1 | contig 16926 bp, 16 predicted proteins | sample TergutEmb28metaG_3_FD_89872 | JGI IMG/M metagenome (GOLD analysis project Ga0123355, IMG submission 89872) | Embiratermes neotenicus P1 segment gut microbial communities from Petit-Saut dam, French Guiana - Emb289 P1 | ecosystem: Host-associated > Arthropoda: Insects > Digestive system > Gut ...
AGGGCGCCCGGCTTCATGCGGGTTGTGCTTAAAATTGCATTTTAAATTTAACGCACACAGGCGACGATAGGCTTATTCTCTAAGCTTATCTCTCTGTGTGCTTTTGTTTTCCGTCGGCCAAATTTGAAAGCCGAGGAGGCAATATAATGAAGGAATTAGAAACCCGCGTACGTAAAGTTGACAACTTGGGGCGTGTAGTTCTCCCTAAAAAGTTTAGGAATGCACATAATCTGAGTGATGGTGCCCCGGTAGATGTTTTTTTCGACAACGACATTATTATCATCAAGCCGGCAAGCAGCGCCGTAATACAAATTGAGTGCCCTAAAACCAATGAATATTGTGTTGCTGAAAACGCGCATCCCTGCCCGCCGGGGCATATTTGCGGCAATGTCAACATGCCCTGATACCAGGGCAGAAGTATAAATGTTTAGGGGCTGTTGCAAACACCGGCTCGTCATTGCGAGGCGAAGCCGAAGCAATCCAAGGGTTCCATAATACAAAAGTCTTGGATTGCTTCGCTCGCAATGATGGGGTTTCACCACCCTTATTAACTAGCACAACAGGTTAAGTTTGTTGGATTGCTTCGTCGCTACGCTCCTCAACGCTTTTATGTTGACGGAGAGTGTACATGATTATTCACTAAAATGCTTGACACGACAGACATCATGACACTACGCGGCACCCAAAGGCATGGAAATATCCTATTTTCAGGACAGCCCATTCAAGCATCCTACAATCCCATAACAATACGCCCGCCAGCGAAAACGACAGCCGATATTATTACCAAGCACCCAATTAACGTAAACTGCAAGATAGAATTCTCGCAATATTTCACACGCACGACCCTATACATAGCAAAAATAAACACGGCAAACCCACACATCCCCATAATAACAACAAAAAGATCGCCAAGAACCCTTGAGTCATCACGGGCAAGCCGCCTGGAAACAGCGGCAGCAAAAGGGCGAAACCCAATAGAAAGCACCGGGGCGCCGTCAAACCAACCATGCATGTAATGCCCTATACTCGTAACCAAAAATATAAAGGCCGCCCCAGTTATGGCTATAAGAACCCACATTACAGCTTTATACGCCACATGAGGGTTGGGGCAATGGGCAATAGCCTGCCTAAACGGGTAGCCCAAAGTCATGCCCAAAAGAAAAAACACTGCAAATATAAAAGGAGCCGATATAAGTATCAATGCCATCAGTCCTATCAATGCCACTGCTATCGCCTCCCCTTATGGCCGAAACATCGGCACATATAGGCGTTTCAATTTGAAATGGGCTGAAGCAAGCCGGAAAATGCAACGATTCAATGCATTTTCCGGCGCGACCTGAAGCCCAATTTCAAACGAAATCGCTATACACGTTTTACTTGCAAAGCTTGAAAATTTCAAGCACATCCTGCCACTTCAACCGCTTGAAAGAACCTTGCCCATGCTCGTTCCCGAAATATGCACCGGTTGCTTTTTTTGCCATATCTTCAAAGGCATCTTCGCCAATTCCCAATTCCGAAAGGGTAAGGGAAAGGCCCAGCTTTTTGTAAAACGCCTCCAGCCTGGCTATGCCTTCTTTTATTATTGCTTCAGGTTGGCGGTAACTTCCCTGTACGCCCATTACATTAACCGCGAACTGGACAAACATATTCATATTTTCCTTGTACACGTACTTCATCCAGGCAGGGGTTATAACCGCAAGCCCGGCGCCGTGTGCCACATCGTTATAGGCGCTTAGTTCATGCTCTATTTCATGGCTGGCCCAGTCCTGCTCCCGCCCTATTCCCAGCCAGTTATTATGGGCGATTATTCCTCCAAGGCCCACTTCCGCCCATGCTTCGTAGTTTGTAGGGTCATCGGCCAGGATTAGCGCGTTTTTCATTACTGATTTTAATACAGACTCGCACAGCCCGTCGGTAACATCGCAATTAACGGTTTGGGTGAAGTATCTCTCAAAAATATGGCTGATAATATCCGATACCCCGTATGCAAGCTGATGCTTTGGAAGGTGCAGGAAGTACTCCGGGTTTACAATGCTTACCACAGGGCGCAGCATATCATCGTTAACGGCAGACTTCCGCCCCTTTTCTATATTGGATATAACCGAAGCGCCGCTCATCTCGCTTCCCGCAGCGGGGATGGTTAAAATTGTAGCCACCGGCAACGCCTTTTTCAGCGGCACCTTGCCCTCGTACATATCCCACACATCCCCGTCATATATGGCGCCCAGGGCTATGGCCTTGGCCGAATCTATAACGCTGCCGCCGCCTACGGCCAGGATAAAATCCACCCCTTCGCTTTTACATAAACGGATACCTTCATATACAAGCTGCAAACGCGGGTTTGGTACCACGCCGCCAAGTTCAACAAAATCAACCCCGGCTTCCTTTAATGATTTAACAGTGTCGTCGTACAGGCCGATTTTTTTAACAGAATTGCCGCCATAGTGCAGCAGTACCTTTCTTGCAAGGGGTTTTACCAGCCCCCCTATTAGGTGCTGGGCTCCTTTTCCGAAATGAAGGTTGGTGGGGGTGCAGATTTGAAAGTTTTGCATAGTAGCCTCCTTGGATTTTTATGCTTGATTATATCAATTATTTGAAGCTGTGTTCAATATGGGTTTTCGGCTGTGAGAGTTGTATTCGGAAACATACTATTGTAACAGTTGGGGCTTTGTTGTCAATGACTGTTTTTTCCACGGAAAAAGCCCGAACATATGAGGGCGTGAAAATCCCCCTATGTCGGGCTTCGTGGTTATTTGGCTCTAATGTGTGCTGTATTAAGCGAGTTCTGGCAACATTCCCACTATATCCTTTTCGGACATATTCAAAATGTTTGCGACTTCGGTAATAGTGCTACCTTTGTCAATTAAGGCTTTTATTGCGGGCATGAACCGCTGACGTTCTTCTTCTCTGGCTTCCCGCCTAGTTGCCTGTACATCATAGTTTTCGATAGACAACATTTCACTCAATCCCCTTTCGTCTATTTTCTCCACAAAAACGTCAATTTCATCCTGTGGCACATTAATTTTTCGCAATAAAACTGTAATTACCTTTACCAGCAGTTCTTTCAAATGCGGAGGTACATTCATATCATTTAAACGCTCAATATACTCTTTTGGCAGTCTGCCCAACTCATCAAATGCCTCTGCGGTTTTCAGCTTATCAATCATCATAAACAGGGAAAGTACATTACCAAACTCGGCCAAATCTGCGAAACTATAATCCTTCAGGCTAACCAGTTCGTATTCAAACTTGGGGATATACTTTTCAAAGATATCGCTCATTTCGGTTTGGTTTAAGAAATTGGTTTCTGCTGTCCATTCATCATCCCCATCGTAGAATATTACCGGTAGTATGGGTGGGTACTTATAATCCTTAGTTTGAGTAATTTTCCTATCATTGCCAGCTTCATCGCTTGCTTCCTTGTTTGCCTCTTTCTCATGGGCGTTTAATATTAATGCGATATATAGAAGCATTTTGAATGGTGCGCGGAAGTTGACTTTAGATTCATGCTCAACTATTGCTATTACAAAAAGTGACTTGCCGCCTTTTAGCTGGATACGCTTTATAGTATCCCCATCTTTCTGTTCCGAAACCAAGGATAAAAGACGCTCGGTTACATCTTCGATATCTGACGGGTTTATATTTTTTAGAATATCAATAGGGATAAAATTACGAATAAAATCTACAAAGAGTTCTGGCTCGTCTAGTATAGCTTTTATGCTGTTGTCTTTTGCTTTGTGTATGACTGCCAAAGTGTCACCATCCCTAATGCCGCAGCGGATAGATATTTATTGCTACGGCTGGGGCTTTTCTCATCACTATTATATGATACCCAAGTTAAATCATCAACACGCACATTGAAAATGAAAAGCAGTACAACCCAGTTGACCATTGATATATCACCTATGTTGAAGGTTAGCGTTGAGCAGTTCTATGGTATTGAGTACGAAGGCTTCCCTTGTCAGATAGCGCAAGTGGGCATGTGGCTTACTGACCATCAGATGAATCTACGGGTTAGTGAGCAGTTTGGGGTGTACTTTGCGCGCTTGCCGCTTACGCATAGTGCTACTATTGTGCATGAGAATGCTTTGCGGATAGATTGGGAGAGTGTTGTACCTAAGCATCAGCTTTCTTATATTTTGGGTAATCCGCCGTTTATTGGTGCAAGAATGATGAGCGAACAGCAAAAGTAACTGGCTCTGGTGGCTTTGCCTGTTTTTGCGTTTTAAATAAGGGGTGTGCGGGGGCGAGTTTTGTGGTAATATGCCCTTAGGTCTTGGTTACATTTTTATGCAGGGCCGTGTAGGCATAAGGATTGCTGGTACATAATTGCGTTATTTATTTGATTGCGGAAGTTGTTTATATCTTGGGCTGCCTGGGTTAGGCCATTGTGGGTTCCCCTTTTTCTAGGTGTCATAAAAGCCGAAAGCCCTATAACTACTGGGCTTGATCGCTTTTGTCGGTATCATCTAAACCGGGAAAAGGTTTATCATTATTGACAAAACCCAAAGAAGCCTTTATCGGTAGCATCAAAACTGCCCGTGCATGGTTCAATCTCAACTTGGATTACTATAGTTATGAAAATCCATTCTTTATGGATGGCGCACATGGAGGAAATATTATGAAACGGATTTTATGGGTTTTTGTGATGTTTTTGGTTTTGGGTGTTGTTGGGGTTTTTAGTTTGTTTGGGGATGATGGGTATTATGATAATACATACTCCGCTTATGAAGAGAACATATATGATTGGTATGAGTATGATTGGTACGAGCATGATGAACCCTATTTTGGCAGACGAGATGTTGAGCCCTTCTCTGGTGAAGTTGTTGCGTATGGTACAACAGGGGAGGGGGGCGCGCCATGGAGATTATACGGTAACGGAGAACTTATTGTTGAAGCGGGTGTTATGTATGGTAGGCGTAACCATGGCATGATTCCATGGGCTACATATAACAATGACATTAAAAGAATCACCTTCACCGGGCCAATTGACGCTGAAGGAGAATTGTGGGGCTTGTTTAGAGACCTACATTATGTAACCGAAATTAACGGTCTTGATTATCTAAATACAAGCAATGTGACAGGTATGCAAAGTATGTTTAGTCGGGCACGAAGTTTAACGAGTCTTGACTTATCAAGTTGGGATACAAGCAATGTGCAATGGATGTCAGGGATGTTTGATGGTGCAAGGGGTTTAGTAACCATTGATTTATCAGGTTGGGATACCAGCAGCCTGACGGGCACTAATGGAATGTTTTTTAACACACACAATCTAGAAAATCTTGACATATCAGGCTGGGATACCAGCAAGGTAACTAATATGAGTGGTATGTTTCAACGTGCATACAACTTAACATATGTTGATGTGTCAGGTTGGGATACTGGCAATGTGACGGACATGCGGAACATGTTTAGTGAGGCTCGCAGTTTAACATATCTTGATGTTTCAGGTTGGGATACTGGTAATGTGACAGATATGAGTGGTATGTTTGCAGATACGCATAACATAACAATCCTTGATGTGTCAGGTTGGGATACCGGTAGTGTGACAAACATGTTTGCTATGTTCTTGCGTGCGCATAGCATAGAAAACCTTGATGTATCGGGTTGGGATACCGGCAATGTAACAAACATGATGTGGATGTTTATCCAAGCATACAGCCTTGCATATCTTGACGTATCAAACTGGGATACCAGTAGCGTTACAACAATGGACTCTATGTTTGGCAGGGCGCGCAGTTTAACAAGCCTTAATATGTCAAACTGGGATGTCAGCAATGTAACAAGCATGAACTCTATATTTAGCGGCGCAAGCAGCCTGGTCAATATTGGCATATCACACTGGAATACCAGTAATGTGACATCGTTTGATTCTATGTTTGCCGGTGCAAGCAGCCTAGTAAGCCTTGATTTATCAAACTGGGATACCAGCAATGTTCAAAGCACACAATCTATGTTTAGTGGTATGAGTAGCTTAACATCCCTTAATCTGTCGGGTTGGGATACTGGCAATATGAGGTTCACAGGCGCTATGTTTAGCGGAACAACTTCACTGCGGCAATTAACCCTGGGGGAGCAGATTGGCTTTGTTACTAATAATTATATCAAACCCAGCTTACTGCAAAATGCGACGTACACAGGTTATTGGCAAAACGTTGGCTCTGGCACAATTAGCAATCCACAAGGGAACTATGCCTTTACATCAAGAGATTTGCTGCGAAGCTACGGTGCGCATATGGCAGATACATGGGTATGGCAACGGCGGACGGATGCTCCTGTACAACCTCCGGCTCTGACACCGGTTTCACTAGCTACAGAGCCTATGGTTGATGCCGGTCGGCTTCATGTTGTTGCGCTAAGGTATGACGGAGCGGTCTGGACATGGGGCGATATAGGTTGGAGTAGCGGAACAGAAACACACATAAATACACCTGTTCAAGTTCAGGGTCTAAATAATAATGTTGCAGCGGTTGCAGCAGGCAATGGTTTTTCACTTGCGCTAAAAACAGATGGGACTGTCTGGGCCTGGGGTGTGAATGATCTTGCACAGCTTGGTAATGGCACTAGAGTAAATAACCCTGCTCCTGCACAGGTCCAAAATATTGACGGTGTTGTAGCCATAGCTGCGGGCGGCAGCTATTCACTTGCACTTAGAAGTGATGGCACTGTCTGGGTATGGGGAGATTATGGCAGCGACTTTGGTGACTTTGTCCACGGCCTGCCGGTACAAGTGGAAAATCTGAATAATGTGGTGTACATTTCGGCCGGAAGTAATCCTGTAGCAGTAAAAGACGATGGAACTGTCTGGACATGGGGGTTCTTTTTAACAAGGGAGGCCGCCGATACTGTTACATTGCCAAGCCAATTATTAAACCTGGACGGTATAACTGCAGCTTACACAACATGGCACGGAAATTTTTTTCTACTATGTAATAATGGCATAGCATGGGGTGCGGAGGAACTGGTTCAGGTCAGTGATGGATTTAATGTAAGCACAACAGTCCAATTGCACACAGATGTGAAATCAATTTCCACAAACGATGGAATGTTTATAATTCTCAAAAATGATGGCACTGTATGGCGCGGAGGGAGTTTCCAGCACATATCGCGCCATTTTGAACCGTTAGATATTTTCGACCCGTGGCTGTGGCAACGAAACTACCAGCTACCTGTTACAAATGCAGTTACAATCTCTGCCGGGGTTTCACATGGTGGTTTAATAAAAAGCGATGGCACAGTTTGGACTTGGGGTTCTAATAACTTTGGACAGCTTGGTAATGGCACGTATTACTACTCCTTCGGTGTTCCGGTGCAAGTACTGGGCGCAAATGGTGATGGATATCTAAATCTCTTTAGCGAAGCCCCATCCCCCATCCCTGGCAACGTAACCAACAGCGGAAACCTATCAGCCGCAGATACCGGAATGCTGCGTGCCTACCTAGCCGGCCATCAGGTAGAAATAAACCGCCAAGCCGCAGACGTAAACGCCGACAGCCTAATAACCGCCGCAGACACGGCCCTAATCCGCGCCTACCTGGCAGGGCACCCAGTCGCGCTGCTACCATCCCCAGGCGTTAGAATACTTTCGGAAATCACACCACCTCCGGCCGGCAACATTCCCACAACCAGCGCTCCCCGCATGGCAACCGCCCCCAGGCCCAACCCCTTAATGGATTCCATAAACGTAACCGCATCCCATGAAACCGCTGCCCCGGGTAATTATGTAGATGTAACAGTAAGCCTAGCCGAAAACGCCGGCCTTTCGCTAATGCACTTGAGTGTAAGTTACGACAGTGCCGTGCTGCAGCGGGTAAGCATAACCCCCGCAAACCTAGTACCCATGCCACAACTCCCGCCGGATGACGCAAATCCGTTTAGGTTAAACTTTGAAATGGCAGCGTCTTTCGAATCCACTACAAACACCGGTAACCTTGCAGCCGTGCGCTTTAGAGTGCGCGAAGACGCAGCCCCGGGTAATACGCCTATAAGCTTGGAGTTGGTTTCTGCTTATATAGGCGGAAACTTTACGTATGACCCAGTAAGTGTAACGCTTACGAGCGGCTCTGTAACTGTGACTGCTGTTCAGGTGCCTACGCCTACACCCCCGCCGATAGAAACACCAACCCCAACGCCTCCACCGATAGCAACGCCAACCCCCACACCCCCACCAATAACAACGCCGACCCCAACGCCTCCACCGATAACAACCCCAACCCCAACGCCTCCACCAATAACAACGCCAACCCCGACACCCCCACCAATAACAACGCCAACCCCAACGCCTCCACCGATAACAACCCCAACCCCAACGCCTCCACCAATAGCAACGCCAACCCCCACGCCCCCACCAATAACAACGCCAACCCCGACACCCCCACCAATAATAACGCCGACCCCGACACCTCCGCCAACCCCAACCCCCCCACCCATAGTAACCATAACCCTAAACCCCGGCCAAGGCGCCACCCTAAACGCAGATTTCTCCAGCTTCAGCGGTCAGGTAGGCTTCGTGCTTCATGCCCTGCCAACCCCATCCCGCCCGGGTTACACATTTAACGGCTGGGCAGTAAACGGCGTTCAAACAACAGCCCCCATAACCGTTTTGCAAAATAAAACCCTACACGCTATATGGACGAGTGCATCCCAGGCCACGGCATCTCCAACCCCTACGCCAACACCAACCCCTACGTCAACTCCGACACCCACCCCGACGCCAAGGCCCACCCCAACGCCAAGGCCAAGGCCCACCCCAACGCCAAGGCCAACACCCACCCCAACCCCCGCCCCAGCTTCAGGGCTACCCAACCCGCAAACCAGTCCAATCCACACCAGCCTTGCAATTTTCGGGGCAGTAATGCTAGTAGGCCTAACATCCTTTGGCATGGTTAGCCTTACAAAAAACTATAAGACACAAGCAAGCAGCTACAATAAAGAACTCACCCGCCACAACCGCGAAGAACGTATCACGAAAATGCTGGATAAGTAATTTACGTCTCGCTCTCTAAAGAGCAAGACAAAAAAATAGCCGTTTCCTTGCCGGGTGGTGGATTAAATTTGTTGTTAGTCTCGTCAGGTGCCGCTTATCAAGCGGTGCCTGGGCATCGGTTCAACAAATTTAACCCACCACCCCTTGCCGGGGCGGCTATTTTTGTATCCATATGGCAACCATACAGCTGGCCAGAATACATTTTATAGCAGTTTCGAGAACTACAGCAATTCCACCTTTAAGCGGTCTCGCCCGAGCCGAAAATCTCGAACGCATCAACGTGTTTTCGGCGATAGGCGAGGCCGATTTAAAGGTGAATTGTTGAATGAAGAGTAATTTTCGCTAATTATGCTCAGCACTGTTGCGTCGCTAAAGTCGCCCTACGGGCGTCTGGGCTTCTTCCTGGTGCTTGTTGAGGCGTTCGCAGAATCAGCGAAAATTATTCCGGAATGTTATCGAAATTGCATTTGTGATGTTATGTTGATACCCTCTGTGACACCATGCTACGATTGACCAAGAGGTTATACGATGAGCCAGTGGAGCAAACTGCGTGATAATATTTTAAGAAAGAATAAAAATTTACGATTCGATGATTTAGCGAAGGCCTTATCTCGAATTGGGTACACGCAACATCAGCCAAAGGGCGGAAGCAGCCACTATATCTTTCGAAAAACGGGAAAATGCCCATCTCCATACCAAAATCTACGTCAATGAACAAAGCATATATTGAAATGGTAAGCAATGCAGTAAAAGAGCATGAGGAGGACTAGACTATGACTAAAGACTTAAACTACTACATGAACTTAAATTACAAAGCCGAAGTTATCCAAGATAAGGAAGAAGGAGGGTACGCACTGTGCTATCCAGAACTAATAGGATGCATAACATGTGCCGAAACCCTAGAGCAAGGGTTTGCAAATTTAGAAGATGCAAAAAAATCATGGCTTACGGCATGTTTGGAGGATGGCATACCTATACCTGAGCCAATTAACATAAATGACTATAGCGGCCAATTTAAGCTTAGGATTCCTAAGTCGCTACACAAAACCCTCGCTGAACGCTCACGACAAGAGGGTATATCTATGAATCAGTATTGTCTATATCTATTAAGCAGTGGGGCAAATGCATCTTATGGTTAAGTATCTCCATAATAACAACAGGGGAAACGCCGCCTTTCCAAGTGTTGTGCCAAAGGTCTTTCGTAGGCTGTGGCAGCTTACCCGATATGCAATACCCAGCGTATCGGCGCCAGTGCGCAGCAGGCGGTAGGCGTGTACGCGGGTTATGACCTTACCGGTTTGCGTGTTTAAAATAAGGGGTACGCCGGGGCGGGCTTTGTTGCTGATTGGTTGGGTTGGGGCCATGATGGGTTTTCCTCTTTTGTGGGGTACAAGTTGAACGTCATATAACTAATGGGCTTGATCGCTTTTGTCGGTATCATCTAAACCGGGAAAAGGTTTACCATTATTGTCAAAACCAAAAGAAGCCTTTATCGGTATCATCAAAACTGCCCGCGCATCGTTCATACTCAAGTGACTTTTGAAGAAGATGCTCCACGTCTGACAGTTTTCATGATGCACCATACTGGGCAGACAATTAACCATATATCAACTGATGGCATTCGCCAAACCTTGATTCATACAATTATTGGTGGTGTCAGGGGCGAGCCCTTCACCATGCGTTTCCAACTCCGTAATCATAGTATGCAGCACCTTATGCGACGCAATTAGCGTAAGCCGGTACAGGCCATGTTCGTTCCCGGTCATAGTAAAATCGTACATAGCATCTTGCCCCAAACGGTTTAACTCCGCCATAAATTCCGATGTTTTAGCCAGTACCCATGGCTCCTTCTGTGGGCTAAACACGAAAACATACATCGCAACAGTTCCGCCTTGCTGCAACCGGTGCTTTCCTTTCAAATATGCATCCAGCATATCTTCAGATTGCCGGCCAATATGCTTTGTCAAGGCCTCTTTCAGTTCTGGAGACTCAAACATTTCTTTAAATGCCTCTTGTGATATGCGCCAGCTTCCCCCTATCCGTTCGGCCTGAAGTTGGCCTTTTTCAATATATCTGCGGATTGTGCGTGTGTGCATGTTTAGCATCTTTGCTACTTCGTCTACAGTGTATAGCATTTAAAACCTCCGTTTTGAAACTGTATTTATTTTTGCGTATCAGGTCTGTAAAAAAACCGTTTTATGTCCAAAATTGTATCTCCGTACTCTGTCAGGAAAGGTGCTGTCTGCACCCGTTCTTCACCGTTAATGCACAGCCTGCCGCCTATGTGCAAACAGCGGCCATTTGAACACACCAGGTTCATAGGGTCAAAGCTTAGCAACCGGATATCGCCGTCTATGGATGCGAGGGGCTGAGACATAAACCTGCTTATCTTCTGCTCATTCTCTTTTCGGTATGCCGCGAGTATGCCGCTGGCCGTTTTTATGCTGGCAGGGCTTATGGTCGCATCTGGCTCATCAGCAGTCAAACAACCCGCTATCCAGTCAAAAATAGTGCGGCCGGATTCCTGCCACCGGGTTTGCCACCCCGGCCACATGATATCGCAAGCCAAACAAAGTATCAGCCCGGCTGCATAACAGCGATGACGGTAGCTGGGCAGCAGCTTCGTTGTATCCTGCAATAATGCACTATAATAACCGGCGCACTCAAAAGGCGACCGTCCCGTAATATGGGCCTCTGTGTGTACTTCAAAATAGGCGGCGGTGCCCTCTTCGCTTTCGCAGTACTTATCGTATTCCATAAAAATTGTCCCAACCTCCGCCTCGCGCTGCCTCCTTAGCGCAGCAATCTTGACTAGGCATTCGGGAATCATATCGCGGTTTTTACATAGCTGAGCAAGCCACATATTTTCTTCAATTATAAGCGCTACAGACAGGGCACTATGAGGATACTGGGGAAGCAGTAACTCGTTGGCATGGGGTATTGCCATGTTTGCCCACTGAAAGGCATGAAACATCTCATGGGCAACACTGCTTGCGGCCTGGGCAATATCCACGTCACACGGCCATGTGCGCGTATCCCATATCGCAACCGGAATGCCGTGGTATGTTATTGCAGTGTTTCCCATTAACTGCGAATCGTACCCATTGGCAGCCCATATACCATCATGGATGCGTATGTACTCCTTTGGCCACTTGTCCCCAACTGCTATTCGGGTATTGTCGTTGTAAAGTATAAATGGAACCGGCGTGAAGCCGGGCCATACATTTGTACAAAGGTTATTAATATGCTTGTTTATGGTTGCAGCCAGGGCAATTAATTTATACATACAAACCTCTCCAGTCACATTATGTCATGTTGTGTACATATTATTCCCTATTATCCGTTTTGTCAAATGTGTAATATTTGGCACAATCAACGTAAATCACGTAAATTAACGAAATCTGTCACAAACCCCTTGACTTCCCCATTCACCTATGTTTTAATACCCCCCGTTGATATTTTTCAATGCCTGCGCACCTTTATGCGCAAGCCAATGACACACCCGGTTGCGTATAATGCCCGCAATCAAATTCAAAACTGCTTCACTCCGCCGCCAAAGGCGCCATGAATTTACACGGAGGGACCTCATGCAAAACCAAATCATTCGTATCAATGTAAAAGGCTACGACCACAAATTAGTAGACCAATCAGTAACCCAAATTATCGAAACCGCAAAGCGCACAGGCGCCCGGGTATCCGGCCCAATCCCTCTACCTACCAGAAAAGAGGTAGTAACAATACTAAGGGCCGTGCACAAGTATAAAGACTCCCGTGAACAATTCGAGATGCGCACCCACAAGCGCTTAATCGACATCCACGCCTCCACCCCCAAAACAGCAGACGCCCTAGGCCGCCTGGACTTACCCGAAGGTGTGGACATTAAAGTAGAAGTGAAATAGAGCAGAAAAGGGAAGGGAATATAAATGAAAAAAGCGATTTTAGCGAAGAAACTTGGCATGACTCAAGTATTCGCACCAGACGGCACGCTGGTTCCCGTAACAGTGCTAGAGGCAGGCCCCTGCCTAGTGGTACAGCGCAAAACTGAAGAAAAAGACGGCTACACAGCCATACAGGTAGGTTTCCAAGACATTAAGCCAAAACAAGTAAACAAGCCAACCAAAGGCCACTATGAAGCCAACGTAACAGGCCAATCCCCCCGCCGTTATCTTAAAGAATTCCGGCTGGAAGATTGCGACCAATACGAAGTAGGCACAGAAATAAAAGCAGACGTATTCGCCCCAGGGGACTTAGTAGATGTTAGCGCCACTTCAAAGGGAAAAGGTTTCCAAGGCAGCATTAAACGCCACGGCCAATCCCGCGGGCCTATGACCCACGGCTCAAAATACCATCGGGGCCCGGGTTCACTGGGTGCCGGTACTACCCCCGGTAGGGTGCGCAAAGGCAAAAAGCTTCCGGGCCATATGGGAGCGGTAAAAGTCTCAATCCAAAACCTAGAAGTAATAAAGTCCGACCCGGAAAAAAACCTGCTTCTTATCAAAGGCGCAGTTCCAGGCGTAAAAGGCGCACTTGTAATGATTAAAAATACCGTAAAGCAATAAAAGCCAATGAAACAGAGACTAGGCATAAGCCGGAAGCCCTTCCCGCTTCCAGCCCTCTAATCTCTAATAAGGAGTGACATCATGGCATCAGTACCAGTAAAAAACCTAAAAGGCGAAACAGTAGGCAGCATAGACCTAAACGATTCCCTATTCGGTATAGAAGTTAACCAACACGCGGTGCACATGGCAGTTGTGCAGTACCTAGCCAACCAACGACAAGGCAATAAATCAGCCAAAACCCGCGCAGAAGTCCGGGGCGGTGGCCGCAAGCCCTGGCGTCAAAAAGGAACGGGCCGTGCCCGTCAAGGCTCAATCCGTTCCCCTCAATGGGTAGGCGGCGGCGTAGTATTCGCCCCAAAACCAAGGGATTTCAGTATAAGGCTTAACAAAAAACAAAAACGCCTTGCACTAAAATCTGCCCTTTCCGATAAGCTAAACCAAGGCAAACTGGTAGTACTTGAAAACATGGACCTGCCGGAAATCAAAACCAAATCCATGATAGAAATCTGCAATAATTTAGACCTAAACGGTGCGTTAATAGTAATGGAAGGCAGCAATAAAAACGCAGTCTTATCCGCCCGCAACATCCCAACTATTAAAACCGCCGCAGTAAACACAATAAATGTCTACGACATACTAAAACACGACAGCTTCGTAGTAACCAAAGAAGCTGTGGAAAAAATGCAGGAGGTGTACGCATAATGGCAGACTTAAAATATTATGACATTATCCTAAAACCCCTGATGACAGAAAAAAGTATGGAGTTACTAGAAAACCAATGCTACTCCTTCTACGTACACCCAAAAGCCACAAAAACCCAAATAAAGGAAGCGGTAGAAAAACTTTTCGCCGGCACAAAAGTTGAAAGGGTAAACACCCTAACAACCCATCCCAAGAAAAGACATCGCCGTTCCCAACAACAAGGCTTTAGGCCGGGCCATACTGCAAAACGAAAAAAAGCACTGGTAACCCTGGCCCCAGGCAGCAGCGCCATCGAACTATTCGAAGGCCTATAATCAACGTAATAAAGGAGCAAATATAATGGGCATAAAGCGTTATAGGCCATTAACCCCCTCCCAAAGGCAAATGACAGTATCCGACTTTGCCGAAATCACAAAATCCACACCGGAAAAAAGCCTAACCGTTCACCTAAAGAAACACTCTGGCAGAAACGGCCAAGGCAAAATAACTGTCCGGCACAGGGGTGGCGGGGCCAAAATAAAGTACCGCATAATAGATTTCAAGCGCCTAAAAGACGGCATACCCGCAAAAGTAGCCGCAATAGAATACGACCCCAACCGTACAGCCAATATCGCGTTGCTATTTTATGCCGACGGTGAAAAAAGCTATATCCTAGCCCCCAACGGCCTAAAAGTAGGCGACACCCTAATGAGCGGAAGCGAAGCAGAAGTAAGAGTAGGCAATGCTCTGCCAATGAAGTCCATTCCTGTAGGCACAGAAATCCACAATATAGAAATGAAGCCAGGGGCAGGCGGCCAACTGGTGCGCTCGGCAGGTAATGTAGCACAGCTAATGGCAAAAGACGAAAAATACGCCACAATCCGCCTACCATCCAGCGAAATGCGTTTGGTTCCGGTAAACTGCCGCGCAACCATAGGCCAAATAGGCAACCTGGATAACGAACTAATCAATATAGGTAAAGCCGGTAAAAAGCGCCACATGGGTATCCGTCCAACAGTTCGCGGCTCGGTCATGAACCCTAATGACCATCCCCACGGCGGTGGCGAAGGCCGTTCTCCAATAGGCCGTCCAGCCCCCTCAACACCATGGGGCAAGCCGGCACTAGGCTACAAAACCCGTAAGAAAAACAAGCACAGCAACAAGTATATAGTCCGTAAACGCGGCAGTAAGTAGGAGGAAATATGGGCAGATCGCTAAAAAAAGGTCCCTTTGTAGATGACCATTTGATGAAAAAAGTCGAAGCGATGAACCAAGTAGCCAACAAGCAAGTAATTAAAACTTGGTCGCGCCGTTCCACCATATTCCCGGACATGGTAGGTCACACAATAGCCGTACACGACGGCCGCAAGCATGTGCCCGTATACATCACCGAAGATATGGTTGGGCATAAACTAGGCGAATTCGCGCAAACCCGCACGTATCGCGGCCACGGCAAAGACGCCGAGAAACGTAGCCGCGTAAAGTAAGTCGTTTCAATTGAAATGGCCTTAGGCTGCACTGAAAAATGCATAAAGCATTGCATTTTACAGCTTGTTTCGATTCATTTCACAACGAAACGACATAGGAGGATGCTGACTATGGCAAAAGGACATAGAAGCAGTTATAAGAAGCAGCGTAACAAAGACAACAGAGAAACCCGTCCCCACGCCCATCATAAATTTGCCCGTATATCCGACCGTAAGGCCCGCATAGTACTAGAGCAAATAAAGGGCAAAGGCGTAGCCGAAGCCGAAGCTATCCTAAACTACTCGCCACGTTACGGTGCGTACCTGATAGCCAAAGTGCTAAAATCCGCCGCAGCCAACGCAGAAAGCAACCTAGGACTGGACCAGTCCGAACTATATGTAGAAGAAGTAATCGCCAACCAAGGGCCCACCTTGAAGCGTATCCAGCCCCGGGCCAAAGGCCGGGCCTACCGGATAAACAAGAAGATGAGCCATATCACGATTATCTTAAACGAGAGGTGAATCCATGGGCCAAAAAGTTAATCCACACGGTCTGAGACTTGGCATAACTAAGGAATGGGACTCCGTATGGTACGCAGAAAAAGATTTCGCCAAATTCTTATTAGAAGACCATATAATCCGTACCCACCTGAAAACCAAGCTTTACAAAGCCCAAGTGTCCCGTATTAAAATTCAACGCACCACCGATAGGGTAAAAATCACAATCCACACAGCAAGCCCTGGAATAATAATCGGTCGCAGCGGTCAAGCAATACAGGACCTAACTACGGAACTTCAAAAATTGATAGGCGTAAGCCCAAGCGAGCGTAAAGTAGACGTAAACATAGTCGAAATCAAGCGCAAAGAGTTGGATGCCCAATTAGTGGCGGAAGACATCGCCCTTCAGCTTGAAAATCGCGTAACTTTCCGCCGCGCAATGCGCCAAGCCATGAGCCGTACAATGAAAATGGGCGCAAGGGGAATCAAAGCTGCAGTATCCGGTCGCCTAGGCGGTGCCGATATAGCCCGCACAGAAAGCTACCATGAAGGTACAATCCCCCTGCAAACACTACGTGCAGATATAGATTACGGCTTCGCCGAAGCCAAAACCACCTATGGTAAATTAGGTGTAAAAGTATGGCTATATAAAGGCGACGTCATCCCCGGCCAGCCCCAACCAAGAGGCAGACGGGAACCAAGGGAAGGAGGAAACGACTATGCTAATGCCAAAAAG
>Ga0123355_10006888_pt1 | contig 16926 bp, 10 predicted proteins | sample TergutEmb28metaG_3_FD_89872 | JGI IMG/M metagenome (GOLD analysis project Ga0123355, IMG submission 89872) | Embiratermes neotenicus P1 segment gut microbial communities from Petit-Saut dam, French Guiana - Emb289 P1 | ecosystem: Host-associated > Arthropoda: Insects > Digestive system > Gut ...
ACTTCTCTTAAGCTCCTGGAATGGCCCGACCGTTCATGTTTGCTGCTTTATGTTAGCGCGCGCATCCACTAAAACATTCGTCAGCCGAGTCCGAAAAACAGCGAAAAAAAATATTCGTTAGCCGAAAAATTCGTTAGCACTCATTAACCGAGGTATCACTGTAAAATATTAGTGGGTGATTTAATGCACATCATGTATGCATTTAAACTTTGTGCTTTATTTTCTCAACTTTCGTGTTAAGATTTCAATAATGGGTCGTGAAAACAAAATAGACACTTGGATGGATGTAGTTTATTCTCCACACCATGTGCCTCATGTATGACATTTAATTTTTGTGTTATCGTTTTCCAAAATTTCATATTACGTTTTCAGTACTGGGCCTGAACTAGCGCTTTGAAGCTTAGCGGTTGCCTCTTGCTCCATTAGGTTTAACATACAAAAACTCACCATTCTGTCAACAGAGTTTATTATTGTGTTTTGTACCTATCTTAGAACTAACAGGGGATTATTTCCCAATACCGTATTAACCTGCTTACATTCATGACCGATATGGAAAGTGTGTACTGCGCGGTACGAGAAGAATATTGAATTGCAGTTCACGTTATTCTCATCCTGCTCAGAATACGTGCAGTTGAGACTGCCTGCTTAGCGTGGCTGCCATTATTTTAAACGGGTATTAGTCACAGTGCTACAGTCTGTATAAAAACATCGGCTGTTCGGTAGAATTCGAGATATAACACAGGAATGAAATTTTTTTTTTCCCGAAGAATTGGTTGATGCTAACAAATCTACACGGAGTCACATTCCAGAAGACTGTCTTCTACATCAGCATCGCTGTGGCAACCTGAAATATCTTTAACAAATAAAATGTTGAAGATTTATACTAAGTCTACTGGGATATGACGCCGTGTCAATGGACCAGTCGCTGCTGACATTTCAAAGGATAACCGTGCCTTCCTCTTCAGGGTCAAGCACTACGAGAGGACTCCACTTCATGTCCCAGAAAACTTACAGCTTCAGTAAGGTTGCTGTGAAAACCTTACATTTCCTAAATCTGGTCACTTTCCTTGAATTGCCTTAGGCTTCTTTCCTGTAAACCCATTTATAAGTTATTTTATTCTTTTGAAATATTTATACACGTGAAATTTCCCCCAGACACGTGTTTTGGCATCCTACCACGCCTTCATGTTATTGTATTTCCGTTGTCTGGCATGTCTTTCGTCTGAAACTCGATAGAAAGATTAAATTTTTCCACAACATGCAGAGACGGGTAAAATCCATCCAGGATTTTCTCCCCTCTTCGCCGTCCATGTAGCCATCGATCAGGTCCACAGACTTCAGGGCGTATCACGACCCTTGATATGTACACACTGGATATAATACGCAATATTTCGTTCTTATATCCTTTCTTGGTTGCCTTTTCTTTTCTCGCCTTATCGTGACGGCTTCTGTTTATTTAGATTCTACTTAAGGCTTCTACGAAATTTTTCGCAATTTGCGCTATTTTCACACCTATTGTCACTTATCCTCATGGAACATGCTGTTGTGTGGTGTGTGTTCGGAAGTATTCAGGTTCGATTCAGAGTTTTCAATTGGCATATATAACGTATTCATATATGTATACGTATAAGTAAATGCTCTGCCGATTTCCTTCTGTTTCCTGTACATTCCAGTTTCCATCTACGGGCCTAAAGTTTGAAACCCATATTTAAATTGTTTCTGTTCTTGTGCACATGCACATGCACATGTACATGCACAAGACAGCCACTCTTATTAGAGTTTTGTGGAAGTAATTGAGCAGAAATTCGAATGCGGTCGATTCCTCATTCCCATTTTCTAGATTGTATGCGTAAATTTTAATTCTTTGAATATTTGTTTCTTCTATAAATCTGTGGCTATTACTTTGCAGCCATTAGCGATGTGGCAATGAAAGCAATCACGTTGCTAGCCAAGAAGGATGTTCATGTCGGTATTACTGTAATCATTATATACACGTGATCTTTTTGGATCTGAAATTATTTTCGGTGACTCTCACCCGAGTTGCTAATTACTCAGTTCTTGTAATTTATTTAACACACGAACTCGCACAGTACTCTTTGTGTGGGCATAACATGGCTATTGACGTCAATAAAATTAAATCAGCTCCAACAGCTGTGTCGTTTCAGTTCTAGATAATAAAGGCATATGAGGCAGTTTTGCAGATTTGCCTCACGACGTGGATTTCATGTCGCTGTATATCAAATAGCTCGAATGAATATTCCAATTCTCGGAATCATTTCTCCTCTGTATTTTAAGGTCTACAACATTTTTAATCCTTGAGTTTTGTATTCAGAATATCCTCTAGTAGGCAGTTTGTGTTTGACATAAATGAATACTCTACTGGTGGGCTAAATATAATGAAAATTTTCTCCCAAACATTTCCAAAATTTTTAAAAACTTTTAAGCCCTAAGCGAATATATAGATATTCAGGGCACTAAAAATAACTTTGCTTATCATCCCAGATTTTTGTCTTTTTTTTCATGATCGAGTCTTTCACCAATGACATCCAATGTTGAAGCTCTTCTTTCTTTAATTGGTCACCGTATTTTACTGATACACACTCCACCCACGTCCCACATCCGAATTCTGGAAAAAAAGGGAAAGTAAAGAAGGTACTTAGAATACGTGCAGCAAATACTGAAATCAGGATTTGTTAAATTACTTCAGCTATAAATAAAAGTTATTTCGAATTCGAGCTTTCATTTTAGTTCCTGATTTAATTCTTCGAAAATTTTCTGAATCAGAAACGAAGTAGCATATTCAAAAACTTAAAAAAAAATATATTAAATTTTTATAAACATCGCCAGCAGCCGTGTACCAGTTTGCGATTGACAGTTCGATAGATATAGTAACACTTCCCTCATGCATTTAACCGTTTGTCTGCACCGTTACTTCAGTTTCCTTCGGAAGTAAGTAATTCAAAGTCACTATGTGACTTTCTCATAAATTTCTGGAACAGGTATTTTTCTAGCCTTAATTCACTGCACAAACATAAATTTGCTTGAAGCTTTCTACGGTTTGTTTTGCTGCACACCTTCCCTCTCCATCTTGCCCTTCTCCACCTAACTCAGGAAATGGATTGAAGCGGTAACTCTTTTTATTTGCATTTTGGATATCACCTCTTCGAATCAAGTCTGGGAAACCGATTATCCTGACTCAGGATTTCGTACATGTTACCCGATATTTCGTGCTTGTCCTCAGTCGTTCTTGGTAAGTGTCGGAATACTTTCTTAACCTGACCATAGATATTTCCTTCCGAATCCTTTTCAGACCATCACTTAATAATCATCCCGCCTTCTTCGCTGTATAATCTGAGCTGCCAGTAGCATCCTCTAATACTATACGAATTTTTCTCCTGTTTATACATAATTTTGTTCATGACTGTATTTGTAACTATGAATCTGTCCCTGACTCCTATAAGCATGTTTCATGTATTGTAAAAATAAGGGTTATTTAAAGGATTGTCTAGAACTTATCACTGAAGTGTAACGGAAAGTGTAAAATTTTAAATTCTGTGACTTTGCCAAACAAATGTCAAGTGTAGTTACGAATAAGTACTGTTAAAATTTTACATTCAAATTTCAAAATTTTTGGTACGAAAAGTCTATAGTGTGTCTATTATGCATTAATTATACTAATTATTTCAAATCATTAGTATGGCTTATTGATAAATATCTGTGAGAGAATTGCTGGAAATTACCTGGAATTTTTGTCGCCTTCAAATGGGGTTGTGGTGAGGGCTTGTTCTTTCTTTCGCTATGCCTAACAATGGAAGTTACTGATTGTACCTCAGAGAGGCAAACTTTGAGTGATTATCCTATATAAATAAACTAGTCATTATTATTCAAATTACCTGACAACATTTTGAATGGGGCACTAATTTTAACAGCGCGACGATCAGCAGAGTAAACTGTAACAGACGGACAGACAGAGGCGCTTTTCCTACCGCTAACTCCAGAGTTACTACGCGCACACAATCACCACCAATCAGCAGACAGCAGTGCTTTCGCTGTTAATGGTAAGGGAAAGAGTAGAGAAGTGCAGAAATTACGATAACACCTACACTGCCTAATCCGAAACCCAAGACTCCCAAGTTTCAAAATTGGACGAGGGCTGAGATATAGGAATTTTTGTAATGCAACTTGAAATCATCAGACTTTATTGACCGCCTCTTCCTTTATAGCAATTTGATTTAATTTATCCCGCTGAGACCTGAAGTTCAACTCTTTGGCATTTAAAAATCCAATCTTACGGGAACGAAAAAATATACCTAGGTGATAATGTCCTGTTGTGTATTTCTTATTATTGAAGTGTCATAATAACCGACAAACACAACCATACAGATTTAATATATTGGTCATTTGTTCAGTACTATTACATGTTTCGGCTGTCTACATCAGTCATCGTCAGGTAGACATCAGTTCACGAAAAGAACAAAAAAGGGGAGAGGGAAAGAAACTGATATGAACTCGAAAGCCTTTCGTAACATCTAGGTCGCAAATATCTTCAGAGCGAAACATTTCTGGCGTCTTTGCTCTGTTATTGTCACTAGATATTACATTAGCGAATAATTTACAGTATAACGCTGAGTATTTCAATACATGCCATAATGTTTCTCCGTATTTCAGCAGCAGACCCAAAATCGCTTTAATCGAGATATTGTAGGCGGGGATACATACAATCGATCTCGCAAACCTCGACATTTTTATGATTACGTTCGATTATGCTCGGTGATAAACTGTTTTTCAGTCTCAGCTTATGACTAACACAGAGCGTCATCTATCCCAATTAGAAGAAGCGTCCTTCTGTCTCAGCTCGTACCTCACAGAAGACTCCGTCCAATGCAATTTTTGAAGCCAGTGACGGTCGGATATTGAAATTTAAGTAGATTCTTATGTAAATAATCTGCTCTTTTTGTCTGGTTTTTTAACACACTCGGAGCATGTCGACAAATTTTCTACGAATTTCTTATATGAAGTTTTATTCTACTTCATTCAGTCGAGTCCGAGTCTTTCGGTGCGAACTGATGCACAGAAGAAACAGACATGACGAATTTGTCTTTTTTAAAATCGTTTTACGAAACGCCTTCCGAAATTTGTCTTTTTCCGAACCCCCGAACTTACATACGCACATTTCCGTTATCATGTTTACTAGTTTCAGAGATATGGAGTGTGACAAGCAGACGGACAAACACTGCAAAGTATATAAGCGTATATCAGTTCGTTTTACTGTCTTGCTATTTGCAGAGTGTGAATACAAAGTATAGTGAGCCGTGCCCGCAGGCAGCGGCTCAAAGGTCGTCCCTATGGGGAAGTCTTTCTGCGTGGACTTTGGGTCCCGTCGTTTCAATCCTGAGGTTGTCGTTCGGTGGTTGGCTATCGTGAGTGGGTGAAAGGACGGATAGGTGGCCACATAGACTTTGAAGGCAGAGGCAGCGTAGCCCAAGGGATGATTTGTGTGTCTGCTCATCACGTCAAAAACATCGCGACTAGGTCTCGGACGGCTATGAGGTTGGATGCCGGGCCCCACGGAGCCAGGGGCGAAGACTGACGAACTGAGTGTTTTATGACAAACTGTGTATGGTAGTTTGCCTTTTTGTTCTATCCTGTGGGTGGAAGTTGAGGTGCCGAGAATTGCCTGTAAGTAGGCACTGTGAATAAGCATGTGTTGCGGAAGCTCGTCAGGGGTTGGAGCGAGCCAGCTGATACGCGAGTCGACGTACGGTACGTCTCGAAAGGAGTTAACGAGGCCTATCTTTAATGTATTAGTATGTATCTTTCTGTTTGTAAACTTCTTGAACTTAAAGAGGGGGGACCAGGAGGTCTGGTTAGTTAAATGAATTGCAGACCCTTGCATGGGCGTTCTCTGTGCACTTGTTTGTGGAGGCCTAGTTGATTCTTTATGAAAGATGTTATATTAGAATTGTATCTTTCCGTTTGTAAACTTTTCTTGTGCTTAAAGAAAGGAGACCAGGAGGCCGAGTATTTAACTGAATCGTAGACCCTTGTATGGGCGTCCTCTGTGCACTTGTTTGTGAAGGCCAAGAGGACTAGTTGTTTCTTTATGAAAGACATTGCATTAGAATAGTATATTTCTGTTTGTAAACTTCTTGTACTTAGAGAAGGGAGACCACGAAGTCTGGTCAATTAACTGTATTGTAACCCCCTGAATGGGGTTTCTTTGTGCATTTTACTTTCGGAGGCCAAGAAGCCTAGTTAATTCTTTATGGAAAACATTGTTTACCGTTTAGTAGTTTTGACGTTTTCATTCTGGTTTTACTGTTTAAGAATACATGTTGATTTGTATGTTCCTGATTGTACTGTATTGCCTTCGGGCACACATGAGGTACGTTTCCTTCTCTTAGGAATCCCCACGAGATCGCTGCCGCGGGACCCGACCGCCTAAACGGCTGATAGGGAAGTACAGTACAAAGTGCCAAGCCCCCGTTTTCTTTATCAAGCGCCAACCTCCGTTTGGGGCTGCGACCGCGAGAGCTCAATAGAAATATCTCTGTGAATGTATTTCCTATCCCCAGAAGCATAACCTCGAAACAGAGACAGGCTACAAATTTTCCTCTTCGCCAATTCATTAGCTTGATGTGTTTGGAACAAAGGGATATATTAAATGTTAATTATCTATTCAAAAGTAGTCTCTGTAGTTTGAAAAAATCACATAAAATCACGTGTCTGTCTTCACTGAAAAGTACGGAATTCTCTGAGATGGTGGGGGAAAAACTCAGTTTAAAAATTAGTTTACAGGTGAGAGATCAGTTTATTTTCGTGTCACTGAAGACGGCGATGTGGCAGATTCCTCAGTAGTATTTAACGAATGCGAACGAAAATTATTAGGGCTCATATTCCCCACGATTATTAAGGTTGAAAATTCAGAAAAGCAATAGTAATAAAGGCTTCTAATTTTCGTGCCCCCAGATATCGCTTTAGTTTAGCGGTAACTGCTGTGAAATTAATGAAAACCAATTTGGTTCCATTGAGTGAACAAAAAAAAATATTTTATTAGAACAACGGCCAGCGAAATACAGCACTCAAAACATCACTTTCTATTTAATCCTTGCATGTTTCGACCAAACAGTTCATTATCAAGCGTGACAATATGAATAATGTGATATATTGCAGGCATACATCAAATATATTTATTACGTCTAAACTGTTCAATTTTATAGTGTAATCCTGCAGTCGTTTTTGTAAAATGTCGCTTTTCAGAGTCACATTTGTGATCTTGTAGTGTTTGAATGAGAAGTTATTTTATGAGGGTTGTGTGCTAATGGTCGGAGTAATGCAAAGTATGTGGAAAGGAACAAATTACTAAGAGACGATAACTTGCAGGTTTCCTCAGTTATGACTACTCTTATACCTCAGTAACATCTCCAGATGATGAGTGTATGCTTATTTATTTTTTAACCAGTTCAGTCTGTGTTTATTCATTTTTAACCAGTTCAGTCTGTGCTTATTCATTTTTAACCAGTTCAGTCTGTGCTTATTCATTTTTAACCAGTTCATAATAAAAGACTGTGGCAGATATTTTAAACTGTGAATTTAAATGTTGTATAAATATTCAGCCTCTATTACAGAAAAAACAGTAAAAAGATTGGCCGGTTAATGAGATTTAAAAAATGATCGTTCGTTAATAATTCAATAAACACCATCATGATTTATGATTTGGAAAAATTGGAGTGCGGTTATTAAATGTACTAAACAATGATCTATGTTTATCATCACAATCAAACGGAGCGCACACATACAGTGTGTGTAGGAGCCCATCCATATGGTTTGTGTAGGAATACACACGTACGGTTTGTTTAGGTGGACATACGTACGGTTTGTCTAGGAGCGCATCCATATGGTTTGTGTAGGAATACACACGTACGGTTTGTTTAGGTGGACATACGTACGGTTTGTGTAGGAGCGCATACGTACGGTTTGTATAGGAGTGCATACGCACGGTTTGTGTAGGAACACCTACGTACGGTTTGTGTAGGAGCGCATACGTACGGTTTGTGTAGGACATACGTACGGTTTGTGTAGGAGTGCATACATACGGTTTGTGTAGGAGCACATACATACAGTTTGTGTAGGAGCGCATACGTACGGTTTGTGTAGGACATACGTACGGTTTGTGTAGGAGCGCATACGTACGGTTTGTGTAGGAGCACATACATACAGTTTGTGTAGGAGCGCATACGTACAGTTTGTGTAGGAGCGCATACGTACGGTTTGTGTAGGACATACGTACGGTTTGTGTAGGAGTGCATACATACGGTTTGTGTAAGAGCGCATACGTACGGTTTGTGTAGGAGCGCATACGTACGGTTTGTGTAGGAACACACACGTACGGTTTGTTTAGGTGGACATACGTACGGTTTGTGTAGGAGCGCATACATACGGTTTGTGTAGGAGCGCATACGTACGGTTTGTGTAGGACATACGGTTTGTGTAGGAGCACATACATACAATTTGTGTAGGAGTACATACGTACGGTTTGTGTAGGAACACATACGTACGGTTTGTGTAGGACATACGTACGGTTTGTGTAAGAGCACATACATACAGTTTGTGTAGGAGTGCGTACGTACGGTTTGTGTAGGACATACGTACGGTTTGTGTAGGAGCACATACATACAGTTTGTGTAGGAGTGCATACGTACGGTTTGTGTAGGAGGACATACGTACGGTGTGTGTAGGAACACATACGTACGGTTTGTGTAGGAACACATACGTACGGTTTGTGTAGGAGCACATACATACAGTTTGTGTAGGAGTGCATACGTACGGTTTGTGTAGAAACACATACGTACGGTTTTTGTAGGATCACATACAGACAGTTTGTGTAGGAGTGCATACGTACCGTTTGTGTAGGAGCACATACATACTGTTTGTGTAGGAGTACATACGTACGGTTTGTATAGGAGTGCATACGTACGGTTTGTGTAAGAGCGCAAGTTTCTGACTCTAAAAGTGCGATAAACTCTACCACTGTGCTTCCAGTGTTTAATAAGCACACCTGACAGAAAATGTTGCCCCAGCAACGACAAGGAAGGCATTCATTTACCTCACAGTATACGGTAGCACGCTGAATTAGAATGCAGACCACCTTATTAAGCAGACGATACCATCTATAGTATTCCAATAAGCACCATAGTTTTATTTATTATGGTATAACGTTATGTGGTGCTGTTCAAACTACATTTTTCCCCGCCTGTAGCGCTGCGGCCAAATGCCTCCTCATTCTTGAGGTTTCTGGATCACACACAGCGACGCATCACAGTCGGTAGGACTCCCCTGGGCGAGTGATCAGTTCGTCGCAGTGACCGCTACCTACAGCACAAAACAAACACAAAACAGATAAACATCCATGCCTCCGTCGGGATTCGAAGTCGCAGTGTCAGCAGGTTAGCGGCCTCAGACCCACGGCTTAGACCGCAAATCATCTCGGACGGACCAAACTGCAATTGTTATTAAAGGTTAAAATCTGAACTTACAGGAAAAACTCGCATAAGTCTCCAGTTAAAACAGCATGTGCGTCCGTAAATGACGCCAGTGGGTACAGTCAGTTTCGTGACTTGCTTCCACATTGCACTTTTAAGCTTCATAATTCTTGTAATGGCAATTTTATTACTACGTATTTCATTTAATTGATCTTCATTATTTTGACTTCTCCATTTCATGTACTCATTCTACCAACGTCTGTGAAAATAAATTGATGAAATAATCTCATTGTTATGTTTAGGTTACAACACATTGTGGTGTGGTAAAAGTGCTACAACGTTTCGGATAATGTCTTGCTTCAATTTTTATTGTAGATATGGTAGAGTAGAGCCGAGAAATGAGCGCACATGCATGTCACAAGCAGAAGTTACCCCACTGATTATACATACCCGGAAAAGCTCTTTTAACACTGCAGGTACTTGGTGGTTACATCGTGAGTTAGTGTTGTATGTAACTGATTCATTTGTTTCTAACACATCAAAGTTTCATGCAATGTGCCTCTTTCCCTTTCCAATTAACTGTTTGAATAGTGCACTAAATTAAACGTACATGCAAATTACAATTCCAATACAATTAAACTGCTTTTAATTTGTGATGTGTTTGTTTAAAGAAAGACAAAACCTTTCTATGACCATTAATTTAAAAACGATTGTATAAATGTCTATTGTTAGTCAGAAATTAATGTTGTAGATATTCATGAATATACATTTTGATACTTCTTTGTGCTGAAAACATGGCATTTGAATTAAAAGTTTTTACGGCTTATGTGTCAATTCATATTAATTTATAAATTAATTAATTAAACCATGAATTATCCGGAATACTTCATTAAAGCTGAATCGCCAAGCCAGAACATATAAACCGAATGCCGTTACAGCCATTCGCTTTGTATCTGTGATACAGTGCTGTCTCTGAGACAGAAATCATAAAGATTTCGTATTCACTGATTTTGGATTTAGGAATTTTATCAAGACTATTTTATTCAGATATTCTGATATTAACAGATTTATCTCCTATTACAGACGCAGTTTCTTTCCTTATACGTATGAACTGTGTGTCACTATAGGGTTGACATGCTATTTAAATCAACTTTTTTCAATAGTGTGTTGATGTAACATTAATTCATAAGGCGTTTAAGAAACGTGAGAAGAAGATTCTACAGGGTGAGCATAAAGTCTTGGCCTGATTACAAACATTTATTACAAGAAAACTACTGTACGTGGAATACAAACATGTATATTTTTTTAAATGTAACTCAAGAAGCTTTTTACAACACATTAGTACACTTCAACATGTGCTCCTTTTGTTACACGCAGAACGTCTAATCGATAATCAATTTCTCTCCACGTGTTCTCCAATATGTCTTCAGTTATTATAGCAAAAGCGTCTGTTATTATTGCCTTCAAATGTATAATATCCGGAACTGGTGTCGAAAACACTTTGTCCTTAACATGCCCTCATAAAAAGAGGTCAAGGGGCATGATATCCGGCGATCGTGGTGGCCAGGGTGTCGGACCATCTCTCCCAATCCACGTGTTTGGAAATGTTGCATCCAAAAACCAAATGTTACAATAAACACGACATAGAATTTTAGAAACTAACTTAAGTAATGGTAAAAAACATGTTTGTATCCCACGTAGTTTTCATGTAATAAATGTTTGTAATCAGAGAAAGACTTTATGCTCGACCTGTATAATAGTCTGTTAAAAATTGAGGATAATATTAAAATGGATCTTATATAAATCGTGTACGAGATCAGGATACAAACAGATGAACGCGTTATTGAATTTTTGGTTTCTTTATAGATAGAAGGTAAAAACAGACCCTGTATTAGAGGAAATGAAATAAGAACGAAGGTCAGCGACAGTTAGTAGTCAAAGGTATTTTAGGTCGAAAGTGTGTGGGGTACTTAATGAGCTAATCGCCTAAAAAAGTACCTTAAATTCATTCGCCGTGAAACTTCAAACGCATCTTACAGTTCGCTCTTTGAGTCCCTTCGACTTCTTCGAAGTAAACTGCGAAAGATATGTTGAAGTTGCCTGGAAACAACAAAAGAGAGTTTGCGCCAGGCTTTTTACACTGTATGTACCTTAGTTGTTATTTAGTGTTGAAAGTGTTTATGAGTTTTTCATCTCATCACCATAAATATTATGAACTTAATTGTAAACGTTGTTTTGATTTGTGGCATGATTAGATTGCCGCAATGTTTCCAACATAATGTGAGGGACAGCTTTCGAATCCACTGTGCTTATTCACTGGTCCGTAAATCTGGAAATTCCTGCAACGACAGAAGAAGATTATCTCTGTCAAAGTGGTCAGGGGATTGCCTACTACATTGAAAACTGCATGGTCACAGACAGCGTCAAGTTAGCGTCCCAAAGACCGGAAGCAGCGTAGCGGAACTGGAAGGTGTAGATTCGCGTCGCTGCGAATTATTGTCACTGCCCTCCTACAGCGTCAGAAAAGCGGGCGTCATTTACGACTGTATTTCCCGAAGGATAATCCTTGGCATTAGGCGTGTGCTTCACTAAATATCGCCTCAAAATATCTATCTATCTATCTATCTATCTATCTATCTATCTATCTATTTATCTATCTATCTATCTATGTATTTATTTATTTATCTATCTATCTATTTATCTATCTATTTATCTATCAATCAATCTATCTATCTGTCTATCTATCTATCTACCTATCTATTTATGTATCTATTTATCTATCTATTTATCTATCTATCTATCTATCTATCTATCTATCTATCTATCTATCTATCTATCTATCTACTTATATATCTACTTATCTATCTACTTATCTACCTACTTATCTATCTATCTATCTATTTATCTATCTATCAATCAATCAATCTATCTATCTATCTATCTATCTGTCTCTATCTATCTATCTATCTATTTATCTATCAATCAGTCTATCTGTCTATCTGTCTGTCTGTCTATCTATCCATCCATCCATCTATCTATCCATTTATCTGTCTATCTATCTATCTATCCGTCCGTCCGTATCTCTTCCTTCCGTCCGTCTGTCTTCCGTCCGTCCGTCCGTCTGCCTATCTATCTATCTATCTACACACACACACACACACACACACACACACACACACAACGTTACAATTCCAACCATCCGGGATTCTTAAGGATAATACCTGTCTTTTACACTAACAGAGGAAAGGAAAGATTGTATTTCCCCATACCTAGCTTTGACTGATTGTTCAATATAAATTCCAGCTACTGTGGAGGACGGTTGGTTTTCTTTTAAATTTAGCTACACTTGAAGCCTTTCACAAAATGCGGTACACCGACGCTAGCAGCAGGTGAACAACTAAAAGTCTACACTCTGCACTGATCCCGGCATTGAAAGTTCAAGATATCGTTTAAGACTTTTGAAATTACTGAGTAAAACTACGACAAATGACCTTTACCAGAAGGTCGCCGGTGTATCTCCCGCAGTTTCGAATCGGATAACTTCGGGATAGAAATTACGACTGTGAAATACGGCGCTCCTCTGGTTTCATGCATAATTACAGCATGAATAATTACGTTTCGTGATTTAACCTAAATACGATAGTACTTAAAATCAGGGCTTCACGTTGGGGATGTGTCTAATCCTATTCGAATCCAGAGTGTTTAAAAGGGAAACAAAGATTTTAAAATATCGTACTTTATACTCAGCCCCCCTCCGGTATCGCAAACAGCAGTGCTGCTTTTTGAGGGTTACCATCTTTAACCTACTTTTTCGTCTGACAACAGTGATAATGAGACGATGAATGTTATGGCTTGTTGGTGGAATGATAAGGGCAGGAGAAAACAAAGACGTGGCAGCCGATCTGGTGTCGGTGAAGCTTTGTAGTCCAAACATTTAACATAAACCCCGAAATGAACCCTACTTTTCGCGTAAAGGCCGGTTACTAGCTACATGAGCTGGACGACGGCCAGACCTGAGCCTGAACTGCGACTGGAACTTCCATTCTTACCTCAGAGAGAGCACAGCTTACTTTCTTTGCCTCATTCCATTCATGTTGTATCCGTTAGCAGTCCTTGTTGTCTTTTGTGTAATTGTTGTTGGTTGACCGTGTGTATTGTTGTAGTTGTCTTGTGTGTGTTGTTATCTTATGTGTATTTGTTCTACTGTGTTGGCATTGCTTTTTTTTTTTACTTTAGATGCCGGACTGCTGGCTAGAAGTCAGTATTTGGAAGGTCCTGCGAGAGGCCATCTCGACACGGGTTTTTCTTGTTTTCCCTGTGCCTAAAAGCAAACGCTAAGATCGTTCCCAAGATTCCAAGATGCCACTACATGCTTCTCATATAACTGTCGCGACTTAAATTTGTTACTAACCAATTTCATGTTTTGTTTACATGTAAAATAACCACTGCCACCGGGTAACAACCCAATTGCAGTAAATAAATAATAATAATTATTATTATTATAAGAATAACAACAGACATATAAATATGCTTAAAATGTTTTAACTGATGGTGCATGTGGTAACTACTAAAATTTAAAAGGTGATGATGGTACATACGGCAACCATTGTGCATTATGTACTGCACTTCAGAGAAATCAGCCAGCTTACTGGTAGAAGTAGTGCGTTAGTTAATTGAGAACTTTTATTAAATTCCAACCGAAATTGTATTATTGAGTTGTGTTTACATATTTTGTAAATTGCTGGCAACAACGCATATGTCTCGGACATGCGCAGTACAGAACTGTTCAGCCTGAGTTAATTAGCGAGCTGACTATCGATACCATATTTGGGATTGAAAAGCAAATTTATGTTCATTAGATAACACTGTCATGTAATTTCCCGTCACAGCTAACCAGACGGACTGCTGATAATAATTATAAATTCACTACCCTCTGAATATAGAGTATTTGCCAGGTAATGAGTGCAGAATTCATATTCGTCTAATTTCCCTTTGTGAATGGAGAGTAGAGAAGGTGGCGGCTGATAAGAGTTTAAATAATCCGGCGGCCGGTGTAAAATGGCTGTCTCATTGCGCAGAATTTGTGATGCATTTGTTCACAGAAATTAATTGCTGTGCTTTGTTGTATTGGTGGCAGCGGTGCTGGTTGTGTTGCTTTTGGTGCTGGTGCTGGTGGTGATGCTGATATAATCATCATAATCTTAGTCTTTGATTTTATTTTCAAAGTCAATTGTTGTGTTTTAAAAACACGTGAAATACTGGCTATAAAAAGTTGGCAAGTTGATACGTGAATAAGGTAGATGAAGTACATTAACGTATTTTTTTCTTCTTATTTTGGTACCAAAAATTGCTGTGAGAAGTAACGTACAACATTTCACTTAAAATGATATGTATTTCTGTGTTCAATGTACAGTTGGTCATTTGATGTTTATTGGACCGTGCATTATTGTGATAACTGAAGAATAAAAAACCAACTAGATGCCACTTGTTATTTTATTGTAGTTCTTATAGGCTCAACATGTTTCGGGCATTACTATGCCCATCATCAGGAGCTCGCGACTATGTTGTTGATTACCACATTGGTCGTATCGTTCTTGCTTTGCTGTATGTTGGAGGTTAGGTGCAGTTAGACTGGAGTGGTGTCCGGGTTGCAGGCTCAAGCACGAATAAGTCGTGCTTGGGCCTGCAACCCGGACACCACTCCAGCCTAACTGCACCTAACCTCCAACATACAGCAAAGCAAGAACGATACGACCAATGTAGCAATCAACATCATAGTCGCGAGCTCATGATGATGGGTTTAGTAATGCCCGAAACATGTTGAGCCAATAAGACGTACAATAAAATAAAAAGTGGCATCTGGTTGGTGTTTTAGTCTTCAGTTACAATTGGTCATTCCGCTACTAGCAACAGCTGTAACGGTGGCGAGTGGTTTGAGTCGAAGGCTTAACTTCATGAGCATGCACTGAACCAAATATTTAAAATTTAGTGTTCAAATGTTAAAAGCGTCCAGAACCTTTGATTTTTTAACATATGTTTTATTTGTTTTTAATTTATCACCATCACCCGTAAAGAAACAGATGATATTTTAGGATGATATCTGCAGGGAAATGCGTGACTACTGTGGATAAGCGTTGTAAAGGGTTCGGCAAATACATATTTGCGGGATTTTTATGGCTAGTCACGTGGATCATGGGTTAATGTAATTCGAGTTGGAATTTTGTAATTGCGCAAAGGAACATGCTCGTGGTTATGCATTTTGCGTTATCGTATGTATTAACAAATATTACTCCAAATTAAGTAAATCAAATTTATTAGTCATTAAATTATAAACGAAATGTGAAGTTTTGAGGTTGAGTTAAGAAATGAGGGGCCTTTCAGGATAAGAAATTCATAACTTATGTTAACGCTTGTCTACAAAGTGGGCCTGACATTAGTTTCTTTCTTTTACCATTTGAAGTGTTCACTAATTGAGGAGTGCAGTTGATATTATCTGCGATTATATCTAAATAGTTTATTATACTTTAATTACCAAAATTCTTCGATATCTCTAAAAACTGTGGCATAGTTTGTGACTACTCAAGGCAAACTAAAGTTATCCTTCACATTAACCACACAGTTTCTGCGCGGGACAGTAGATGCATATTCTTGGATCCGGTATGTTTAATATTATTCAGAGTGTGCCATACAGCTTAAAGGTCTTCCAGGATATGACAACGTAGACATTTAAAGATAAGTGCAAAATTTCGAAGAAATATGCTGCCTCCATCTTCTACGTATTACGTTCATGAAAACAACGAATATCGTAATCAACGTCGTAAGATTCTCAAAAATCACAGTTGAACTGTTTCTGAAAAATTAAAACTACAGTTTTGACAAGTCTGTACACTCATCCCTGGGTTTCAAAATCTGAGTCTCGAATACAAGATCTACTCTTTATTTTATCCCTATGTCTATGTAGATTTTCTCTTTGGAAAAAATCTAATAAGAGTAACTAGAAGGCGTGAATTTGTATTTTAAAGCGTAATAATATTAAAGTAATACGTATTCAAACAGCATGAAATTTGAACAACAATGTATAAAACAACAACCAGAAGTCTGCCAGATGGAAGCCTGTTAAGGCAGAAGAAAGAGTAGGGAATGATGAATTCTTGAAATCAGTAGAAATAATTCCAAGGCTTTCTTTGGAGGGAAATCACAGGACGTAAAATATTCTGAAAAAAGTGGGACTTAACACTCCATTTATAGACCTCACATATTGCATGTCTGTCCACAGGGAGAGACAAACATAAATCGCTGGATTACTACGTACTTATGCATGTTGGACCGTGCATCATTTTGATAGTTGAAGAATAAGAGACCAACTTGATGTCACAATTTATTAAGTTTTATTTCACTTCTTCTATGCTCAACATGTTTCGGACATTAATACATCCATCATCAG
>Ga0123355_10006889_pt1 | contig 16925 bp, 19 predicted proteins | sample TergutEmb28metaG_3_FD_89872 | JGI IMG/M metagenome (GOLD analysis project Ga0123355, IMG submission 89872) | Embiratermes neotenicus P1 segment gut microbial communities from Petit-Saut dam, French Guiana - Emb289 P1 | ecosystem: Host-associated > Arthropoda: Insects > Digestive system > Gut ...
TCAGCGGCACCAAAATAAGTGCCGTTTGCTTAACACGCTGCCCAAGGCCTGCCTTGCGTGAATCCAACTCAACACCGCGCATCATTAAAGAATTTTTTATATCCATAAAATCACGCGCAATATCTGGGATTGTCCGAAAGGCCAGCGAAATAATCGTACACACTTTATAGGGCATACCAAGCCTATTCATCCCAGCGGCAAGCTCTGATGGAGTGACAGAAAGTATAAATAAAATGGCTATGGCTAAGGAACAAAATCGTTTAAAAAACATTGCGCCTACATACCAAAGCAGCTCTTTTGATATAAAAAAGTGATCACTAAAGCGGATAAGTATAGTTTCAGACCCTATATGCGTAAGGCCAGAACCAGGGCGTATCAAAATCAGCATCGTCGATCCGATTAATCCTGCCATAATGCACAAAAATCCGATCATAAATAAGATAGGCCGCCAATTGGGTTTCATTGAAATAATTCCAATCACACAAAGCAGAAGCATAGGCAACATCACACGCACATCAAAAGTCATGATGATGTACATGGTAATCACAACAAACGCAAAAACCTTAGTTGCCCCATTTAACTGATGCAGCGGCGTAGTACCTGGCGTATAATTTATCATAAATCTATTATTCATCTGCCTGCCTCTTTTTCCGCTCGTAATAAATGTAATGCTCTATACATTCTTCTGGTGCTAAGCCTAACTTCAAGGCCAAGGTGTATAAAGAAGTCTGCTTTAGATTAGCTTTTTGGATTACTGCATCGTCCGAAAGCACAGAAAAAACGCTGTCATCTGCAATAAGTTCCCCTTCAGATAACACAATCGCCCTATCTGTATTTTCGATGGCCAAATGCATGTCATGTGTAATAAAAATTATTGTTTTTCCATACTCAGCATTTAGCCGATTAATAAAATTAATGATTTCCATATAATGCCGCTGATCCTGTCCAGCAGTGGGTTCATCTAGGATGATGACATCTGGCTCTAAAGCCAATATGGATGCTACAGTAATACGTTTGCGTTGCCCATAGCTAACAGCATCCACTGGCCAGTTACGCATACTATAAAGCTCACAAACGCGCAAAGTATGTTCTGCTGCTTCCTGGGCATCTTCTCGCTTACGTAAAATTAAGGCCAACTCTACTTCATCCTTGATGGTATCTTTTACAAGCATTTGATTGGGATTTTGCATAACAAAACCTATCTCTTCGCCAATTTCTCGCACGCTAAGGGTTTTATTATCTACACCGTTAACATCAACTTGCCCCTCTTGCGGGCGATCAATGCCGCATATCAACCGGGCTAAGGTAGATTTTCCTGCACCATTTTTTCCAATCAAAGCCACCCGTTCACCCTTACGAACAGAAAAATTAATATCGCGCAAAACATTCTTTCCGCCCTGCTCTACTCTTTGGTAGGCGAAGGTGACGTTTTTTGCATTGACAGTTTCTTCACCCAAAGTCGGTTTTTCCACCGTCACTTTATTGTGAAAAAAATCATGCAATTTTTTTATGTCTGATTCAGAAAACTCTAATTTTTCAGCTTCTTCTAAACCTTTAATCCCGCGCAAATCACAGTCTGCATATTTAAGTGCCGAAATGTATAAGGGCTCTCGTATGCCGTACTTTTGCAAAAGATCGCTACATAGCAGCTCAAAAACAGTGGTATCTGCCACAATTCGCCCTTGATCCATCAGAATGACACGATCTACCTGTCGATACAGTACATCTTCTAATCGATGCTCTATAATAATCACTGTGCGATTAGATGCCTTTGAGATTCTGTCAATCAAATCTATAGCCATAGTGCCAGTGTGAGGATCTAAAGAAGCCAGCGGCTCGTCAAAAATAAGGATATTTGTATTATCCTCCAAAACCCCGGCTAAGGCTGCCTTTTGCTTTTGCCCGCCTGATAGATTAAATGGAATGGCTGATAAAAAATCCTCCATACCAACTTCTTGGCTGTGCTCCAGTACCTTAGGCAACATATCTCCGCGAGACATATTGTCATTTTCCATTGCAAAGGCTATATCTTCGCCTACACTAAGCCCAACAAATTGGGCATCGGCATCTTGCAAAACTGTACCTACAGAATTACTGAGCTTAAAAATTGAAAGGTCACGGGTTTCTAGCCCGTTGACCTTTAATGATCCGCTGATACTACCAGCATATGAAAATGGAATAATTCCGTTAATACAATTGGCAAGGGTAGATTTTCCACTACCTGATGCCCCTAAAATCAAAATTTTTTCGCCCTCATACAAAGTGAGATTAATATCAAAGAGGGTGGGCTTTTGCTGGATTTTATATTTAAACCCAAAATCTTTAAACTCGACAACTGCTTTTTGATTATTCTTCATGCGTTAGATTACTACGCTTTCTAAAGCGATTGGCAAGCAGGAATAACACAGGAATACCTACAATAATCAAAACAGCTGTGTTCGCTACGCCGCCAAAAATTGCTTGGATAAATGTGATTTCTAAATCTGCTGCATAAAAAATAGATGTCATAATCGGTGTAACAATACCAAAGGCAATAGCATTACCAACAATCGCAAATATTGCAAAAATAATCGCATGTTTGATAGTAAAAATACCTTCGTCAATTCTGGCACCGTACAACGGAAGCGCACCAATAAACAAGCCAAGTACACCATTACCAACAGACCAGTCAAACCAAAAACCCCAACCGCCAATTAAATCGGCTATAAAATTACCGATTAGCAGGGTAACAAAGGCAGGCACGGCTCCAAATAATCCCCCAACTACTACAGGCACTATCATTGCAGATGTTAAAAATGTGTTGGCAAAAACAGGAATGCTGCCAAAAACCATCAATACGCCAAACAAGGCCGCTCCAACGGCAACGGCTACCAAGGTTTGGGTGTTCCATTTTCCAATAAACAATGAGCCTAAACTACGTTCTTCCATAGAAATCTCCTCCTGAAATTTTCTAGTGATTTTTGTTGACTACAGTATATTACAGGCTTAGACATGCGTCAATATTTTTTGACATGATAAAAGTGTTTGTCAAATTGCCTGTTTGTGTGATAAATACGGGCTTAGAACGCTTTTGTCAGAATCATCGCTCATCAGCCTATAACCCAGAAATCGGTAAGCTTTTAACCAAAACCGACGGCATACCAAAAGTCCCGCTTGCTGAAGGGATATCAAAAAGCAAATCGTCCCCCACACATTCTATATCCTTCAGCAAATTATAGAAATTACCCGCCACAGTAATTTGCTCCACTGGCTTCGTTACCTTACCATTTTCAATCAAAAATCCACTAGCAGATACAGAAAATTCGCCAGACACCGTGTTAAGGCCAGAATGCAGCCCCGCTAATTCTGTAAGCAATACACCCTGCTTTATACCAGATTGCATTTTCTCCAAACTGGTATCTGACGGCATTACATAAAAATTAGTACAAGCAGTTCCTATAGATGCTTTAAAGCCTGGCCTAAAGCCGTTACCGGTGGTTGTTTTTCCATCTTTTGTCGCAGATTTTGTGTTATATAAAAGCGTTTTTAACACACCATTTTCTATAATAGCTTTTTGTTTTGTAGCTGCGCCTTCAGAGTCAAATGCTGTACTGCCAAAACTCTCTTCACAAACACCATCATCCCGTAAGGTAATTAACGGAGCCGCTATGGCATCGCCTTCTCTGCCCTTTAACATAGAAAACCCTTTTTGAGCATTCTCCGCAAAAAACACCGATGAAAAAGCTTCAAACAGATTACAAGCCGTGCGGTTATCAAATATGACCGGATAAGATGCACTCTTCATACTTTGCGCATTCAGATATGACAATGCCCTATTTACTGCAGTTTCTGCAAGTTTACTGTACGAAAATTTACTAAAGTCGTTGCCATGCCAAATTTCATGGGCAGTTTTAGGCTCGCCATCATCTTCTACCCTAGCCATTAAGAATCCAAATGCAAAGTTAGAATGCGTGGATAAATCCAAACCATAGCTATTGGCTATACTGACAAGGGATTCCTGCGTACCTAAGCTGCAATAATCTACGGATTTTACCCGTGAATCTAGGCCATATGCGTACTTCTCCAGCGCAAGAGCCATGTCAATTATTTCTTTAGAACTTACTGCTTCCAAGGCTGGATTGTAGGATTCTACTGTTGGATACTCCTTATCGCCAGGATACAGTTTTTCAATTTCTTCCTCTTCAATTACTCTGGCATTATCTGCTGCGTTTTTAATCATACCCGGGATAATAGCTGCATCCAATTTTTCTGTATAAGCATATCCCACACGGCCTTTATATGTTCCTCTAAAGGACAGGCCGGTAGAGTCTGTGTTTTTATATTCAGCAATTTCGCCGCCAAAAATTTTTACATTAAAACTAGTATCGGCAGAGTAATAAACTTCCCAATCGCTAAAACCAAAAGCTTTTGCTTGGGCAAATAATTCTACTTTAAAATCATTGTATATCATGATCTGCCTCCCACTGTCATCTCTTTTATGCGAATCATTGGCTGGCCTACATTGGTTGGCACAGCTCCGCTAAGAGAGCCGCACATCCCTTGCGCTTGCTCCATATTATTTGCAACTTTGTCTATCAGAGGCAAAATTTCTGCGCCTTTACCTATCAGTGTTGCACCGCGAACAGGCTCGGCAATTTTGCCATTTCTTATTAGATAGCCTTCCTGCACAACAAAATTAAACTCCCCTGTGGCCGGTTGTACACTACCGCCCCCCATGCGTTTTGCGTATAGTCCGTACTCTGTATCGGCTATTACATCTTTAGGGGTGCTTTTGCCATTTGCAATATAAGTGTTAGTCATACGTGAAGTTGGTGCATACTTGTAAGATTCTCTCCTGCCAGAGCCCGTAGAGGCCATTCCCATTTTTAAGCCGTTGAGATAGTCTACCAAGTAAGATTTTAACACACCATTTTCTATCAAAACATTCCGTTTAGTAGGTGCACCCTCATCATCTATATGGATAGAACCCCACTCGTTAGCAAGTGTTCCATCGTCTATGGCTGTTACTATAGGGGAAGCAATTTGTTCCCCTAACTTATCTGTAAAAACCGAGGCTTTTTTTGCTACGCTTGTAGCCTCAAGTATATGACCGCAGGCCTCGTGAAACACTACGCCGCCAAAACCATTTTCTATTACAACAGGCATACGACCACTTGGGCAATGATCGGCTTTCAGCATTGTAACGGCAGTTCTTGCAGAATCCCTGCCCAAAAACGCCATGTCTAGGCTTTCTACTAATTCATAGCCTTTCATTGCTCCTGGGCTATGCACTCCTGTTTGTTTTTCACTTTCAGATGAAGCAACCGCAGAAACCATCACTCTGCTACGCACCCGCCTATCTTCTGCCCAAAGCCCTAGAGAGTTTGCAATCAGCACATCCTGTATAGAATAAAAACATCCTCCGCTAGTTTGTGTAATAAGTTCATCATAAGCATAGGCGCTTTCGCTTGCTAAGCGCAACTGGTCTACTACAGTCTTTTTTGCAACTGTATCTGGCATTATGGCTATATTATGGATATGTTCCCAATGTAGCCTTTGCAAAGGTACTATTTTGCTAACTTTACCAGCTTTAAGCAAAGCAGCCGCCTGAGATGCCTCTTTTGCCACTTTAATAAGATTACCCTTGTCCATCTTATTAGTATAGGCGTAAATGGCGTTATGGCCACAAATAATACGTATGCCGCAACCGTAATCTACTCCCCAGTTAGCCTTTTCTACAAGGCCATTCACCATGCTTACTGTATCACGAACCGTATTTTCCACAAAAATCTCTGCCATATCGCCTCCTGACGATAGGGCTGCATGTATTACGTCTTGTACAAGATTTTTATCCAGCAACAAAAGCACCTCCAAAAAAATATTTATTAATGATGTATATTTACATCCAAAATGGTAAATATTATGCATGTAACCTTAAAAATCCATTTTTAAGGGACAACTTAATATCCCCCCTCAAAAACCTGGCTCACCCCCCCTGAGTCCAGGTTATTTTTTTAGAATTTTATAACTTCAGGCTCTGCACCAAAAGCAGTGATGATGGCTGTAGCATCTTTCAAATAAAACACCTCAAAAACACCATCATCCACGCTATACATACGACTTAATCCAGGGTTTATTTCAAGCATGGCTTCTTTGCTTTCTTTGGCAGGGTCTACTACTGCTGTGGCTTCTACACGTATCCATTTACCATCAGCAAATCCGCATAGTTCAATTTTCGGATTAGCCTCTAGCTGCTTGTATATAGGTTTTGCATTGCTTGTACAGGTATAAACTTTGCCGTTTATTTCAGCTAACGCACCCCATGGGCGCACACGTGGCTGATCGCCTTCTACAGTTGCTAAGTAAAATGTACCGCAGGTTTTTAAAAAATCAAATGCCTTGTTCATAATCATTCTCCTTCATCATGTTTATTTTGGTAAATTTATTACAACATGAATGTTTTGCCTTGTCAACTTGAGTTCTTCATTGCTATTTTGTATAATATCGTTGAGGTGAAATGAACTGTGAAAATCCGAATCATGACCATAAACGATTACGAACAAGTTTACACATTATGGCTTAACACCCCAAACATGGGATTAAATAATTTAGACGATTCAAAAGAAGGCATAGCAAAATATCTTGAGCGCAATCCCAACACCTGCTTTGTAGCCGAAAAAGACACTCACATTATAGGTGTTATACTAAGTGGCCATGATGGCCGCCGAGGATATATTCACCACATGGCAGTAGCGCAAGACGAACAACGTAAGGGAATCGGCGAAACGCTTTTAAATGAAGTAGTATCTGCTTTCAAAAAAATTTCCATTCATAAAGTAGCACTAGTCGTATTTGAGCATAATGAAAAGGGTAATGCCTTTTGGGAAAAGCAAGGCTTTACTGCCAGAAGCGATTTAGTGTATCGCAACAAATCACTAATTGATTTAGAGCGAGTAGATACATAAACGTGATAATATCAACAAGTAAACGCTTTTGACATTATCATCAAAGGCGAAAGGAGGCATCATGCAAGCATTTGAAATAAAGCAAGCCACGGCACAAAATGCCTCTGCCGCCGCTGAACTTATATTTTTAGCATATCATAAATATTCCTACGATATTTTCGGAAATGTAGGCCAAAATGCTGCCATAGAAGGTTTTAAGCAACTGTGGATTCGCAAAAACAATCGTTTTAGTCATCAACATTCTTATGCTGCCTATCTTGATGGCAATTTGATTGGCTTGTTGACTTGCTACACTGCAGAAGTGATTAATAAATTGGTATGGCCTACCAACTGGCAACTATTCAGCCTAGACAGATTACGTTTTATCTGTCATGCACTCGCAAATATAAATAATTTTTACTATTTTTCCAAAACAAATGACATACTGCCTAATGAACTTTATATAGCAACTTTAGCCGTTGCACCAGAACATCGCCGCAAAGGAATAGCCACTGAATTATTAAACTGCGTACGCCAACTGGCAAAAGATAAAAATTTGACTTGCACTCTTCATGTAAGCGCAGAGAATGATAGTGCTATTGCGTTTTACGAAACCATAGGCTTTATGAAAAAATTATCCATAAGCAAAACCTACTATAAAATGATAGACGGGAGTATACATGTCACTACTTGATTGGATTTACCCGCCTAAATGCGTAGCTTGCAAAATGTTACTTCCCTTAGTTCACAATGCACCTAAGCAGTGGATTTGCGAGCAGTGCAAGCCTTTATTTATTGCAATAACCGAACCCTTTTGCCCAGTATGCGGCCATCCTGGACTCCCTTGCCCATCCTGTTACGGCAAAACTTTTCACTTTGAGTATAATCGTGCTATTTTTGCATATGAAGATACTGTGCGGGATCTGATTCATAAAATAAAATTTCAAGGTCAAAAGCAAGCCGCTTATGCATTAGGCGATTTAATAGCTAAAGAGGTGACAATGATAGGTGATTACATAGTTCCTGTGCCCTTGCATAAATCTAAAAAGCGCACCCGTGGATTTAACCAAGCTACAGTGCTTGCAAAACCATTATCAAAGTCGTTAAAAATTCCTATATCTGAAAATATGCTGCTACGCGTTAAAAACACTATGCCTCAAAGTCAATTAAATATCCACGCGCGCGAGGATAATCTAACAGATGCATTTACGTATAATAAAAAGAAATATAAAACCCCACCGGATACCGTAATATTAATAGACGATATTTTTACCAGTGGGGCAACTATGAATGCCTGCGCTAAAGTTCTTAAAAATTATGGCGTTAGACAGGTTATATGTGTTTCATTAGCAATTGCACTTAAAGATGTTGATCAAGCATAAAATTTATCTACTGTATCCATCACAGTATCTACCCAATCAATTAAATTTTGCGGTTTGTGTCCTGCGGTGCTAATATCCTTTAGTACAAACTCGTAGGCACAGCCATTTTTTTGACAAGTTTCTATTACTTGTGTAATTTCCTTACGTACTACATCTGCATCAAAACTGCCAGACACATGTGCTGGATTAGGTTTGTGTGCGTACACATACCGGCCTTGAATCCACTCGGCTGCTACCTGTGGGTTAGAACGAGGCGGCACACCTATTTTGCGCAAATTAGGGATGGCTTGCAGCAAATCAAACTTTTTATCCATGGCTTCGCAACAACCATAGTATGTAAGCCCACATTCTTTCGCCAAAGGCAGCAAGTATTGTAAATCGTACTCCTCCCACATACTTGGAGATATTTCTGTAAACATTTGTGCCATTGTTCTAAACCACATATTTTTAAGGGTAGCCTGGCCATTTTCAGGCTCTAAACCAGATACATAACCAGGTGTACAGTGCAGATTTTGAATTGATGAACCTACGAGATTTTGTGCCTCCATCTGCTTCATAATAGATAAACCAAATTCGGTAAATCGTTTGATGGTTGCGTGCATTAACTCTGGCTGGTCTATTAAATCCATCATGATAGCCGTAACTCCCCGATAACGCGGAATGTTGTCCCAAGGCGCATGATAATAGTAATGGCCTTGCAACTTTGCGGGCAAAATGTCGCCTAAGATATCTTGAGCTTGTTCCAAACGTTTTGCATCTAAAACAAGATCGGCTGTTACGATTGGATCTTTTAATGCCTCAACTTTTTCTATTGTGTCCAATTGGTCTATGTAATGATGTGACACTATATGATTTTGTTTGTCCGTGGCAAGCTGATGTTCCATAACATCTATTCCTATGCTGCTTGTAGTATAGGATTTGCCTATTGGAAAGTATGGCTCAACTACCATATCTGCCTGAATATACTCCCAGCGATATAACGTGGATTTGAAGAACCATTCCATCTGACGAGCAAACTCGTCCTCGCAGCTTAATTTCAACTTGCTATCTATATCCATTTCGTGCCATGGTATTTCATCTAGCCAAACTATTGGCCGCCTTGGCTTAAGATCGTTGATATCTCTTGCTCTGTCTCGACGTTCGTTTTGTATTGCTAAAGCTGCTATGTCAGCGTAGCGTTTGGCTAATGTTTGTAAAGTTTGCTTTTCGGTATTTGTCATTTGTTACCCCCATTATTATTCCGGCAAATTCTCAGAAAAACTTCCGCTATCAAAATCAAAAACAAACTCTCCCGTTAAAGATGGCTCTTCAACATGCAAACTTCCCTTGCTTAAGAAAATCAAACTTAAAAACTCTTCAGAAATGGCTTCTCGGCTATGAGTAGTAAATCCAAAAGGCTCATCCACCTGTTTACATAACCACATAAGCATAGGCCTTACCCATTCCATATCCGGCAAAATTACATAGGCTTTTAGTTTGTTTTTAAGTACACCCGCCAATTGCGATAAGCGCGCTTCGTCAAAAGGTAGCGGGCCTACTGCTTCTTCTATTACTGATTCCTCAAGGGGTAAAATTACAAGTTCCTCTAGTTTTCGATCTAAGTCTCGTAAAAAACACGCTTTATAAATATCAAAATTGTCAAACTTATCAGATATATATTGATGAACAAAAAAACCATTTTCAGTGTAAATAGTCTGGCCAATCATCATTTTATTCTCAGGAAAGCACGCAAATATCAAAGATTTTGGAAACTCTTCCGCCGGCACTCTAAGCGCTTGCATTTTTTTTGAAGTATGATAAAAACAGAGTGGCAAAAGTCTTTTTGTTATAAATTCCTCTGAAAGGCCAGTCGAATACACGCTTTCACCAATTCCATCCTTCACTATAAAGCAATGTTGTTGTATCATATGCTACCTCCTGTCTGAAAACTTCCTCTGAAATTTTCTTATGAAAACTTCCACGGAAATATTATACAACAAATTTGACAGGAAGTCTTCCTTATGATATTATTTTGTGGACGAAAATGTCTTTTTTTTGTGTAAAAATAAACTAGTAAACATTCAGGAGGAAAAATCATGCGTTCAAAAATTACATTGGCTTGCAACGTATGCAAGCAGCGCAATTACAACACAACCAAGGAAAAAAAGAATCATCCAGATCGTATGGAAATCAAAAAGTTTTGCCGTTTTTGCAACAAACATACAGATCATAGGGAAACCAGATAAAGGAGATTGTAATGGCTGATAAAATTAAAAATATTTACATCACCTATAAAAGCGAATTTATGAAGATAGTGTGGCCAAGCCGTGCAGAACTAATTCGTAAAACCATTACTGTTTCTGTTGTTTCGCTTTTGTTTGGTGGTTATATTGCTGCACTAGACGGTATATTGGCGCAAATATTCTCTTCACTTGTTGGTTTACTGTAGGAGGACACCATGGCTGAAGTTTTAGATAAAACAGAATGGTACGTGGTGCACACATATTCCGGTTACGAAAATAAAGTAAAAGCTAATATCGAAAAAATTATAGAAAACCGTGGTATGCACGATCTTATTGAACAAGTGATTGTTCCTGTTCACGAAAGCATAGAAATTAAAAATGGCCGCAAAAAACCTGTGCAACGTAAAATTTTGCCTGGCTATGTATTGCTTAAAATGGTGATGAACGACGATACTTGGTACGTTGTGCGCAACACTCGCGGTGTAACCAGTTTTGTAGGCCCTGGCTCTAAGCCTGTGCCTCTTTCTGAGGAAGAAATTGCTTCTATGGGCGTAGGCAAAGGTGGAGATGTAGTCTCTATTGAATTTACACCTGGGCAACTTGTAAAAGTAACTTCTGGGCCTTTTGAAGGCTCAATTGGCAACGTAGAAGAAGTTATTGCGGCAAAAAATCAGGTAAAAATCAAACTCTCTGTTTTTGGACGCGACACTTTTGTAGAGTTGGATTATCATATGTTACAACGCGCGTAATTTCGCGTTTAATAAGTGGAAGGGTTTTAATAAAAAATCCGTTATACCACGAAAGGAGAAATAATTATGGCAAAAAAAATCGCCGGGTATGTTAAACTGCAAATTGATGCAGGTAAAGCAACCCCAGCCCCACCTGTTGGCCCTGCGCTTGGTCAACATGGTCTTAACATTATGGGCTTTTGTAAAGAATTTAACGAGCGTACGTCTCAACAAGCAGGTCTTATAATCCCTGTGGTCATCACAATTTATCAAGACAAAAGTTATTCTTTCATCACAAAAACACCACCTGCCGCTGTTTTGCTAAAAAAAGCATGCGGTATAGAGTCTGGTTCAGCTGTTCCTAATAAGGACAAAGTTGCCACTGTATCAAGCGAAGATGTTAGAAAAATTGCCGAAACAAAAATGCCTGATCTTAACGCAGCATCAATAGAAGCTGCAATGAGTATCATCGCTGGTACTGCCCGTAGCATGGGCATAGTGGTAAAGGATTAGGAGGGTGCAGAGATGAAAAGAGGTAAAAAATACAGAGCAAAAGCACAACTAGTAGATAATACTATGTTATACGATACAGCTGAAGCATGTGACTTAGCCGTAAAAACCGCAGTTGCCAAATTTGACGAAACTGTAGAAGCTCATATAAGACTGGGCGTAGACTCTCGCCACGCAGACCAACAAGTACGTGGAGCAGTTATTTTGCCACACGGTACAGGTAAACAAGTACGTGTATTAGTATTTGCCAAAGGCGATAAAGCCGTAGAAGCAGAACAAGCCGGCGCAGAATACGTTGGCGCAGAGGAGTTAGTTACAAAAATCCAAAGCGAAAACTGGTTTGAATTTGACGTAGTAGTTGCAACCCCAGATATGATGGGTGTTGTAGGCCGCATAGGCCGTGTGCTTGGCCCCAAAGGCCTTATGCCTAACCCAAGGGCTGGTACAGTTACTATGGATATAGCCAACGCTGTAGAAGAAATTAAAGCCGGTAAAATCGAATATCGCCTAGATAGAGCCAATATCATCCATGTACCAATAGGCAAAGTTTCTTTTGGAGCAGAAAAATTAGCTGATAACTTCAAAACGCTTATGAATGCAGTAATCAGAGCAAAACCTGCCGCTGCAAAGGGTACCTACTTGCGTAGTGTAACACTTGCATGCACTATGGGCCCAGGCATCAAGGTAAATGCTCAAAGGCTTACAGAACAATAAACTTTTAGGCTACTGTTTAGGCAGTAGCCTTTTTTAGGAGTATTTATATGAGATCACCTATCAGAGGCAACAAAACTATGTTGCTGTTTTTAATATATTTTTTTGTTATTCAACTCGTAATTACAGCCGTAATGTTAGTCTTGGGTTTTGACATAGAGCAAGATTTTTTAATTGTCACAGGCGCTGGGCAAATTTTTGGATTGTTTGTACCATTTTGCTTTTATTTGCTTTTCACCAAACAAAGACAAAGCGAGGTACTTAAGTGGTCGCCTTTGGGTTCGAAAAATGCGTTACTTGTCGTTGTAATATCTTTGAGTGTTATTCCTATGGTACATCTTATAAGTTACTTAAGTTCTTTTGTTTTTTTCCCTGTAATAAATTTGATGATGGTAGATTTAACTGTTAATCCTCTTTGGCTTAGTTTGCTTGTAATCGCTGTATTCCCCTCGCTATTTGAGGAATTTTTGATGAGAGGCGCAATTTACTCTGAGTATAGGGATGTTTCAATAAAAAAAGCTGCTATAATGACGGGATTATTTTTTGGCATAATGCATTTAAACTTCCATCAAGCCATATATGCAGGTGCTTTTGGCGTGCTGTACGCTTATATTTTGTTTTATACTCGCTCAATTTGGGCACCGATACTTTTGCATTTTATTAATAACGGCCTTGCTGTTGTGCTGGCTTACTCAGAAGCTTATACGATTTGGTATGACACTCTTTCAGAAAATCCACTTCTGTTCGTGACAATTATAGGTGGGTTAAGTCTAATTTTAACACCCGTGCTAATATTAGGCCTTAAAAGCCTCAAGAATAATAACGAGCCTCACGAGGACACTCACGATAGCAGTTTAAAAATATTTGATTGGTCTTTTTGGCTAATTATTGCATTTTTCGTGATATATGCTGGAATTATGGAAGTTGCGTTCAGGTTGATTTAGACATGAAAAAACTAAAAACAGCTGCAAAAGAGCTGAACAGTATAGCCCTGCCATTAATAGTCCAAAATATGACAGGGGTTTTAATTGCCGTTACCGATCAGGCGATAATTGGGAGAATATCCCTTGAAGCCTTTAACGCCGTTGGGGCAGTTAGTTCGCTATTCATGCTTTTAGCCGGGATTTTTGGTTATATATCTGTTCAATTTAATATTGACGGGGGCAAAGCCTCAATAAAAAACAATGGTGATTTTGCGGACGAATTTTCATCTACATTGATTTTAAACATGATTATTGGGCTATTCTTTTTTGCGTTATTCCTTAGCTTTAGTAGGCCGCTATTTTCTATAATCTATGGATTTGAAGGGTACATGCTAGATACTGCCGTTAGCTATTCTAGAATAATGAGTGTTTATTTATTTATCCAATTACTATTATTTAGTTTTGGAGCTTTTTTCAAAATTAAAAAGAATACAAAATGGATATTGATTGCAAATTTATCTGCGGCAGTGTTAAATTTACTGCTTGATTTTATCTTGATAATAGGCATGGGTTTTGGTGTACAGGCGGCAGCAATATCTAATGTAGTGGCAAAATTGCTTAGCTTATTTATCTATGTGTGCTTGTGCAGGAAAGAAATTAAAATCACTTTAGCCAAGTTTACAATATATAAAACCAAGATGATCTCTACAATTAAAAGCAGCATTCCGCTAATGGGGCAAGAGATATTGGAGGGTGGTGTGTTTTCGCTGGCGATGATAGGAATAATCGCTAGGATTGGATATTATCAGCTTACAGCTTATTTGGCACTAACACTTATAATCAGTTTTGTAATGATGCCTGCCTATATGTACGGCTCTGCAATACTAACATTAGTAAGCCAAATCGACGCCAAACACGATAAAGGAAGCTACGCTTTGCTGCCAAAAGTGGGGCTTCTTTTATCCGCAACTATATTTATTGGTGTAGCTGTTTTGCTTTTTATTCTTAGAAATTTGTTTCTTAACTTAATTACAGATAATAATTATGCTACCAGCATTGCATCTTTTTTTATGATTTTTATGATATTTGTCCGCCTTTTTGAAGTGGTAGGCATTGTATACAAATATTCACTTCAAGTGATTGGACATTCAAAGTTCGTTTTATATCGAACGGCAACGGTTAATCTAATAGCAGTCGTAATATTATTACTTACAACACAATTTTTTAGTTTTGGCCTTTATGGTGTTTTTGTGGCTTTGTTATTAAATTATTGCGTGACTTCGATTTTATATATTTTGAAGTATAGAAAGGCCTTATCCACAAATTTATTGTAGCAGGAGGTAGAATATGAAACACATTAGAAGTAACCGCACTCGTATACGCCGCTTATTTATTATGGCATCAGCAGCATTTTTGTTGGTATTTTTTCTAAGGTGGGGCTACGAGCTAATTTTTACTAATCACGACATCATTGTTACTGCGCCATCTCCAAGCATGGAATTTGAAACATATTCATTTCGCAGACAAGTAGCTAATATAGCGACAGACAAAATTGTTCAGATGGATATTGCCGGCAATGCCGTCATAATCGATCACAAATACGAAAAAACCGCAAACCTCTCATCTGTGTCTTATCGCTTTGACGATGATCATGAAAATCTACGGAGACTAATAGACTCTCACGATGCGATAGTGCAAACAGAAAATATTCAGGGCCTACCGGGGAATCAAACATTAACTATGACCATAGGCGTGATTCCACAACAGTTTGATGACATGGTCAATAGTTTGAGAGAACTTGGTACATTACGCAGTTTTACAGTGAATCGAGTGGATAAAACAAATGAGTTTAATAGTTTGCTGGCACATCAAGAAGTACTGCGTAAAACCCGAGAGTCTTATGCTGCATTGCAAGATTTAGGCGGAAGTATTCAGGATATGTTATTGTTGCAAGAGAGGATATTAGTAGTTGAAACTGAACTACAGCATTTGAGTGTGGATTTGGGTATTTTTGCGACTGAGCATTCGTTTTCTACAATAAATTTTGTGCTTAGAGAGCGGGAGGCACCGATCTTTTCTGTTCAGTTTATATTGCGTAGTGCGTTTAATAGTTTTTGGTGGACATTGGGTGCAGCGGTGATTTTGTCTTTTGTTGTGCTTGGGCTTTTGGGGGTTGTTGCTTTTGGGTTGTGGTTGCGGATGCTGATTAGTAAGCAGATGCAGGAGCCTGAGGTGGAGGATGAGGGTGTAGATGAGTTAGTGGAATGATTTGAAAGCCTTGAGTACGTGATTTCATTAAGTTTTGCAGGGATAGTACAGGGATAGTATATTGATGCTATCTCTTTTTTGTTATGCAAATAGACTCAAAAAATAATTAATTACATCCTCAAAATAATACTATACCTCCAGGATAAGCAATTACACTGCCTCCTACCCCCCCGCCTAGAATAGGAATAAGTAATTTTCCATAGTCACCAATAACCCACAGCGTAAAACGATTTTTAATTATATCTACTTTACAATCTTGGTATGACATATTAATTCTGTCCTGAAATTCCTCAATTTGTTTCTTAATTTCATTGTATAAATTATCTGAATTAATTTCAGCCTTCTTAATTATCCTTTGATTTTCTAATGTTATTAAAAAACTCATATCCAAGGAGATTTCCTCCATATTCGAAGGAATACTCTGTACTTTACTATTAAAATTAAAAGAATCGAGAGATACAATAGAAGAATCATACCCCACTAAAGCAGGATAATGAACCATACAATTATCGCTTGTGACATCAAAATTCGAAGAAATAAAATTATTAACCCAGTTATCTCTGAATCATCACTCTCCACTTGTACTTGCAAAATTACTGTATTCTCTCCTCTATACAGTACATTAAAACCGTATCTCCAATACTCCAGTCAAGCTCCTTTTTTAGACTGCCTGGCAAAACAATTCCTACAGTCTAAAATAATTTATTTGATAGCATTTTATTCAACGCTTGATTTTACTGACGTTAAACGCTTTTGGCAAAATCATCTTCTACAGCCCGTAGTATACTGTTCGCTTGATTTATTGATAGCATATAGGGTATACTCACTTCATTCGTAATGGAAATCCGAAAAGAACATATTTTAGAAAGATGGTGGGTAAACTTGAACAATCGGGCAAACAATCCCCAAATACAACCAGCACCAATTGAAGCTGATTTTTTATTTTTTAGCACACCAGATGGAAGCAAGGTTGCTGGGTAAAAAAATTGATAAAGATTAGTTTGAACTTGTTCAAATCCTTGATTTTACTAGCCTTGAATGCTTTTTACCAAAGTATCAACTACAACCTGTGGTACACAATTTCCATTAAAAAACCCCACAATCTGAGAATTGCGGGGATTTAACATACAGGCACCACCCGGATTTGAACCGGGGGTAAAGGAGTTGCAGTCCTCTGCCTTACCACTTGGCTATGGCGCCACAACGCAGTTCATAATATCAAATAATATTCGATTGGTCAATGATTTGTTAAATATAA
>Ga0123355_10006890_pt1 | contig 16924 bp, 14 predicted proteins | sample TergutEmb28metaG_3_FD_89872 | JGI IMG/M metagenome (GOLD analysis project Ga0123355, IMG submission 89872) | Embiratermes neotenicus P1 segment gut microbial communities from Petit-Saut dam, French Guiana - Emb289 P1 | ecosystem: Host-associated > Arthropoda: Insects > Digestive system > Gut ...
ATGATAGCGAGAGAGGAGTAGAGGGTGAAGAAAAGAGCGGGGGGGGGGTGGGGGGGGGGGAAGGAGGAGGATAAATTATCGATGACACATTGGCGGAAAGAAACAGAATGGCGCCACAAGTGTGTGCAGTGTGCATCGCATCTGTCAGTCCGTCAAACCGTACGTACCTCCCACATGGCGGCGCCGTCCTTTCGGGGAACTATCCGCAGGAAACTGTTGTGGAATGGCGATGATCATGATTGTGATGATCATGATTATTCAGTCGCGAGAACAACTTTATCAGCAGGACAGGAAATGGGGCGGACACGACTCTAACGACACATTACCCTCTCTGTTTCCCCTTCTAATGACATAAAGTTGCAAATGTGAGAGGGAGGGCTGTCGTGATAGCCCGCCCCCTCGCAAATTCTTCAGCACTTTTCGAGTCACAACTGCTGTCTCCACCATCTGTTTTTACTGCGAATAAAAATCTCCAGTTTACATCATCATTAAACAGACAACACGTCGTGACGACTATCCAGACATTCTTACTTTTTTCCCACTCTACCCGACGGGAAATAGATCTGACACCTTGCAAAGGTCACAATTATAAGAACTGAGTTCATTTTATACGAATGCAAGAGAGTGACAACACTCACCACAGAATTTATTACGTTCTGATGAAACGCATTTCGTTTATTTCACAACGCTTCGAATATGAATATTAATCAATGGAACAGCATGTCAAAAATCGGTACAGCCACTAGACCACGACATTCGTTATGAGGCAGCTGAAAAACTGTTGTGTGTTTGTCACGTGTCCATGCCCGCCCTTCACCGCCCGTCACTTCAACGCGCAAACGATATTCGTTTAACAGAACAAATAAGTAACATCCTGAGCACTGCCAGGGTCGAGCACCTCCCTTCGCACCTTGCTACCAGACAGCCAGACAGTCATATGTTACAAAAACACACTGAAAACGACACGAAAGTTATGAATTTGGCCGTCGCAATTTGGGACCGATAGGTTGCCCCGAAACGTCGGTAAGGAATTACCACTACTCGCTGTGTAATTGCCCAAACAAGCGCAGTTCTCTTGTACTGTGCTCGTGTAATCACACGTCACAAGTAACACACATTTAGCAATGGTTCACATGCACTGCGGCACAAATAGCGATGCCAGCAGGACGCAATTTGAAGTTCTTACTGCACAGCTCTTCGGTCGCACACTGTACTTCCTCCGTTACATTTTGTGTAGAAATTATTACATTATTTATTAATTATTATCCACGCGTTAAAACTGCGGGATATAACTTCAGAGTTTCGCATCACTGCCATGCTTTTGTTTACTTACCACTTATGTATATACTGTATATACATACATCACATCAAGACGTAACAAGTGGCGCTGGCGGTCCTCCCGCCTCGCACACTGGCGCATCCGCCATATCGATTGAAACGATTGTAGAGAATTAAAAAATACGGCGAAGGGTCGCACGCGAATGGCATAATGTTGTTACTGCGCCAGAAAATATCAGTCATGTGGCTCAGTGCGGATCAGAAGCTGAAATGGGAGACCAGGCAAACGGAGAGAGCACAGGCAGATCAAAAACCTGCCTTTTCTTTATTTCAGGAAGGAACGTTACCTAGTAACACCGCCAATAATGTACCTTGTCACGCAGTATGCAGACGTTAGGAAGGCGTCTTTGCTGTGAAGATGCCACACAGTTTCACGGTACAGGCGTAAATGTACTTTTATTTACGCCTCCGTAAGAAAATTACGGCTTTCCCTTTGCCAATTTTCACGATACTCACAAATATGTTCAAATCTGTTGTACCGAAACGCGCAAAAATCGGACAATAAATGTGGAAAGGTCGGAAACCGCTCAGTCAGGTGCGACGTCCATTTCCCCGATTTCATAACACTCGTCACTAACTAGTGTCGCTGTGCGGGCACTAAGTAGTGACGTACCGAACATTATCCAAATCGGACGAAAATTGTGGAAATGCGGGCAAAACATTCCGCACGCCCTAACTGCAGTGCGTCTTGTGCGCACGGCAGTGGCGTGGACGTAACATATCGTACAGCGAATTGTACTCAAATCGGTCACAAAATGCAGGAATGACAGTAGGAACTCACCGACCGCCCAAACTGACGTATGGCTGTCACTGCACCAGTTTTCACAAAACTCGCAGCTCGGTAACTTTATGTACAAAACTCTTCCTCCGATTTAATGTCAGTCCGACGCAGGGTCTAGCGGCTGTAACTAAGTCACCAACAGATATGGTCTCAACATAAGACGTACTTTTTTAACTTTGTAAAGAAGCCTCAGCGATACGGGGTTACCGCCTGTAAAATAACAGCAATTTGATGCTGCCAAGTATTTCAAATTACCCCAAAAGCGCGGGTCCAGCAGCGAAGACTGTCACCGGCCTGCCTGCTATCGCAATGCTAACAGAGATAAGGATGTCCAGTGAGCAGGGCTGTTAATACATGAGGGCAAAACAAATCGGCTTACATTTCACCCCGTTCCAAAGGACTATGCAATTAATTAAATCGGCGTCTCTCCCACCGACGCCTGCAAATGAAACGTGCTGCACTGTTCATCAGGTTACAAATAACAGACTCCGAGGGTCTAGCAATGAGCTTATTAAAATGCCTCAACACAGCACCTCTAAATCTATTACGTTCTCTTCATGAACTTACGATTAATGCATCACTGGATACTATTTTGTGCCAGCTTAATCGCATGGCAAATGGCGCGATGTCATAATAAGGTGACTATTTTTTTTATCTTTATCGGTGTCCAGGTGAGACAAATCCTTTGAAAATGCGACCTCAAGGACGCTTGCTGTAGCAGTCCCGTGTTATGAATGCAGCAATGTTGGAGAGACACGAGGCAGGGCACAACCGAAAAGCTCGAAGGCAACCCTGCCGCCGTGCCACCTGCCCACAGTCCAGCCTGGGGCTGAACCCGAACCTCCTAGATAAGAGCAGCAAAATGACAAAACTACTAAGGCAAAACACCACCACAGAAACCGCCTTCCTTCGTAAGAGGACTGCTATTCAGCTTAGAAAGTCCCCACTCTTACAGAAACGGGAAGGTGCAACATCGCCGACAGCCACATTTTGGGCCACAACAACAACAGCCACTTCGACCATCCGCAAAGTGGAAAAAAAAAAAAAAACCGATCACCATTCCATGAAATTCTGTCCTTACTGAACTGGAAGGTTAATAACTTATTAGTGCTATCACAAACCCTGCTTTGAAAGCCACTCTGAGCCAGTTCAATCCAACGACAAAATGCATAATACAATGCCCTAGCTTCACTGTTGACAGCTATCAGCCGATAAACTTTCTCTTACAGAACACAGTGGTTTAATATCCTTAGCACAAAAACCTCGCAATGGATCCTAAAACTGACGAAATGAACCCAGCTGATAAAAGACAGAATTAAGACATTCCCCTTCCTAAACCAATATCCCTCTCAGCTGAAAATACACACAAGAGAGCAGCTTTCGTCTAAATGAAGGGTGACAGAGTTAATACGTCGTAAACCAACCCTCGCCGACAATAGGAATAATTTCTTAGGGCGTTCGCTTACTGTGTACGGACACGAAGTACCGCCTTTTGTACCAACTGCCACGCCCTCCGGTTCATGTCACCTCCGAACGCTAACCTACCACTAACTGATCACAATTCGTGCGCTTCTGTGCCCATAAATCCCAGTTAAGGTCTCCTCCGAAACAGACAAACCTTGCAGCTCCCTCTGCTGAGGTCAGAGCAACAGAGTAGGCCTTCGCTACAATTTGGAGTCGTAACCAACTGCGTGCAGCCAAACTCTTCTTCAGAAGCCAATGCTCAGATGGTTGGCAATTCGAAACATGTTACAGCATCCTAACGTCCAGCCTCCCATAAATCCAACCTCTCGTCCGTACCCTAGGGTTACATGGATTCACACTCTACTTTGCCCTGGATCACGTGGGAGGCGGTAACAGGTGTGGAGGGCCTACCCTGCTGAGGGTTACTACGACACACGCTGGCTACCAGGGCTCTGGTCTACTCAAATCAAGGTGGAAGGTGTCGTGCTGAAGGGTGGGTGGCACTGGGTAGTAACAGCAGTGTTGTAAACGATCCCCTTAGGGAACCAGGCCGCACCCCACTGTATGTAGGCCTTCAGTCTGCGTGGGGCTCCGTGGACGGTGACCGTATGTTTCCCCATTTCCGAGGAAGGGCTCCTTAACTGGGGACTATGACGGATATAAATGAATGAATAAACCATTGGTTCTGGAGATGGAGCATCACTCTCCATAGGGACCCTGCTGAGGAACATTGAGGGGGGTTCATTTACCGGGGACTTTGCGGGGAAGGTGAATTATTAGGGGGGGTCCGTTCACCGGGAACTCTGAGAGATAGTCGTAGGAGGGCTCCTGAAAACGGAGCATCTCTCTATGGGGGTTATGTGAGGGGAACCTGGATGGGGGCCTCCTTTACTGGGGACACTGAAGGTTATGCAGAAAAGGCTCAGGAGACGGGCATCTCTCTCCACAGGGGCCCCGCTGGGGCTCATTTACCAGGGACTTTGAGAGACGGATGACGAGGGCTCTAGAAGTGGAGCGTCTCTCTCTGAGGGAGTTCTGTGAGGGGAACCTGGAGGGGGGGGGTCCTTAATGGGGAACTGGATATGTAAAGGAAGGCTCTACAGTAGGGCATCTCTCTCCATATGGGTCCCCGCTGGGGAACCTGGAGGAGGGCTCGTATACAGGGGACTTTGCAAGGTGAATGAAGGGGGGCTCTAAGAGTGGGGCATCTCTCTCCGAAGGAGCCCTATAAGGGGAACCAGGAGGGATGACTCCTTTACTGGGGACCCCGAAGGATATACGAAGGCTCTGGAAATGGGCGTCTGTTTCCATACAACCCCCGCTTTTAGGGAACATGGCGGGACGCTCCTTTCCTAGGGCCTTTCAGAGAAGGGGAAAAAATGTTCTTTATTAAGGGATATTTTATGAGGAATTTGAAAGATGTGTAAAAAAGGGTCCTGTAAACGGGCAGCTGTCTCCATAGGGGCCCTGTTGGGGAATCTGGAGGGTGTTGGTTCACTGGGACTTTTGAGAGAAAAAGAAAATGCATATCTGGGTTCCTTTTCTTGGACCCAGAGGACATTAAAGAGCCATCTGGAACTTTAGCGAGGAAGAGAGTTTCACTGAGCCTATATAAGATTATGGGGCACAAAGGACCCGTTTATAAGGCCTAGGTGCATCGGGACCGTAAGGGCTCGAACCCAAGTGTTAATCTAATCTAATCCAAACGTCCATCGTCGGGCATCCAACAGCCGACCACTTGTCCCTATCCTAAGCCAGATGAACCCAGTCCAAACACTCCGATCTTGTTTCCTTATACCAACTTGAACATTAACCTGCCATCTACTCCTAGGTCTTCCACTTGATCATTCCTTCGAGTTTCCTGGCAGTCATTTTTAAGCACTTCTGTCCCAATCCATGCGTGATATATCATCCGTCCTTCAGCCGCCTTCGCTGCATCATTTTAATATATGGCAAGTAGATTGCACGTTTTATTTTATATATGTATGTATATAAGGAAAAGATAAAGTGATCCCGTTACAGGCCCGGTGTGGCCCAGAGGGTGGGTAGATGTATAGCTCTACTTTTCCATGACCGCGGCACGAGAAGGATGTGAGGGGTCAGCAGCACGCCCCGGCCGCACTTTACCCCCGGGAAAGACCCTGTACCTAATGTACAGGCGGCTGGGTGGGCCCCAGGGCCGGTCTGGACGGGCGGAAAATCTCATCCCCACCGGGATTCGATCCCGGACCGTCCAGCCCGTAGCTCAGTTGCTATACCGACTGAGCTACCCGGCCCACATATATAAATATATACTATAAAGTCTGGAAACAGTGCCAGGTATGCAGTTTTGTACTTTACTTTTCAAACAATTTTATTGAACTCAAATTTTTCAATACAACGATTTCGTGTACGTACGCCATGCGCAACACTTCCGGTATGTCCACTACGCGCAACGCTTCCGGTATGTCCACTGCGCGCAACGCTTCCAGTGTGTCCGCTGTGCGTAACACTTTCGGTATATTCGCTCTGCCATTGTCTTACCTTTCCTACTGTTCTTATCACTCGTGAATATTTCACATTCAGTCCAATCGCAATCACTCCAACTCCTTTCCTTCAGGTCGTCAACTGTTTGTTCCGCCTCTGTCACCCTGCCTTATTTCTTGTACTTATTTCGTAAATTTCAATAAATCGTACTCCTTGTCCTTGTTTCGTAACAGACGAAATAATCGCACTTCCAACTGCTTCATCCAAAATGTTTTCTTTTTGTCCGATTTTAGCAAGAATCTAAACAGTCGATAAACTTTGGTACAAATCCCAAATACGAAATTTCACGAAAATCCGGCAGACGGGAGGCGCGATTTTGTATGCAGGCAGAAGGACATGACGAGGCTAGAGGCTATTAATCGCTCTTCGCTTTCAGAACGCACTTAAAATGAACATGGCACCATGAACTGAAAAGTCGAATTTGAATACATGGATTTGGATAACAATTCATCCAACGACGAAGTAAATAAAAATAACAGAGATATTAAAGACTGTACACAGGCCAGTCGCACGTCACTCTGAAATCTTGAAGCACCAGCCTCGTCACAAAAGGTACACAAAACCACCACTCATTATAATTACTTGGTCCCACTTCTGACGCACTACACTGCAAAGACTGACTACAGTTACCCTCGACCTGTCTCCCACAGCACTACCCTCTGCAGTCACCATCACGTATGTCACCTTTCCCTGTTCACCCGAACTGTTTGCACTTTGTGATGAAAGACGCCCTTCATATCGAACAGACCGAACAGCCTCTCTGCCCGCGAAACAGACGCAGCTTTTGCGTTCTGAAACCGACGAACATTTGCTAATTTTCCCCGCCTTTTGGCGAACTGGGGAGTGAAACTGGAGCGACAAACTTTTCTATACTTCTGCGGATGGTCCCGGGCTGAAGTAGATGGCCGGTGTGGTTTTGGCAAAACTGCGACATTCACTTCTTGAAATAAATTGTCTCTGGAATGACATTTGGATTGTTTGTACCCAACACCCCGACACCTCGGACGCAGCTTCATGAGGTGCAGGAAGTATTATGAGTAGGTGAGCAACTTAGGAAACTGCAGCCGTCCGAATGTACTTAACGATGTTGTCTTCGGTAATATCTGCCAATTTACTGCAGTTTACGCCACACTTCATCACCGAAACGACACAAGTGAAGCTCTATTTCAACAAGTACTTTCCTCTCACACTTACGAAACCTGCCCGCCGTCATCAGTCCAACATCATACAATCGAACAGAACGAACTGAACGAACAAAGCAGCAACATCAGAACACCACTTTCAGCGTCTCAAGATAATTCCACTGATACAAGCGTGTTGTGAAGGTACAATTATGGTTTTAATACTGCGGTTGCTCAGGCAGGTGCAAAACCAAGAGGTATGAGATGGGCCGACAATGTAACACAAATGGAAGACGAAGAAATACATGCAATGTTGGTCGAATATCTCAGTCACAGAGACAGCTTGCAATCCACAGGCACAGGTGGAACATGAATACCAAAACGTGTCCTAATAGAAACAAGGTACGAGGAAGTAGACTAGAGTCACGTTGTAGCCCATCACCGATTAGGTTCGAATCCTAGTCAGTCCACCCCTCAGCATGAAGAGGAGAAAACAGTGCGCTGTCTTTTATCTGGCTGCGGGGACAGATCCTCACTTTTGCCGCCATGTCCCCACGCACATTCCTCTCCAGTTGTGACTGTAACGGCATTCGTGCGGGAAAAAAAGATCACTTGGAAGTTTTACTCAGGATCAATATTTCTCGTTGACATATTTATGATGTACCCTTCAAACCAACGTCGTATGTAACTTCTACGTGTTCGCACAGAAAGTTTAATTGGAATTTAACCAACATAATTTATATCCCCTTAGAAATGGTCAGCCAACGACAGAACAGCCTTTTTCGCTGACTGACCAATCACAAAAGTTGAAGGCATGTTTGTGAGAGGTGCCACTCCGACGCAGGAATAGGTAATACGACGGCAGAGTAATCAGTGCAATCTCTGAATAATCAGCAAAGGATTCTGAAGTAGACATTACAGGGTTCGAAAAAATAATCAGGTTGGAGAGTGGTCAGATGGTCTTGCATTCGGTAATGAACAGGAATTCGAAGGGCAGGTGATCAGTCTGAACGACAGTGGATGGTCATTATACACGGCAGTCAGTCACCAACAGTGGGCAACAAACACGTGACTGCATCTGCCACGAGAGTTTTAGGAACCTTCGCAAAATTGGGAAAAGCGACTATTAGCTTCGTCATGTCTGTCTGTAGTTCCGTTCGCACGAAACAAATCGACCCAAAAAGTATGGATTTTCATGAATTTTGATACTTCAGTATTTTTCGAAAATCTGCCACAAAAAAATTCAAGTTGCATTAAAATCCGAATATAAGAATGAGTACTGCCAATGAAAAGCAACGTACGCTTACGACATCTCGCTGAATTCTTCTTACAATATGAAATGTTGGAGACAAACGATGTACAGAAAATCAAAACACATTTTATGTTCAATAACTTTTATCCGATAATGGTACCGTTAATAACATAATGTGCAGAAATATGGAACAAACACACGGGTCACAAATGACAATAAAAACACGGCACATGCGCTCTACATGCTGGATAACTAAGGCTAGAGACAAACACTCAGAATATATAATACTTATTGCTTTTCCAAGACAACAATGGTTACGCGAACGCGCCTCAATGTATCGTTTATACATACACTGCCTGTCTCGGTTTATGCGTATGCATATAAATATACCAGTGCGTACACAAACATGTAACAAATTTATGCAATAATTCGTTACTTCTGCTAAGTGTCGCGTCTTTATAGCAACGTTCGCCACACAGATTAACGCCAACTGACGTAATCCCGTTAGGACCCCGCTATCTTATATCAGAGCTCTCCGTGCGCCTGAATTCTCACATTTCCACCTGTGGAATTTTAAGGTAAGAAGTCAGGCAAAGTCTGTCTCACAAGCCGTGGGTCGCGAGGAAGATGCAGCCCGTGCGGCTACAGTGTGCCTGTGGTCAGTCCTTACAACCACAGTACTGAATACTGGGCTCCGTAAAATGCGGGGAACTGCTTGACCGACTGAACACCGGTTGGTTTCCCAAGACACGCTCTGCTCCAAAGATGCAGTTCGTTGGTTAGTCACGTGGTGCGCTACAATGTTTTCATTTTCATTTTAATTCTCGATTTACTTAAGGCATGGCGGATAAACAACCCTACACATCGATTCCCTACACCTCACACTCCCTGAGGAACTAAAGTAAGCTAAAGCCCACTAACCTCGATATGCGGCACACGACTGTCAATAAAAGTGACGACCAGATCAAGTGTTTCTCTCAAAGCGGTTCTACAAAACAAGAGTTGAACCCAACTACATGTTCACACTACAGCGAACAGGCACGGTCATTGGCGCGGCTGTCCACAGTACATATGCATTTCTAGTGTTCTGTAGTGGTCATTAATCAGAATCAGACGTCAATGCAGGGTATAATCGGGAAAATGAAAAAGTGCTGTGCCGAGAGCAGCATTTCCTTCTCCCCTGAACATGCTTTCACTAGACTCTCAAATGACGACGCAATCAACGGTGAATAAATATATGTACTGTGAGACTGTATCTGAAGTGCTGGGAAACCCTTACAACGCTCGGCCCTGCACAACGAACTGGGGTGTCCATTCAGTTTAAACGTGGGCTGTGTACATGACAGCCTTCTGTGTCGCTACAATAGGATATCGGCCCACTGAAACAAAACTAATTAACCCTCAGTCTCTTAGCATGAACGTGCCGCACTGGCTAAGACATTCTGTGCTTTTTTTTACTCTGAAAGGTGCATGGTACAAAACTACAGCCCACTATGAACCGCGGCCTTCTAGAGCTGGCATAAAATGTCTTCTATGACCACACCAAGGTGACTGAGAGGGCACGACCCAGCTGCTTTAACCGCCTGACCGCCCCCCTCCCCCGGATAGCACGCCCGGTTGCGACTGTACAAAAGGCTGAGTGGAGCCCACAGCCTGTCCAGACGCAATGATAAGGCGAAAGCCCTCCGTCACTGCGGGTGATCGAAACCCATTCTGTCGTCCAGCCCGTCACCAATCACTACAGTGACGCCGGTACCCGGATAAAGTCGGGGATCGCAAAGCACGGTGCTCAAGGACCGGTTACGGTAACAGCAAGCAGTCTGCTAGCTGTACACCAATGTTTCGGGCAAAACAGCGCCACCATGTTCAGAGTTTCATTTCACGCACAGGTCTACCAAGCTATTCAGGTGCAATGATTTGGACGCTTTCAGATTCTGACGACACATCTGTTCCGACGTTTCGAACTTGTCACTTCCGTCGTGAGGGTAAGAGGTTGAACTCTGGAGTGACCGGGAGAGAAAAATGTGTCGAAGAGAGCGGCTACAGCGAAGCTGCAAGAATTCTGGCCTGAGATCCGAACGTCCCTACACATTCGTCAGTCACATCAGCATCAAACTGAATCAATTTCGCGCACCATGAACAACGAAGGCAGCAATTTCTCCGAAACGCTGAGGACCCGGAAGACCGTTATTTTAACTTATTTATCTCCCTACACGTGCTGTGTGTCTCACCCATCTTATCTTCCTTGACTTCATAAGAGTAACAATACTTGACTCTTCAGCCTCCTGGCGGGGGATCCATGGAAACCTGATCGGGCCGCAACACGAGTCACAGCCCGCCAGACTTATCGCCATACCTCACAGCTCACATTTAATCAGTGCGTAACAAATGTGAACTGTGTGTGATCTAAGGATTCCACCGCGAAGTAGATGAGAACTGCGCTCTTCCGGGCTATTACGCAGCGGGTAGTGATAATTCCTTACGGACGTTTCGGAACAACCTATCGCTCCCATCTTCAAGGGCCCAGAATCCAAGAAGTGGTTGGTGAATGTAAGTACAGTGCATGACGGGGGGAGGGGGTTATTGTGACTTAAATTGTTACGTACTTTGTTCGCGAATAAGCAAAACAGAGGAAAACTCTGCACAGGAAGGAAAAAAGTCTAGTAAATTCAAGGGAGATTTTGTCGGTGTTTCAGTTCCTTTGAAATCAACAATATGGCTGGTGAACAAATTTATAACAACGGGAATCCTGTCGATGAAGGAGTACCACAACACACTAAGGGTCCTTGCACAGCAAACATTCGATACTGGAGCGCGATCAGAAACTTCTCCAAGAAATGTTTATGGCAGTTAGCCTATCAGAGGCCACCGGTGTGTCAAAACCAACTGTAAACACAGCCACAAAATTCTTTCTCTTGAACCCACACAAACTGACAATTGTGCCAACATTCCCAAGACGCATACTGTGCTGCGAGGGTACGTCTCTGTTAATGTCTGATGCTTTGGTAACTTATTCTGCAGATGAACCATGCAAATACTCCGAACAGCACGTACTGGTCAGTTTACAGTCCACAGTGGTAGAGAAGTTGCCGTCATGCGACCGAGCGTCATAAGTGCGACCGATGTTCCTTTCATGGGCAAAGAATTCAGGAAGTAGGGACGTTAGTTCTGCGCATATTACAATTGTCAAGGGTGTTGTTACCCTCGAGTTGAAGGGCTGTCAGAGTCGTGAGGTCCGGCGTGACTCTGACAGTCCGCATCACTGAATTACATGTGAAAGGTAGCAAGGTCTGTTTCTGACCTGACCAAGGTCTGTGGCGATTCTGAACAGTGATGCAGGAAGAACTAGAGAAGTGGTAAGTGTTGGTAACCTCGATGAGGAAGTGATACACTGTTGGTAACCACGCTGGAGAAGTGGTAAGTGTTGGTAACCTCGCTTCGGAAGTGGTAAGAGTTGGTAACCTTGCTGGGGAAGTGGTAAGTGTTGGTAATCTCGCTGGGGAAGTGGTAAGTGTTGGTAATCTCGCTGGGAAAGCGATAAGTGTTGGTAACCTCGCTGGGGAAGTGGTAAGTGTTGGTAACCTCGCTGGGGAAGTGCTAAGTGTTGGTAACCTCGCTGTGGAAGCGATAAGTGTTGGTAACCTCGCTGGGGAAGTGGTAAGTGTTGATAACCTCACTGGGAAGTGGTGTTGGTAACATCGCTCCCAATTTATAACGGTGTGAAACTTCTGAGTAATAAAACGTATGTATTGGAAGTAAATTCATTTACGGTTACTCTCTATTCCTCTCTGAACCCCATGCCTTTGAGCCAAGAATACGGAATGTGGAGAGGTCGCAAAATAGACAATTTGTACACAAGAGACGGTGGCACGCTACCGGGTCGGATCCCCGGACTCCCGAGTTCGAAAGGCTGATTCTTACCCTACAGGCACAACCTATGAAGCTCCAGAACTATCCCAAAGTGCTGGAGGGTTGGACCCATTGCGTCCTCGAGCGGAACGAGGCACCAGCCCAGAGCCACAATTCAATGGCCGCCTTACATAACGCTTTTGGGGACCGAATAATTAGTTGCCCTTTGCGGCGTGTTTGTTCACTGGATTTAAACACTGCACTATGACTGTCTGAGGCGAAGTTTGAAAGACAGTGCGGTTATGCACAATACACATACCGACAGATCGAACTTAAACCATCAGCTGCGCAATATCGGCGATCTTGGGACAAGAACTTCAAACAGCTATCAGTAATTAGTTCAATAGATGTCATCACATCTGGGAATTGCAGGTCATTTACACCACTCTATCATGCGGTAAGTCAAAAGGGCCATACAGTTTGTAAATGCCAGTTCTAGAAGCTGGTTTATACATTCTACAGCACGGAACCAATACACTGACTGCACTTCCTCCGTCCCCCCGGTCTCCCACTACCTCTCTGTCCTCCCGCAACTTCCTCTGTCCAGCCCCCCCCCTCTCTCTCTCTCTCTCTCTCTCTCAGAGGCAGGCCTTAATCCTCCTCAGCACCTTCGCAAAACACTGTCAATACATGATTATGCTGCTTTGAGATATGACGTCGTGCAGTTTGGTATAGAGCAATAAACATTTCTGAGAAACCCACGTACCATATTATGCGGCCCCGATCACACAAACCTGGCTAATATTGGCGATGACAACCTCAAACGTCACCTTTCATCTACGCCATCCCTCACAGTGAGAGGTCCAGTGCACCATGGACACACATCTGGTTACATTACGCCTTACGCTGTGATGGGAGATAAGCAGCTAAAAGATTCTGAATCGAAAAACCCAAGCGTGCTACATCTCCCGCCCATCACACTGTTCTTGATTTGAAGACTTTAATATTATTTCGTGAAGCATTAAAATTCTGAACCTCCTCATAAAAAGTACACTTTGTGAAACGAACTGGTGATCTTCACGGCCTTTCAACAGCAGCGATGCACAGCGGCGGTGCTAAGACTAATCACTGTATCGCTAGTTAGCTGCCTGCCAGTTCGCAGAATCCCTTTCTCGCTAGGGGTTACGACGCTTGTTTACCAAAGTTACATCCTTGAGTATACGATTCTATTCTGCATGCGCATAATCACTTCAATTAGTGATTTAGGCTCAATTCTAATTACAAACGATTACGTGAAAACGGTATCGCATAATAGTCTAGCTTCCAGTTCCTACTGTAATTCCTCTTGTCTGTGGAATTTGTTTCCCAAGCGTCTTTCAGATGCCGAGCGAACACAATAACGAAACTACAGCGGCGCCTGCAAAACTGAACTACAGTTCACAGTAATGCTGATGGGAAGCGTGGGTGTGCCAGAGGCGTCCCAATTGCGTCCTTGCCGTTAATATATTACAGATAAGAATATAAATCGCATTACCAGCGTTTATGTCACAAGCACTGATTCAGACTGTTACGGCCATTTCCGAAAGCAAATGCCGCTTTGTTATCAGCATCTGCCGCAAACAACATCTGACGTAAAAGTCAGATGACGCAAAATAAACGCCATTTTCCAAGTTCATGTCTGCAGCACTGACTCAAATTATTTTACGCTGCCTTCCATGACAAAAATCGTCTTCGTATTTTAAGCCAACTGAAATTTCAAACAAACAACATAATACACATTATGCCAGTTTAAGCCGACAGCAGTGAATCAGTGTACATTTAGGCCGGTATTTATAAAAAGCTCAGCTTCACTTGCAACATGTAACACAACACAGGATTATCTTCCGAAGGACGAACCTGGTGTCCGCACGGTCTAAGGCCTGATGGGTCTTCACTCGCCCGCTTGCTGGGATTGCGTGTTCGAATCCCGCTGGTGGCCATGGATGTCTGTCTCTTGTGACTTCTGTGTGTTGTCAGGTCGGGCTGATTACTCGTTCAGTGGAGTCCTACCAATTGTGATCGTGAAGCCTCTAAAATGAGGAGGCCCTGCCCCACTAAGAGATTCGGCGCCACAGAGGAAAAAAAAATCTTCCGAAGACGTAATGGAGACTATACAGCGCCTACTGCCATATAAGGTTTCATGTTCTCATAATGGTGATCTTCTGGCATGTGACGCCGGAGTCTGGTAAATTCGCCGACGTTTCGTGCTTCCAAATTCACACTCAATCCGGAGACCGCAGGCTCTTCCAAAACGTCGCTACATTTCAGCCACTATTCTAGAATGGAAACTGGGGCAGTGACTCCTCAGTACGTTTATACCCATCTAAACGGCGTTACATCGCACAAAAGCCTTCTCCCGGAAGTACTGATTTCAAATACTTCACACTGACTACCACAAGCAGGAAAATAAAACTTGAGTGGTAATGCACCTACTCTGCAAGGATGTTTCTCTTTCTCTGTGGGGCCGCATCCCCCCCCCCCAACCCTCCACCCCCGAATCCATAATAGCATTCTAATCAAATTTCCGATCAGCATAAAGTTGCGCAGAGAGGTCACAACGGTCGGCGTCATCAGCGTGTGTATTTCTAATCTTCCTTCTCTGATAACAACACTGCACATAAAGCTGTATTTCTAACAACAGATACGTTACCCATTAATCAGCTAATGGCAGAGCTCGTCGGTTACAAATGACAACAGTTAGAGACGCGCTTCACCAGGCGATTAGCAGACTATCAGTGAGGTACGGTATGCTCTATTCCATGATGTTGAGGTTACAGCAACATGAAAACTTTCACGCATCCATCCGTCATCTTTGCCTGAAGGTTGTTACGAAAGCACACAAGACATACATACAATGCACAGTGTCATCTGCCGTCGCTCTGCAAGTGTATGTGACGCAATATACACAGCCATCTACTTTATATTCCTACCACTTACCACTAGATGCAGCACACGTTAATAAGGGCCGACACAACGCAACAGAGAACACAGAAACAAAACAAACAGAACACCAGTAAACACACGAAAACAACAGAAATAATTCTCCACCGAGGTAAACACTGAAGACAGTATCCGTAGGAATATCGAGTCTTTTCTAAACCCTAACTTTCAATACTGAAAGAACAGTTCCGCGTTTCTTCCCACCAGTGCACTAAACGAAAGTGTTAGTTACGGTTACAAATGTCGTGTAATTCGTTGTCTGGCCTTTCGCAAGAGCACACGCAAAACACTGGTCTAATGAAGCTACCAACATTAGGCACTAGGCAAGCACAATTTCCAATTCAGCAATTCCGGGTTGCGACATCGTGTGGCCTGCTACGCAGTTATCAACCTCAATCATGACCAACGACCTGTCCTCAAGATAAGAGGCAGCAGGTTAAGGCGGAAGGACGGCACCTACCAATCAGAAAGAACAATGCCCAAACCGTCCTATGCAAACCTAAAATCTCATAAAGTTTATTATGGTACACACTATTTGAAGAACTGGTACCCTTATCAGGCCGTCATGTTTAAAGAATGGAGAAGTGACAGTCGACACTCTTCACAGCGCTTTCGCAATGAACAGAATGAAAACGTACTGCAGGACGTTCGATAAATTTGCAACGGCATAGTGTCACAGCATAACAACACTGCAAATGTGTGACACAGCACACACACTTTACCAAGGCGTTCTTTACTTTCAAAAGTAATACAGTTTAACGGCACAAGCGCAAGTGTAATTTCATGTACGCCAATCAGAAAAAAATCACGGCCTTCCTTGAGTCGATTTTCACGAAAATCAACAATGCGCAACCGCACTAAGCGTAGGTCTCTTGCCCCGCGTTTCACCCAAATATGACAGCAAATGAAAAAGGTGCGGGCAACAGTCATTTACGCTCCTAAGTACAGCACGGCTTTCGCGGCACCGACTTTCAAAAAATTCACAATTGCTCGACGGCAAATGCCGACGTCTTATGTAACAAACTTAAGCCAAATTTATCAAATACGGAAAGAAGGGCGGACATTTATTTTCGCCCTTCCATTTAAATGTAATCCTCTCTTATCTACGCCTAGGCCTTCCAAGAAGTCTCTTTCCGTCACGTGTTCCCTATCAAAGCCCTTCCGCCCCTCTCTCACCCCCCCCCCACGTGCCACATTCACAGCGCAGCTAACCAAACTCGACCTGCAGACCGCAGCAATACCTGACGGACAGCACAAATAATGCCGCTCCTCACTACGCAGTTTTCTCCAGCCTCCTTGTTCCTTCCTCTTTCTGAGGTACAATCCTCCCTCAGCACGCTATCCTCAGAAGCCCTCAGTCTCTGTTCCTTCCTCAACCTGGCACATGCGCACCGCACAACACAACACAACACAGCATATTCTTGTTTCTTCACGCCTGATGGTGTGCGTGAAAGGATAACCCGAAACGTCGCATCCTTCCTACAACACTACGCCGCGTCATAATCCAAAAGAGCTACAATATCAACACAAAACGTTTCAACGCTCCTAATAACACTCAAAAGAAAGCTAAGCACTTCCGGCTTTAATCTACCCTTCATTTCTTCGTGAATGCGA
>Ga0123355_10006891_pt1 | contig 16923 bp, 14 predicted proteins | sample TergutEmb28metaG_3_FD_89872 | JGI IMG/M metagenome (GOLD analysis project Ga0123355, IMG submission 89872) | Embiratermes neotenicus P1 segment gut microbial communities from Petit-Saut dam, French Guiana - Emb289 P1 | ecosystem: Host-associated > Arthropoda: Insects > Digestive system > Gut ...
ATGCAATTTTGACCTCCTGATGATGAGCACATGTGCTCGAAACATGTAGAGGCATGAAATAAACTTATTGTAAAACAAAAATTTTGTGCATCAAGTTGGTTAATTACTGAGATAAATATACTACTTACATGTTCAGAACAGAAAGGATATGTGAAGATGGAAAATGTAGGCTTGTCTACCTACCAGACTACATGGTGCCTTATGCCAGAGTATGGTAATATTAATAAAGCGTGTATTTTAGTAGGGTGGAGAAGAAGAAAAATGTATGCCAGGATATTTGCTTGGCCTCATTTAGTTCTGATGCAAACTGCTAATAATGTCCAGTTGCGATTTATTGACTTTTATTCTTTATTGTAAATTTCATGGAGCTAACGTACCTTTCTATAGCAGAATAGAAACTCCGGTCTTTTCAAAACAAGTTACTTACGCTTGCGACCTTTGTGGAACCACCACAGAATTCAGAAATAGCCACTGTCTCTCTGGGACACTGCATTACAACTAGTTGCTTATTGCTTATATCAAGAATAAGCAGGTCAGTTACGTACCTGTTGTGAAGTCTGGCCAGCCAATCTACATTTGGTTGCTTTTTTCCTATTAAAAAGCCTAGTACCGAATTGTATTTCTGTTACTAAACACAATTACACGCAAACAAACAGACGCCATTCTTTGAGTGGATATACTGCTACTAAAACAACGTTTTGCTGTGAAACTTACAGAATATAAAGTCCACACTTTACGTTGTACGGCTCTACAAATTTATTGTGTTTGTTAAGGTACATGCAAGGCATACTCATTTTACATGAACACCACATTCTACATATACTGACAAGAGTATGTGTTCAGCCTATACATATCGGTATTTGTTACAGCTCTTGATAAAATAACGTATATATCTGTAATTATACAAAACATTAATTAAAATAACGTAAATACACTGTACGGGCAAAACTGGTACACGGATCCCAACAATAAACCTGTTATATAAAGACATATACAGCATACATTTGCAGATATAAAGTAAATTCAATTAAGCAAAACCAACGAGAGGATCCATTTCTAACGTACAACCCAAATCAAAATATTAACATAAGAATGCAAATGTAAAGGAATTGTTATCCAGAATAGGAAAAATGAATCAAATATTTTGAAGCTGTTCTCAGAGTGCAACCAACAAGATGCGACGTTTCACAATTTATTTATTTCTGTAAGACGCTCTACATGTTTCAGACGGTTTTTCCGTCCATCATCAGGAGCCCAAAACTGCACATACAGCGTCAGGTATTTGCCAGACCAATACCTGACGCTGCATGTGTAGTTTTGAGCTCCTAATGATGGACGAAAAAACCCGTCTGAAACATGTAGAGTGTCTTACAGAAATAAATAAATTGTGAAACGTCGCATCTTATTAGTTGTATTCTGAGAGCATATTAGCGATGCACAGACCTATGAATGCTAACAGAATGAAGCTGTTAATTTAAGGGCGAGGTTCTTTATCACATTTAAAAAAACACCTCATTTTCATAATCACGATACATTTACAACAGTAGCTGTACCATGCATTCCGTTGATCTTAATGCGTAACTATGCCCTGTGCTGTCAAGAATTCCAGGCATGTGTCACACTGTTGCCGCAGCCGCTTCAGTCAAAAGCTGAAGCTCGTACGGCGTGTTGACTCTTTTCAGTAAATTATGTCCTTCATCTGGTCCCAGACATGGCAGGGGTAGGAATGAAATAGGTAAAAAAATCCGGCTTTTTTGTCCCATCCTTCGAGTTGGATAGTGAGAGTCCAGAAAACCCGATTACGTAGCGCATAACTGCAGCAGGCGCTCCATCACCTATAAATCACATAGTCTGTCGCGTTGCCAGAAATATAGCCTCCTCTACTTAAGGTAATTCTTCCATTGCCGCATCTCGATGATAAAGTGGCTGTGACTAGGTTTGCGGATTTTTTTTTTGCTTGTTCTTACAAGTAAAATGCAATTCTTATAATTTCTGAAGGCAATTAAAATTCGCTCTTTATTCAAGGGGCACAAGAAAAAATTACTGAAATATGTGTCAAAAACTTGAAGGTTTCTATAATTTAATTGAAGAATTGCTTGATTAGGGAAAACGAATGGAATATCATGTAGAGACAAAGAAGACTACTGGTCTAGAAGCACGGTGCTATAAATTTCAAGGAAGAAAATTGAGAGTACGCCCACTAATTATAGTCCTGAGTGAGGTAACTGGCTATAGACTTGACTGGCCGAACTAGATTGTTCCCGATAAAAAAGTAAATATCCACCTCTAAAAGACATCTAGATAGAAACTGCAGCCGAAAAATCCTTTTTTTCACAGGATATTAGGGACTATTTTTGAGGAAAGTAACGTGAACATAATGTGGAGCTCATCTCTAGTCTCCATGCGGTGCCGATGTTAAGAACACATGGAGTCTTACCCCAACTGCCTCCTTATGCTTTCGTGGTGCGATACATAAGCAAAGTGAACACCAATCCGTGGAAAGGATATGTATAGGTAGTATAATGGCGGAGTATGCCGTTATGAATCCGCGCAGTTACATTTCTTTAAATGAATGTATTTGACCTAATGATCCGCGATAATACCATGAATATTCTGGACAATACATTCAGTATAGTGATCACGGAATATGATCTCTATCTACACCTACTGCCACAAATACATCCAGTTTGCGAAACGTTTGAGAAATCTCCAGACGTTGGAGAATGAAAAGTACCCCTTTGGCAACCACACTAACATCACAACTCGAGACCGGCAACATATAGGGACAATATGAACTTGGTCTCAACCGTGACTTCCAAAATCCACTGGCATATGCTATTAAGCCTAGTTGCTGCATTGGTCAGCGGAATAGTCTCTTGAACTAACAGGTCATCGTGATAGGAAAGGCAAGGTCAACATTTATACACACTCCTTATTTCCTTTGTCATATACATCAAAAGCACCTATGAATCTATGTATTCTGATCTACAGTATGAAGCAAGAAAACAATCATTTTCTTGGTAGAGACAGTGGTGTGAATTCAGTAAATTATAAGAATCCTTCATGATTAATATCACACCCTGATGTTAATTCAGAGTACAAAATAAATTTCACAGGTTGAAATATCCTAATTCGTATTCTTAATTTTGAAAATCTATTCAGCTCACAAGGAATTTCACTTCTGATACTCCCTTATGGATTCATAAAATTGCAAGTGTTTTGCTACCGCTGGTACTGAAAGTATGCATATACTGGTACTAACATGCTGAAGGACAAAACTAATGTATGATTTCATTGTTAATGCTAATCTTTGAGGATTATATACGGACAAATGTGTGTTCATTGTAACAGTCTTATGGAACACACACATAAATCTTGTCAACAAGAGATGGAATTCTTACTACAGAGCTTTAAACGACACAGCGTTAAATTATATTTCGTTAACTATAGCAGTTAACTTTGTTTAATGCAAAATTAACAGCACTGAGCAAAATTGGTAGAAGCTTATATTTTATGCCTTACGAAGTCCTGTTAAAGATCAGTTACGAACTTTTTCTAGCTCTGTGGCTTCTTTAAGAAGGAAACGATGGCACATTTTCGCAATACTCGTGTATTCAATTTTCAAGCATTAATATTGTATTTGTGTCCATCTTCAGATACTAATCAGACTGGGTCAGTTTTGTTTACATGTTAATTTCAGATTAATGTAGGTGCGTACTAGGTAGACATTTGCAGACATGTAATTTAAACCGTATCCTTTCTTTACTATGGAAGTACATACAGATGAGAATTGCATTTAACCAAAATCACAGTATTTATCGACCTCTTTCGAAGGAAGCAGAATGTCGTTCTTAATTCGCTAATTACAGTAAGTCTTCCTATTCCAGTTAGCAAATTAGTTACAGTCACAAGTGAGAGCGAAATTTACACACAATATGTGAGGCACAGGAGCAGACGATTGAAGTAAAGTGCAAACTCGGGGTGCTCTTCCCTTCTTCACAGCACCCACAGCCTGAAACCGTTCCTCTGGTACGGCCCACTTTCATCCCAATTAAGGGAAAGCTCGGGGTCGAAATCGCAACGTTACTCAAAAGTTCTCTGATTCTACTTACAAGCTTCAGTTGTTTTACCTTTCTTTTCTCTCTTTCCTTTTCTACGAAAAGTGAACTTCTGGTGGAGTATTCGGAAGGCCAGCCTGTTTTCTAATTGCTTTACTTTTACTATTAGATCAGAATTTACTCGTTAACACAAATCCCGAGCATGTAATTAAAACCTAAGAATTTTGTTCTCCTTTGTGGAAGTATTGTGCATCATTCAGCACACAGCAGAAAACAACAAAAAAAAGGGAGGGGGGGGGAGCTTGCTCAGTAACTTCGGTAGTAGCATACAGTCAGACTTTCGATGGGCGTCATATATATATATATATACATATATGTGTGTGTGTGTGTGTGTTTGTGTGTAGAAAGTGATCCCGTTACAGACCCGGTTTAGCCCAGAGGGTGGGTAGAGGTATAGCTCTACTCTTCCATGACCGCGGCACTAGAAGGGGGTGAGTGGTCAGCAGCACGACCTGGCCGCACTTTACCCCCGGGGAAGACCCGGTACCCACTTTAGAGGAGGCAGGGTGGGCCCCAGGGCCGGTCTGGACGGGTAGAAAATCTCGTCCCCACCGGTAATCGATCCCGGACCGTCCAACCCGTAGTCAGTCGCTATACCGACTGAGCTACCGGGCCGAAATATGTATATATGTATGACACTTTAAATTTTTAATCCAAATAATACTATAGAATAAATTATATTAAGTTTATGTCTTGGTGGTATATTTATATTTATTATCTCATACTAGGGACATAAATTCGAACTCAATTACAGAATTCCATTAACCTTATATATTGGTAGGCTCTTCCAATTCGTCCAGTTCCCCACCTTCGATCGCATACACTTCCGTAATTCTGACCTTTACAATGGGAACCAGGTCTCTCCTGGGGATAAAGCGGCCGAGGCGTGGCACTGATCACCCACCCCCCATCTAGGGGCGAGGTTAAAGAATAAGTAGAGTTATACCTCTACTCCCCCTCTGGGCCTTAGTGGCCTGTTGTAGGGTGAATTTCTGTCCTTTGAATCACTTTCAGTAGTCAAGTCAATTCTGATCGCGTGTATGGCATGGGCACATGTCTGTGCAGCTGTAATGTTCAAGATTTGTTTTCGCGACTTATTTGGTTTAAATCTAGACTTCACTATCTTGACTGAAGCTTCTGGTAATCTTCTTCAGTCCTTCCAGAAGAATTATGAGAAATTATTCTTCAGACACGCCATGCCAACTTCTTCCAATTGGTACATCTCAACTTCATTCGTTTTCCATCTCATTTGACGTTATGTATTACTATATTGAAATAGCGTCGTTATATAACCTAGACATCAATTAATCGAACCAAAGAATAGAGAATTCATTTTTGCGGTGTTTGACTTATCTGCTAGCATGATACTCATTTATATTAACGAGCAAAAAATACTCGTAGGCTTGTTCGCATACGGGAAACGAAAAATAGCTTGCCCATGGCTACAGAGCCGTCGGCATCAGAACAAAGCCGACCGGGCAAAATTTCGTGTCATATTTGGGTTTCTTACAAAATCGTCGTAACAGTCATAATTTTTAAACTTGACGAAATTAAGAGACTTAACGTAATTTTAAGAGCCCTTGATATAAGAGGTTTTTATAATTGAAACAGACTGTGATCTGCGAGAGGCACGCGCTGAGGCCGAAGAAAGAGTTGGGCATCGAGCAACGAGAATGTTCAATTTTACGGTCAATTATGGACATTGAAAATATTCGATCGTAAATCTCCCCGCACAATATAGACAGATGATCCATTGTATCATGTCGTTAACACAGGAAGAAAGCTTACAGCGAATTTTAAAACTCTCGAAAGGTTTCTGTAGGTATCCAAGAATTTCACATCCAGGGGGAATGACAGATCGAATCCCCGGGGATCGTTCAACTCTGCGAACTTTTCCTAACGTTTTACATTACGTAAGCCAAATTGACAAAGTACTCAGTACAATACAGACAACAACAAGCACATAAACACAGTCATATTTGTACACACGTATATGCACCTTAGTTAAAGATGAAACTGCAGCCAAAGACGCGTTCCTTACCTTCTATATTATTGATGCTTTCGTGAACACCTGGGTGTATTTGAAAGACAGCTGTTGTTTCGAAAACACCCGAACAGGTCTTGAAATTCTCCTCCTGTTGTTAAGTCGAAATGAAATTCCCGACGAGCGCCCGTGGGCGTCATTCAAACACTGCAGGCTTACAGCAAGAGAAACCACAATAAACCAACGAAAAATGAAAAAAAAAGGTGAAAAGAAGAAAAAAGCAAAAAAATAAAAAAAAGAAGAAACAAAACGAGAGTAAAAGGAAAGGAAATAACGCTTTCTTCCCTTTACGAACAATATACAAAACTGAAGACAAATTTGTCACAACAAACCCTAAACGCCACAAATATTCTGTGCAACATGTAACTTACAGAAATATCGTATTACTGTGCACCTTAATGCTGTTTCTTTAAGCAGCTAGTGTTATAAAAACACTCACATTTCTAAAAATTGCCACGCTTTGAAACGAATTTGCTTCTCGTGCTTCAAAACAACTGTCAATTACCTCAGACATACCGACGGCAACATGATCAATACACAGAATGCACACAGTAAACAGTATCAAACTAACGTATAGAGTGATTATCATCGTAGTTGAGCCGACAGCACCGTTGGTGCACAACGACAAATGACGCTGCCCATTCTGTAATGTTCCGTCCTGCTCAGTTCCCCTTGAAACGGTTCCCCATCTTTAATTTTAATTTTAATTTTTTAAATTTATTTAATGTTTGCCATCCCGAAGTGTTTAACACATATATGAATATATAATGTATCAATCAAACACAATATATTTTAATATGCTATTTTAATATTTATGGTAACATGTTTCGACTCTTCAGGCCATTCTAAGGTACAGATCCTTATTTAACAATGTTTAAAATGCATTGTGGGATCCCAAACGCTTACATTCTTGGCATAACTATGTACTAAATACAAGTGCCGTTAGTTCTTATCATACAACTGGAATAGTTAATTCTAAAATTTTAACCGGTACATATAAAGGAGGTTAAACTTATGCATTTGATGTGCGTTGTCGTAGACAACGTTGGATATTGTTATATATATATATATTTGACCAGCCTCGTAGTCTAGTGGTCAGAGTCTCTGCCTACTAATCATGAGGTCCCGGGTTCGATTCCCGGCTCTATTGTGGGAATTTTCTCTGAATGGGGAAGATTCCCACGGTGACCATGGTCTGTGTAGGTTAGTAGAATTTAGGTTTAAGGGCTCTCCTGGCACTACATCCTCCTATATCACCACTCACATCATCGGGACAATGTAACCGCGCCTCGTGGGCGTCCCAACCTCAGAAGTCGGTTACACTTCTTCCATGCCCAGGAGGGAAGACCACAAAGTCCACAAGGACATGTAGGGGCATTGGAATATATATATATATATATATATATATATATATATAACAATATCCAACGTTGTCTACGACAACGCATTTCAAATACATAAGTTTAACCTCCTTTATATGTACCAGTTAAAATTTTAGAACTAAACTATTCTAGTTGTATGATAAGAACTAACAGCACTTGTATTTAGTACATAGTTATGTTAAAAATGTAAGTGTTTGGGTACCACAATGCATTTTAAACATTGTTAAATAAGGATCTGCATCTTATAATGGCCTGAAGATGACTCTATAAGAGTCGAAACATTTTGCCATAAATAATAAAATAACATATTAACATTTGTTGTGTTTGATATATTATATATTCGTTCTCCATTTTGAAACTTATTAGCATTTGAGAACTTAGATTTTGAGTTTGAAAGTAAGTATAATTGAAAACACTGTATACAAAAATCTTCAGGAACATTTGTCTAAACGCACAATTGACGCAAAATAACCAAGATTATTTAAAATTTAAACAACAAACGTAACCAAACTCCATGCAGCGCACTCCTTCTTGCGAACCTATTACTTTTGGAGCTAGCGAATAAATTTGGCGTATATTACGAAACCCTTTACTTTTATTTCAAGCTACAAGGATGTAGGCCACGCCATCCCCTCCATTCATTCATTTTATTACCACATTCTCATCTACGTTTAGTTTTTTCAAGCTCTCTATTTCTGTAAGATGTCCCATCAAAACCCTGTACGCATTCTACTTCTTCCTCACAGACCCCGTCCATACCTTACCCTTTATTGAATCGCCTAAAACCCTTTGTAATGGAAAACAATAAAATATTATTACACGACATTATTACCACTATTCTTACATGCCAAGATTTCCGCTATGAAAAAATGATATGAGTGTTAATATATGTTTTAATTCATCATTTGTAAAAGGCCAGATTTATGTCACGACAGTACGGCTTAAATAATATTGACGACAAACCAAAAATTAAGTAAAAGAAAGCTAAACTACATAATCGAAATTATTTATATAGTCAGAACTGGGAAGAGTTCCAAACTTTCTTGTTAGACTGTCACTACAGACGGAAGTAACAGTAGGTCTAACTCTTAGCTTGTAATCTGGAGGCAGTTTATCATTTCGAATGTGTTTTATGCCATCAGGTTTCCTGATTGAAGTATTAAACTTAATGATTAAGTTCTTTGCAACGATGCATACGTAACTAATATCCGTGTCCATTTACCTTAGAGAATCGCATCCAAGTTAACATCGCACTTCACAGTCTGAAACGTAATCCTTCTTTTTATTAAATATTAACTGCGTGCAAAAGGTTCTATTAATTTTAACGAAATATGCTTTTGTCACGCACCGATTGGTTTTAAGATAAGCCATTTTTTTAAGTAAGTCTATATGTTTCCTGAAAGTTCAGTTCAGCTACAAGTAGGTCGAAGGTAGAGTTCACATGTGACCGATTACACTCTACGTAGGATTTGCTGTAAATTCAAGAACCGTTCCAGAAAGAAATTTAATCCAAACCCGTTCAGCGGTTTTGGATGAACAACACTAATTTAGGTAGACACCGTCTCTTCATTATACTTTCATATTTTACACTTAGTGCACAACAACGCGTAACAGGGCTTCCTAGTTTTTCCTCAACACACATCCCTATCCAACTACTACTTATATTCTTTTCGTTCTTGCTTACAGTACACACGTATACTTTTGTTCTCCCATTGTTTCGTAAACATACACTCGTTTGAGAAGAGGCACAAAGCAAAATGTGTTATAAGCTCCATCTATATCTACAGCTGTTGAAAGGAAAGCATGCGAATATGTTCTCAAAATTACTGTCTCAGTTCATGAAGGAATGCGCCGAAGTACATTCGTGAGTATTCTGCCATTACTGTTAAAGTGCTGAAATTCCTTCGACGTTATTTCTCGTTGTTTCTTTGCTCTTAGCTTCAAACTCCATATGTCTGAGTAAGCGAGAACTGGAGTATGTCCTTTAGTTAATCTTGCACGAAGAACGAAATATTCCAGAGTTACCCACTGGCATTATAATGGTATAGTCAGCTCCTTCGCACTTTCCCTTTTTGCTACATTTCCCTATCTTTATCTTGTCTGTCATTCTACCCCCACCCCATATTCCTTCCCTTATTTGTACTCATCTCCAGTTGCTTGCCGCCTGCAATACATTTCTATACCCCCAGAATCTGTCTCCTCCCTTCTTCCCCACCTCCATCAACCGTCTTCTCTTATGATATGAAAGTATTCGATAGACGTGAAGAAGAATCCTTCCAATTTCACCGAATATTGTGGACTTAACGTGCGTCGGGTAAAGGAAAACGGTTTTACGACTGAGAAGATCGAACCCTTTTACTGTATGCGGATTCATCCTCGCACACTGAATCTGCCACAGCGGGTCTATTCTACTGAGCTCTCTACCAGCATTGGTGGGAAGGGGGGAAGGGGGTAGGGGAGGGATATTCGAAATATTCCTAGCTATCACGCTACTTCGAAACGAAAAATATTGATGTAAACAACAGGCAGTGTTTACATAGTAACAGCAGAGGCGATAACTCACCTTCTTCCTCTCTGTTTTTAGTGCGCTCCCCTCTCTCTCCGTCAAATACTTCATAGTCGTCATTTCCACGACAAGAAAGTAAAATCAAGCGACTTCTACTTTCTACACAGCAGTAAATTATCCATAATTTTATGGCCTTCTTTGTTATAAATTACCAGTTGTTTTCAATTGAGATGTCGTGCCTGAATGAACGTGATTTCAGAACTTTGTTGCTCGTCACCTCAATGCAGCGGCCTCTGAAGTCACGCTTAGCAATTATGGAAGCAGTGTAGTAGGCCCTATGAATGTGTAACAAAAGGACCTTCTCCAGTCAAGGCAGAAAGATTCACTCTGTATTTTGTTTACTATGTCAGGTGCTTATTAAGTTAATGAACATAGTCTTTTAATTTGATCATATAACTTAAATTTACCGTTTAAAGCTCTGTGGTATACATACGCATCACCTCATATAACACAAAAATGTTCTGCATCATGTCACATATCAAATTTAGTTGTTTCGCATGATTCTCGCAATATACACTGGATATATCCCTAAACAACAGACAAAGACTCAGTTTTTCTCTATGAGGTACTAAATGACTCTCTTATAAACAGCTGTGATAAACACCATTCTTCACAGCCGTATCATGGTTCAGGCGGTTGGTAACATCCCTCTCACCCTAGCAAACTAGGGTCGATCCTGTCGATAAAGCGGAATTTGGACAGGTTCAACTCGGAGTACTTCGGTTTTTCCCTGATAGTATCACCCAACCAATGCCCCACACACTTCTTTGTATTAATACTAATGTTATCCGGAACAGGAGTGGGCAAGGTCTGAAAGTCAGGGAAAAAACGTTTTTTTCGGATTTCGGGAGACATGAGACAGAAAATACTTAACTGTACGTCTTCACACACGTACAAGTGGCTTAAATTTCGCTGCGGAAGGTCGTGTGACTATCAAGTTACTAAGCTGCCATAATATTCGTATGTGGTATAAGTTAAATAAAACATGATATATCCGTATTACAAAACATGGACTGACAGAAATCATGTATATATCGTCTGTGCGGTCCACTGAAAATATTATTTCATTTTTTCATTCCTCTCAAAATGTACACATTTAAATATGAACTCCACAAAGGTCAAAGAATATAGAACCTATCCCCGTCCTCCCTCAGAGTGTGCCCCAAGCCCATCAAGATTACGACGCTCAGTGTCAAGATATAAGATCCGGTTATGAGCTGCGGACACCCTAACAAATCAAAATCCCATTCATGAAGGAATTAGGAGCCGATTGCTGTCAGGGAAAGCTTTCTATCATTCGGTGTAGAATATTTTGCCTTCCAGTTTGTTATCCAAAGATATAAAGAGTAAGATATAGAGAACTGTAATTTTTTTTGTTTTGTGTGAGTGTGAAAATTGGTCGATCATATTGAAGTAGGAACGTAAGTTGAGGGTGTTTGAGAATAGGGTGCTGAAGAAGATATTTGGGCCTAAGAGGGAAGACGTAAAAGGGAAGTGGATAAAACTATATAACGAAGAGCTTTATGATCTGTTCTCAACAAATATTACTCGGGTGATAAAATCAAGAATGAGATGGGCTGGGCATAAGGCACGTATCGGGGACAGGAGAGGTGCATACAGGGGTTTGATGGGGAGACCTGATGGAAAGAGTCCACTTCAAGAAGTTGGCGTAGATGGGGGGTTATATTAAATTGGATCTTCAAGAAGTAAGATTCGGAGTTATGGACTGCAGTGCTTTGGCTGAAGATAGGGACATGTCGCAAGCGCTAGTCAATACGGTAATTACCTTCGGGAATCTGCTCCATGGCATTAGTTCAGTTAGTTATGGTCTGCAGGGAAGTGGCGGTGGGACACCAAGACAGACAGACTGACTAAATGCCAGAAGCAGGGTGACTTGGACTTGGTCAGTCTTAGAAGACCTAAATTAACATAATCATCTCTCTGGAGACGTTATCTCAAGTTCCGCTGCTCCTAATCTCTGCATGCGTGGTGATCCGTTTCAATTCTTTAACTGGCCTAACTGATGACCGTCATAATTCTATCATTCCTTCAAGCAAATCATCTACAATGTAGAAACAAACCCGACAGTGTCACTGTTAAACTTTTCCCGTTAACCGTGCTTTATCCATCTCTAGTATTATCGGACGGCTAGTAACAATAGCATCAATGTGAATAAAAAAATCCAACAGATGCAACAGTATGCAGATATTTATTCACTGCAAAACTACTCTACATGTTTCGGGTGTCACAGCATCCATCATCAGGAGTATCAAAAACTGTACCTGCAGCCTCCGGTACAGAAAATACTACTGGTACCGCTAGTCCCCTCCTACGTGGTCTGGTTTGGACTAGTTTGTGCGAGTCGACTCACACAAACTAGTCCAGACCAGACCACGTAGGAGGGGACTAGCGGTACCAGTAGTATGACCTGTACCGGAGGCTGCGGGTACAGTTTTTCATACTCCTGATGATGGGTGTTGTGACATCTGAAACATGTAGAGTAGTTTTACACTGAATAAATATCTGCATACTGTTGCATCTGTTGGATTTTTTATTCACATTGAATTATGATGCACGGAACCACGAGCTTAAAACAATAGCATCGTTACATGACCTACACAAAAAAGCCTTTCTCACTTCTTCCCAACAACCAGTCCGCAGTTCTTTTCCAGTCAGTTGCAAAATAGAAGATACAAAATCAATAATATGAAGCGATGTTTTAGTAATTATCGCCATTCCATATTCAGCTCTTTTTCATTTTAATTTGTAGGCCTATGTTGCTCAAAACTCAGCTTCAGTTTTATTCTCATCGATTTACAACTTAAAGAGGTCAACATTCAATTACGCCCACAACTGTATACAGCAATCCCCGATCCATCCACCAAGGAACTGTCGCTGATTATTATAAGGCTCATTATCTGGACTGATCCGGTTCAGGAGCGGGACAGGTAGCGGGCTCTTGCGAATGCGGTAAAGAACCTTCGTGTTTCATAAAATGCGGGGAATTTATTGACTAGCTGAAGGACTGTTAGCTCTCAAGGAGGATTGTGTTACGTGCAGTTAATTTGTTGTTGATTAATAGTTCCTTGAACAAAGTGGATGAACTGGAGACACAACGGGAAGACAGCTTTCCTCCCCTTCAGTCCCAGCGTTCATCTCAGAACCGTTGGAACTCTAAGTGATCCTAGACATATCACACCTTCTTGTCTTGTAATCAAATTACAGGACTGTACGTAGGGTGCTTATATAACTAGATATTTGAAGTCCTTATGAAAAGTCACAACGACCTTTCGAATTTCACAGACACAGACATTACGTATATACATACATATATCCCCAAACCATTTCAAATGCTTGCTTGCATACAACTAGCCCAAATTTAATCGACATATTCTCATAAGAATGTTACCCAAATCATATAACTTATATATATATATATATATAATGTGTTTGATCTTCTGGTGGCTCCGTCTCCGTGAAGGGTGCACGTCTTATTCTCAAGGGTCGAAATATTCACGGACATCCTCAACCTTCAGCAAGTGCTTGTCACCTGTCACACAGTGATACGGTGTCACAGTCGAGAAAAACAGAGATCTCATGAGCACCGCCACGAAAGCCTATCAACTCATGTAACAAATTTATTTTAAAAGATTGCAAAGAACGTGCGTAGACAGTGCTTGTAGTCCCACACGCATCACACATTTCCTAACTTGTCATATTATGACAGGATTGGAAACGGTGAACTCCGTGGCTCATTATGCCGGCTGTACTGTACCACGAAGTCCTTGACGTCCAGACTGTCATACGTTTTCACTCTACACGCGTAAATGTAATTTTATTTACTTTCATAAGAAAAATACATCCTTCCCAGCAACGACTTTTATGAAAATCATTAATGCATGACAGGATTATGTGTAAATTTCTTAGACAGATATAACCTAATCGGACAATACATGTGGCAAATTCCGATAAAAATTCACCTACTATCCTGAATAAAGTATGGCTTTCACTGTTCCGATTTTTCCAACACCCACGGTCTCTCTATGCGGACGTCTCCTTTATCGATTATTGCAAGATCGGAAGAAAAATGTCTAAAATAACGGCAAATATTTATGTACTCTCTTAAGTAAAGTAGGACTTTCACTGACTGCACCGATATTCATGGAATTGTTAACTGATCAATGACATTAGATGGGGATCTGCTTTATGGACTTTGTTCAGATCAGTCAATCAGTGTTCAAAAAGCAGGTACAAAATAATTTCAGCCCGTTTTTAAAGACTGTCACTGAACCTACATTTGTCCAACGAACTGCTCAACAGGAAACCATATGACATATTTCATGCAAATAAGACAAACGGTTTAGTCGCTGCTATTGAATAGACCATATAAACTTGGAAAGCGTAACGATAAATTTGCCTCTGGACAAGTAACAAAGGCATATAAGCGGAGTGGAGATACAGCCTCTCATGTGTGACATGGAAGTCCGTAGTCAACCTCGTGCGCCGGATGCTTTATCCCGGGCAAAGGGCCTCCCAATATTAATCGAATAGGAAGGTTGAGTGGGCTCAAGAGCCGGTCTAGATTTGTGGGGAAGAGATAAAATTAGAAACCCAGTTTGCCCAAGCAGTGGCTCAGTCACTATCCTGACTACATTGCCACGCTGTGTCCTTCTTTTGTCCTTCATAAAGTATCCCTTCAAAGGATACAAAGTAATTAGACACACCGCATGCAGCCCGTTGTAAGGTAGGATATGTTGGATAGTAAAGGAAAAGTAAGTCAAGTATTTAAAAATAATCTTCAGGGAAGTCGACTAAGAGGATGACCAAAACTAGATGGTGAAACCGTGTACGAATATATTAATAAATGGAAAATTAAAAACTAGAGAGATAGGTCAATAAAGAGAGCTAAATGGGAGAAGTCCATTACGGAGGTGAAGGTCCGCAATGGACTGTGGTGTTATCTAAGAAGAAGAAGGAGGAGGAGGAGGGGGAGGAGGAGGAGGAAGAAGAAGGTAGAAAATACACAAAGTGACAAGACTTACCAAAAAATGACCAGTGTGAATTTGCCGACTGTCTGATGCACTAGTTCAATATTGTTTATATTAATTACTTTGTCGAAGAATTAAGGAAAAATGATTACCGATCTGTCATACACGGTGGTTCGATTCCTACACGCTACTTTCACATATCCAGGTACTGGGTGTAATCTAGCAGAGTACCTAACGTGTGGGCTTATCTGTGTATTAATTCACCAAATGCATGTGGACTTAAGTCCACCGGATAAGGTACGTATTAACAGGCAGCACTGTATATGCTGCGATGTTACACATCATAGCTTTTCTGATGTGGACTGAAACAAAATATTGGTAGAAATGACTAAAGCATTGGAAGGAATGTCCATCCTGTTCGGTGTACGAACATCCTCGGGCTGGTCAATATACAGTTCTCCCTAGGTAGGCCATAACAGGAGCTGGGACGTGTGGGAAGGAGGTATATGGGTCACCACGCTACGGGAATGTCAGAACAAATGGAGCGGTAACCAAGAACGGGTTACGGCATATGGATTCAACTACAAAGGACACAACATTGGTCCACAGAATACAAGATTATGATGAACACAGTAACATAAACGTTTTACAATAATGACGCCTGCGTTACACTGCAGATCACGTTAAGCTGCCACTAATGGTATGCTGACATTGGCCCATTTAAACAAGAAGGAACAAGTTTCATTGGAGCTTTGCATATGAGGATGAATATATTCTTATATTCTCCACAGTTTCGCCTTATGGAACTAAAACTTATGATATCCTGGAACTCAAAAAATTAATTTAAGAATTTCAATGTTTGAAATACATTTTGCTTAATTCCTGCTCAGTGACTGTGACTCTAATACGCATGTTCAACCGATGACATCGGCTCAAGGTCCGAACATTGCTAGTCGCCTGACTGTTACTGCGGTGGACCTATTTAGATTCATGTGGCATTTCTGGTGGACAAAGTGGTGGTTTGCGCCAGTCACTCTCAGTCCATCCATACCTAACACGCATACTGCATGCATCTACCACAGACGCGACATAATCTTATCAAATGACAGGATATTTAACAGAAACCAATTGTGTCTTCTCTATCTGGCACGATTCGGATTCGTATTCGGTTACTGTCCGCTTTAAATCTGCCCGGCATAATTGGCCTGTTAGGGATTTTATGGTCTTCTTGAGTTTCGTCATGCAAATTCCGAAATGACACCTTAAGCTACATGACGATCACTCTACTCCGCCTCTGCCCCAAGACACTATTCACCAATAACACGCAAGTTCGACGTGATGCAGGCTGAGCCTCTAACAGTGGCATTCAATAATAAAGTAATAAAGAAATTCGTATTAAAAGCTAACAGTTGGTCTCGACAAAACCGACAGTCCGTTAACCGAATTTCGTAACTTAAAAGACAAGTCTATAAAAATATATTTTCATTGCGTCATCTCCCTCCCTCTCAAAAAAGAATTTCCTCCTTTGTAATTAAATTTACCCCTTTTCCTAAATAAATGCAACCGCTTCTAGGAAAATAAACCGTACCATGCAATGAGACAGCCTGGGAACTGGACAAGTATATATTGAAGTTGAACAAAGGTAAGCTGTCGTAAATCAGTAAAGTGATTTGTCAGTGACTGGACAATTGGAATTCGATAATTCGATTCGGGGTGGTGGGGGGGGGGGGGCAGGGGTTTTTCTATTTCCACCACGTTCCCGTCGGCTGTAGTTCCCTTCCATCCTACAGTTCACTAGGTTTCAATGCCTTCTTTAAAGGAGTAA
>Ga0123355_10006892_pt1 | contig 16920 bp, 14 predicted proteins | sample TergutEmb28metaG_3_FD_89872 | JGI IMG/M metagenome (GOLD analysis project Ga0123355, IMG submission 89872) | Embiratermes neotenicus P1 segment gut microbial communities from Petit-Saut dam, French Guiana - Emb289 P1 | ecosystem: Host-associated > Arthropoda: Insects > Digestive system > Gut ...
ACATGCTTCATTTCGATTCCTCCTCATAAATGAATATTTCTTCGATACTCATACCGAAGTGCCTTGCGATTTTGAACGCCAAGATTATTGATGGATTATAGCGTCCGTTTTCAAGAGAGCCAATTGTTTGGCGAGATACTTCAAGAGCCGTAGCAAGCTCCTCTTGCTTTACCCCGTTTTGCTTTCGTATTTCTTCCAATCGGTTTCTCAACACATCACACTCCCTTATGGAAAGCTTACTTAACATAAATATAGCACTTATCGCTTCTAATGTCAAGCACGCTTTCCATTTTTCCTTGAAAAATATTTTTGCATAATGAAATCCCACACAAGTCTACATTGTGAGGGCATAATATTTACAAGCATGAATAATCAAGTATATAGGCTAACAAGCTATTTTACCTGTGTGATTAAAAATGTTCTTGACAAAATGCCACAGGGGATGTAACGAATAATTACACCCGCCAATTCAAGCACACAGCTAGAATACAAAAATAACATTAATCGCCAACCCCAATCTGTGCTTTACCACAGCGGAAGCAAGCGGCGTTAACGCCGGGGACAAAGCCGCAAAAAAGTAATCGCCCATCTCAAAAACATGGCTCGCATATTTTCAACCAATGCAAGGAGGTGTATGTGCTAAAACACAACGGCATGTATGTTTGCGCATGCGATTAAACGATAAAACGCAGAATATTGCTAACATGAACATAACAACCCATAACAACTATCTTCTGTTGGATTTCAAACCATATGGAACTACTAGAGTATACAAGTTTGCCTGAACAATATGGACATTAAAAGATATGCAATGCTATGGCGTAAACCTCATACATTGCACAATGCAACTACAAAAAGATGCTCACCCTTGCTTTGATGACTATGTCAAAAGTATCGGATCATGTTTTGCTGATTGCTAATAAAACGCTTTATGATGTAATACATAGAAAATTACCCCGATGCTATTCGCTAACAATAGCACCGGGGTAATCGTCATTTTGCCATTCGATAAATCAATCCACCATTTCTTGAAGTACAATATTCCCATCCATCACCATTGCGGCACTGCAAAGTATCTCTTGGAAAAATTCCCAAGGCACAAACATTACATCATCTTGCATTACTGGGGCAGTACTTAGTTCCCTTGGAGCTTCTCTTCCCCGGAAATAACTGTTTACACCTGCGGTAACAATGGTGCCGGGGCTAATAATAACCTCTGCACCTTCGTCTGTTACTACATAGCCCAAAGCCTCTGCAATGGCCACCAGGGGCAGCATTATTGCGCCGGCTTCTGCATCTGTAAAAGGTGTTGGGGCGTCGATGGCTTCGTCGTTTACAATAATTTGAACGGTTTCCGGATCAAACATATTTGACCACATGGCTTCAATATCTTCCGGAGAAAGCAGAGCCGGGCCAGTTTCAATACCAATGTAACCGTCTTCGGTATAATAAGACTCGGATACCTGGTAATCGTTATCTACATACGTTGCGGCACCTGTTCCCCTTGTGGCGTCTGCAGTTGCGCATGCCGTCAATAAAAGCACTCCTGCCATTCCAAAGGCTGTTAACATTTTTGTTGTTTTTTTCATCTTCATTTTCCTCTCATGTTATGTTCATTTTATCTTACACCTATCAAAACGCAAAAAGTGTATTAATGTTCCCACTGTAACAAATTAGTAATAAACTAAGAAGTCGTGTAAGCCAAAAACGCCCATTTGACTATTTTGTTTACATTACTGTCGCTTACTGGCATAATAGAACTTATAATTTAGCAACCTATTTAGAAAGGAATAACCTTATGGCAGAAACATTAACCACAAAACAAAAACTAATATTGGATTTTCTTAAATCTGAAATACGCCAGCATGGGTATCCGCCAACTGTACGGGAAATATGCGATGCGGTTGGGCTAAGTTCAACTTCCACCGTACACGCGCATTTGGAAACATTAGAGCGCAAAGGCTATATTCGCCGCTCTCCAACAAAAAACCGCTCTACAGAAATTTTAGAAGAGGATTTTTATTCAAATACCCGTGAGTTGGTTAACGTGCCAATTATTGGGCGTGTTGCCGCAGGCGTTCCTATTTTAGCCGACGAAAATATAGAAGATACTTTTCCCATTCCTATCGATTATGTGAAAAACGATGTATGCTTTATGCTACATGTAAAAGGCGAAAGCATGATAGAGGACGGCATATTTGATGGGGACCTTGTACTTGTCCGCCAACAACAAACCGCCACAGATGGCGATATTATAGTAGCTTTATTAGACGACTCTGCAACGGTAAAGAAGTTTTACAGAGATGGAGAGAATATTCGCCTTTGCCCTGCAAACTCTTACTTTGAACCAATTGTAGTACAGGATTGCGATGTTTTGGGCAAAGTAATTGGTTTATACAGGCGGTACTAACATAAGGATTAGGCGGTATTAATTTGACAACTTCTTTACAGAAATTTAAGCAAATGCTCTCGGGCATAGATATGACACAAGGTAAACCTTGGAAAAGTCTGCTGCTATTTACTATACCACTACTAATTGGCAACGTGTTTCAACAAATGTATTCCACTGCCGATGCCATTATTTTAGGGCGTTTTGTAGGGGATAATGCCCTTGCGGCAGTAGGTACATCTATTCCCATTTTCTTTTTAATCATGGTTATTATGATGGGAATTTCTATGGGCGTTGGGGTAATGGTTGCCCAGTATTTTGGTGCAAAAAAACGAGAAGAACTTTCCCGTACAATTGGGGCATCAATTACGATTACGCTCATCATTGGCATTATAATGATGGCTGCCGGACCTTTTGTAACCCGCCCTCTTATGATTTTACTTAATACACCGCCAGAAATTTTGAGCGACAGCGTGTTGTACATGAATATCATGATGTGGGGTATTTTAGGGTTAGCCTACTTCAATATATTTTCGGGCATTTTGCGGGGCCTGGGGGATGCTTTTTCGCCACTTTTGTATCTTGCCATTGCTAGTATACTAAACATTGTACTTAACTTAATTTTAATACCGGAACCGTGGATGCTATGGGGAATACAAATGCCAGGCTTTGGCTTTGGTGTATGGGGCGCAGCAATTGGTACGGTTTTTGCCCAAGGGCTAACCAGTGTCCTGTGCTTGCGGCGGCTTATGAAAATGCGGGACGTTTTTGATATGAGCTTCAAGTATTTGTGGCCTCAAAAGGAATATGTAAAGCAAGTTTTAAAATTGGGAATACCGACCGCCGCATCACAAGCAATTTTCGCCATAGCAATGATGATAATCCAGCCCCTTGCAAATGGGTTTGGTGCTACATTTTTGGCGGTAAACATAATAGTAATGCGCATAGACGGGTTTGTAATGATGCCTAATTTCTCTTTCGGCAATGCAATTACTGTCTACACCGGGCAAAATATAGGAGCAGGCAAACTTGAAAGGCTTGGCGTTGGCGTAAAACAATGCGCCATGATGGCTCTTGGTACAGCCGTGTTAATGGTGGCTATTATTTTGCTGTTTGGCGGCCATATTGCAGGGTTGTTCACCTATACCCAAGAAGTTATAGACATGAGTATGCGAATGCAGCGCATTTTGGCAGTAGGATATATTGCATTTTCTGTAAACATGGTGCTGTGGGGGGCAATACGGGGTGCCGGGGATGCAATTACTCCCATGTGGGGGGCTGTAATAAATACCCTTGTAGTGCGTGTGCCAACGGCATATCTTTTTGTGCATCTAATGGGCAGGCCGGAAGCACTGTTCTTCTCCTTATTGGCAGGGTGGATTTCCAACACGATACTTGGGGCTTTGGCATATCGCTTTGGCAAGTGGCGGACAAAAGGAATTGTGAAGCAGAACAAAAATGAACATGAGAATATAGAAAATGGATCTGACGAAGTGGTTCAGGATGATATCATTGAAGAAAGAGAGGAATAGCAGCATGGATTTTTTTGAAGTTGTCTCGAAGCGATACTCTCACAAGGGAAAATTTTTGCCCGACTCTGTGCCCCTTACAGATTTGGAGCGCATAGCACAAGCGGGCCTTGATGCCCCAAGCGGCGTAAACAGACAAACTGTGCAACTGGTTATTTTGCCAAATAAAGAAACCATCGCCCCGGTGTGCGAAGCTGCACCGGCATGGGGAATATTGGAGTCTGCACCGGCGGCAATTGCTGTATTAACCAACAGTGCCCTAACTCCGTCGGATGCCATGAATTTTGAAAAAGAAGACTATTCCGCAGCAGTGGAGAATATGCTTTTGGCAGCAACTGCAATGGGGTATGTATCCCTTTGGATGGACAGCCCGTATTTTGATCCAGACAAACGAAAGGCTGCATCACAAGTATTAGGCGCACCGGAAGGTTTCCGTTTATGGGCAATACTTCCCATAGGGATGCCAGAAATCGATGTGGAACGCCGTGTAAAATTGCCCTTTGCAGAGAGAGTATCCTATGGGCGGTATGGAGTAAAAAGATAGTATGTTCCTATCACCGCTTATGCACTGCATCATATCATAGAAGGTAACTGCGAAGTACCAAATACCAATAATCGGTTATGACGGCATCCCTATCGCACATGAGTTTTAATTTGAATTATTACTTAAAATATGAAGGAGGAAAACAATGAAAGTAATCATGGTTAACGGAAGCCCAAACGAAAAGGGCTGCACATTTACAGGATTAAGCATTATCAAAGAGCAATTAGCTAAGAATGGCGTAGAATCTGAAATTTTTCAGGTAGGTAAAAAACCCGTTATAGGCTGTACTGCATGCCGTGGCTGCAGACAACCCGACACGAATGGAAAGTGTGTGTATAACGATGATATTGTCAACACTGTAGCAGCAGCATTTGAAAAGGCAGACGGTCTTATTATCGGGTCGCCGGTACACTTTGCAAGTGCTTCCGGGGCAATTACCTCCTTTTGCGACAGGTTGTTTTTTAGTTCCAACTGGGCAGCGCGGCGTCTAAAGTTTGGCGCAAGTATCGTAAGCTGTAGGCGTGGCGGCAATAGTGCAACTTTTGACCAGTTAAACAAATATTTTACAATTTCTCAAATGCCTGTCGTATCGTCTTGCTATTGGAATGGCATACATGGCAACACACCAGAAGAAGTATATGCAGACGAAGAAGGGGTACGTATTATGAAAACCCTGGCAGACAACATGGCTTACTTGATAAAATGCAAGCACCAAAGCAATATTGAACTGCCGGAACCTCACCCTCCCGCGGTTACTAATTTTATTAGATAGATTACGCATACTGAGTTTTTTTTACAACATAAGCGTCCTGTCCACTATGCCGTCGCTAAAGCTGGTTTCATGGGTTATTACAATTACACTGCCGTCATACTCAGATATTGCATTGCGCAAAACCTCTTTTGCAGTTACGTCCAAATGGTTTGTAGGTTCGTCCAGCACAAGTAAATTATGCTGCATTAGTGACAGGCGGCAAATTCTTACTTTTGCTTGTTCGCCGCCAGATAATGTAACAAGCCGTTGTAAAATATGCTTTGCCCCAATGCCCGCTTGGGCAAGTGCCGTGTAAATCTCCCGTCTTGTCATTTGAGGAAACAGGGATGCAATATAGCTATAAGGTGTAAGTGTGTCGTCGTTCCAGACGTATTCCTGTTGGAAATAACCCACTTGTACTTTATCATGAAAACGGGATTGCCCGGACAAGGCCGGGATTTCTCCTAAAAGTGTTTTTACAAGTGTGGTTTTACCAATGCCATTAAACCCGGCAATAGCCAATTTTTGACCCCAGCCAAGGTTAAAGCTTATCTTTGGCAGAAGCGGACCAGTGTATCCAATTTCCAAATTTTCCGCTTCTAATACATACCCACTGCTTAGGGACATTGTTTTAAATTTGAAGTTTGGGCGAATATTCTCCTTAGGAGGCGCAAGCCTGTTTATCCTGTCCAACATCTTTTGACGGCTTTTTGCCATGCTTGCCGTAGATGCTCTGGCTTTATTGCGTGAAATATAATCCTCGGTTTTTTCTATCCACTTTTGCTGAGTCATATAATTTTTAATGTAATGCTGGCGGCGCAAATCTTTGCTGCCCAAGTAAGCCGTAAGGTTGCCTTTGTACTTTACTACAGATTGAAATTCAATTTCGCAAATGCAATTTGTTATGCCGTCCAAAAAGTCGAAGTGGTGGCTTACCACTATAAATGCCCCTTTGAAGTCCCGCAGAAATTGCGTTAGCCATTCTATGTGTGCCTTGTCTAAAAAGTTGGTAGGCTCATCCATTATCAGTACATCCGGGTTTTCTAACAATAGTTTTGCCAATATAACCTTGGCCCGCTGCCCTCCGCTTAATTTGGATACATCCTTGTCCATCCCTAGCTGCGTCACACCCAAGCCCCCGGCTACACGGTCTATGTGGCTGTCAAGTTCGTAAAAACCGCCGGAGAGCAACTTCTCCAGACATACCGCAGATTGCTCTATTCGCTTTGTATCCGGGGAAACTGCAAGTTCTTCGTTAATGGCGTTGTACTTGGCTTCCACGGCATACAGTTCTGAAAAGGCAGTTTGCAGATATTCTCGTATGGTAAGCCCAGGGTCAAGCTCTCTATACTGGTCTAAGTATCCAACCGATACTTTGGGCCGCCACTCAATATCTCCTACTTCTTGTATTATTTCACCAGTAATAATTTTTAACAATGTACTTTTCCCGGAACCATTAAGCCCTACCAGCCCCATTTTTTCACCATCGTGCAAGTCAAATGATATTCCTTGCAAAAGAACATTATCGCCGTAAGAATGCGTCATGTTTGTAACTTTTAGTAAACTCATAATTAAATTCCTCCGTAAAGTTAAGCTATATAAACACAAAAAAGCCATGAGCAAAACGCTCACAGCTTATATCAATTTGCTAGAATTGATAAATTATAGATTTCACATGCATTTGTCGGTCGAAAGTCAAACAAAGCCAGTCACGTTAACGCAACTAACCGCTTACTCTTTCAGCCGACGAAACCTATATTACGCTCTGTACAACGTTCCGCCATTTTTACTGGATTGCACAGAGCCAAAACAAGGCATAAATACATGATTAATCTCCTAAAGTTATGATATTGTTAATTTACATGATTTTTGTACATACGTCAAGTGTTCGGGAAGCACGAAGCCGCTTTTTTATCCAGTTTATTAGATTTCGTTCATTTTTGGCAACTTACGGATGGAAGAGACTAGAATTATCATTAAACCAATAACAACGTAGACGATGCCTTGGTAAATGAAAACTTGACCGACGTCTGCCACGACATTACCCAGAAAGCCCCCGAACAAAGCTCCAATTGTGGCAAAAATAGCGACAAAGGTTGTCTGGATGGTATTCACTCGCGCTACCATGTCTTTTGGTGGCGTTTTTTGGAATAGTGTGGACTTCACCGTACTAAGAGCGGTGCCCAAGATGGCGTACAGCACTGTGGTGCCTAGTCCGTACCAATAACTGACGGGTATAACTAAAGTACTGACAATGCGCATACCGCCGGCCATAACAAACAACCCACAAATAAGCCAGCCGATGCTAATTTTATTACCCAAAGTACCAATAATGGCAGATGCCAAAATGCCGCCTAAAAGACCCGCCATGGCGAAAATGATGTAACCCTGCGCACCTACATGATATTCCAAAAAAGCGGGGCGGTTGACGTTTGACATTTCTACCGAAAACATTTTTGCTACGGTAGCCACGGTAATGAATAAAAGCACGCTTTGCCGAATAAACTTGCCGCCAGCCAGTAAATCCTGCATATAACCGGGTTTTGCGGTGGTTTTAGTAGGTGTGCTAGGGTCTGCAATGGTAAACGAAAATACAAGGGCGATTGCCAGAAATACCGTGGAAATACCGTAAATAAATCTGAAGTCAAGTGTAGTGTTACCTAAGACAAGAAACAGCCCGGTTGCCACCAAAAGGCCTCCTCCGAAGGAGGAAATTTGAAGGAGTGCGTTGGCTTGCATTAATTCGTCCCCTATAACAATTTGGGGCAGATATGCCGTCCTTGCCGACCCTTCAAAGAGGGCAGAAAAGGAGAAAACCGTAACCACAGCAAATAGCAATATGATACCAAAGGTTTCCTGCAAAAGTGTAAATGATAGTAGGGCAAGGACAGCAAACTCCAAAAAGGTTGTGATGCGTAAAATGCTTACTTTATTGCGTCTGTCCACAATAGGCCCCATGGCAAAGGCGATGATGTGTGGTGCTGCCATTAAAAAGCCCGCAATGCCTGTATATATAGGGTTTTCGTATATCATGTGAATAGATAGTAACATAAATAAGGAAAATACGCCTCCGCCCAAGCCCGAAAAAATTTGATAAGCAAGTAACTTGCGGAACATTTTGTTGTTTTTCAAAAGTATTAGCATATTAATAACCCTCTATTGTGATAATATATTTTTTTGTTAATATTTCACGCACGCGGGATTCCCATGTGACGTGATTGCTGTCTTTTTCTATTACCGCAAGGCTTGCCAGCCCATGGAACAGTGCCCATTGGGCTATGATAGCCGTTTGCCATTTTTCCTTAGGATACCTTATTTTTTCAAACACACTTATCATATACTGTCTGAAAAAATCATAAGGTTCATATGGCTTTTCGCCTACTTTCACGTTGCCTCGTATGAAGATGAAATCGTAATAGTGGGGGTGCTGGGAAAAAAACAATACGTATGCCCAACCTATGTTTACCAGCCCTTCAATAGACGGTTCGCCTGCTACCATCTTTAGGGCGTTGGCAAATTTGGCTGCGATATGGCTACCAATGGCTTCCAGTAGGGCATCTTTACTTTTGAAGTGAGCGTAGGGAGCAGCGTGGCTGACACCGCATGCCGCCGCCGCCTTACGCAGGGACAATGCCTGGATACCACCCTGATAAATTAATTCGATACCTTTTTCAATTAATGCGAGGCGTAAATCGCCGTGGTGATATGTTTTTTGGCTCATACATGACCCTCCAATCTTGTCGATGTAAAGATTGTATCATCAAATCTTTACATTGTCAAGATTTTAGAGAAACCTTTGTTTTCAGGAATAAAGTTTTGCTTGCACTAATTGGATAACAGTGGTATTATCGTTTTGCATATCTGCTAGGGGTGCTTGTTTTGCTATAATTTATCGCAAACAGGCTGAGAGTAACCCTTTGTACCTGCTCCGAGTAATGTCGGCGAAGGAAAGCGATAAACATTACTAAAATGTTAACCCTCCTAATGGATTTGCGGAAAATCAATCAACCAAATCATAGGAGGTTTTTTTATGCACTTTTCAAAATTAAAGACTTTTGCCTTATTAGCACTCACAGTTGCCGTGATAGGGTTAACTGCCTGTAACAACAATTCCCCCGCTGAAGATGAGACCTTTGACACCCTTCACATAGCTATTTTAATTGGGGACGGCAACCCAGAATTAGAGAACGCCTTTGAAGATTTTCGCCTGGCATTGGAAGATTACATTGGCATTCCTGTAGAAATGGTGCCGGGGCTGACACACTTAGTAGGCATAGAGGCAATGCGCGCCGGGAACTTACATATAATGTGGGGCTCGCCATTTGTATATTTACTTGCCCAACAGACAATGGATGTAGAACGGCTTGCCATAACCAGCAGCCCCAACTCTATAAACAAGGCTGTTTTTGTAACCGGACAAGACGATATCCATTCCATGGAAGATTTAAAGGGTCGCACTTTTGGTTTTGTTACTCCGGCCTCTGCCTCCGGTTTTTTGTACCCAATGTACTACTTGATAAACACGCACGGCCTTAGCCGTGACGAAATTCTTACCCCGGGCATGCTGTTTAGCGAAGTGATTTTTTCCGGCAGTAATAATGCAAGTATTGTTGGCGTAGCACACGGAGACTTTGACGGTGCCGCAGTAGGACATATTCAATTTAATAACGCTATAAATTCCGGGTTAATTTCTGCAGAGGACGTCAGAATTTTAGGCTATACCCCCAACATTCCAAACCCCGGGTATATTGCAACTACCAATTTACCGGATGAACTGCGCAGGCAAATTCAAAGCTTTCTTTTAAACTGGGACAATGACACTTACTCAGGCCTACGCTTTGGTGGCGATACGGATGTGCGCTATGCATTGCCCGCTGCGGCAGAAATTGACTACTTGCGTATAATGGTAGAAATTTTGGAAATTGACTTGGAAGAGCAAGGATAAATAAGGACGTGTGGCAATGAGTTCCCCTATTCTCACTATTCGCAACCTAAAAAAAACATACGACGGCACAAATTATGTACTCCACGGTTTAGATCTAACTGTAAACCCGGGGGAATTTGTTGCGGTTGTCGGCCCTTCCGGGGCAGGCAAGTCTACTCTTATAAGGTGTATTAACCGCATGGTACAGCCAACCACAGGGGAAGTTACTTTCGACAGTATAAGTGTAGAAAAGGCATCTGGTTACGAACTTAGGCAAATACGCGCCCGCATAGGCATGATTTTTCAGCATTATAATTTAATTGCCCGCACCAACGTAAAAAATAATGTGCTGCATGGGCGGCTGGGTGAGACGCCATTTTACAAAAGCCTATTCGGATTGTACCCAAAGGCCGATAAGTTGGAAGCGGAAGAATTACTTAAAACCGTAGGCCTGGCATCCCATATGCATCAAAAGGCCGGGACTCTTTCCGGTGGGCAAATGCAACGGGTTGGTATTTGCCGCGCCCTAATGCAACGCCCCAAGCTTTTGCTTGCAGACGAGCCCATTGCCTCGCTAGACCCTGCTTCGGCAACGACGGTAATGGAGCATATCCAAAATGCCGTAAATGAGCGCGGCCTTGCTTGTATTGTTAATTTGCATCAGGTAGATTTTGCAAAAAAATATGCCTCACGGATAATAGGCATGAAACACGGAAATATAGTTTTCGATGGCCCCCCATGTGACCTGACAGATGAGATTATTTCCTTGATTTATGAAGATGACGGTGATGATGATAATCCCGATAATGAAAGTGCAGCCAAATATAGCCCCCGCAAAAGCCATGAAACGTCAGTTACAAAGGTACAAACTCTTTTTTGTCCTCGAGTTTTTTACGCCATTGCCGTAGCCGCTGTTATTATCATGTCCTTTTTTTATTTGCGAGTAAACCCTGTTAATGTATTTACATCTTTCCCAAGCTTTTTCCGTTTTATGAACAACAACTTTTTGCCCCCAAACTTTGCTGGAATAACTGCCCAATTGCCAATAGTGAGGCGCACCTTACTGTTTGCTGTGGTGGGCACTTACATATCTGCTTTTTTAGCCTTCTTTTTAGGGCTATTAATTGCCCGTGAAACAAACCCTTTTCCGCCGGTGCGGGGGGCTATACGTTTTTTTGTTTCGTTTTTGCGCAATGTACCCTTGCTTGTTTGGGGTACAGTGCTGGTGTTTATATTCGGCATCGGCAGTATGCTTGGGGTTGTTACTCTTGTTTTGGCAACCTTGGGCTTTTTGGCTCGCTCTTATGCAGATTCCATAGACGAAATAGCAGGTACAAAACTGGAAGCCCTGCGGGCAAATGGTGCCGGATACTGGCAAGTTATGTTTCACGGGTTAATTCCAGAGTTTATTCCCGCCTGGATAAACTGGACACTCTTTTCCTTCGAAATTAATATCCGCGCTTCGGCAGTATTAGGCATGGTTGGTGCCGGTGGTCTTGGGCTTCTTATACAAACCAACCTTGACTTACGTAGTTTTCGCCGTGCAATGGCACTTATTCTAATTTTGGTGATAATGGTGCTTATTACAGAAATTTTAGTAAATACTATACGTAAACTATTACAAGAACAAAGCCGTGTGCATCTGCCCCCTTTATTCGATAAACTTTATAGCCTGACAATAACCGTCGGGCTTGTGGTATTGTTTTTTGCATCTGCCCGGTCTTTGGAGCTTAACTTTACATTATTTGCTACACGCTTTATGGACAATATAGGCACAGTTGTACCTCGCCTTGTTGCTTTTAACCCAAGTGCATTGCCGGAAATTTTATATCAACTGTTTATTTCCGTTATCGTAGGCATTTGTGCCCTGATTATCGGCACGGTAGTTTCCATGGTACTTGCATTCCTTGCCGCCAGCAATATTACACCTTGGAAGCCTTTGGGCTGGGTCATTAAAGGGATTATCAGCATCATACGGGCGGTGCCATCCTTGGTGCTGATTCTTATGGTAGTGGCAAGCCTGGGCTTTGGGTACACTACTGCTGTTGTAGGGCTTGTGTTTTCCTCTGTTGGCTATTTAACAAAAGCATTTATCGCCAGTATCGAAGAGCAAGATTTTGGTATTATTGAAGCAATGCGGGCAACCGGGGCAAGCAGATTACAAATTATATTTCACGGACTGCTTCCAAGCTGTACCACTGCATTTATATCCTGGATATCTATTCGCTTAGAAAGTAATATATCTGACTCTATTTCTATAGGAATTGTTGGTGCAGGGGGCGTTGGAATGCTTATAGCCCGAGCAAACCGTCAGCTTAATTTCCCCAATCTTACCACTATAATTTTGGTAATTTTTGCCGCCATGCTTCTTGTAGAATTCGGAACAAGCCGGTTAAGAAAAAAATTGGGAACTCTTTAAAGCGTATATATCCCCTCAAATTAGGCCAAGATAACATATGATAAATCTTGGCCCGGGGGTTTTCTAATGCGAAACAAAATCACTTCCTACTTACAAACACAACTTAAATCTCTTTTTCAAATGCGCAGCACTTATAAGTTTTTTGCCATTTTACTGTTTGCCATAATTCTTGGATACTGTGCCGGAAGCATTACATTCCTTGTGCGGTTTCCTAGTGAAATACATCTTACAGAATTTGCCTCCCACAGGATAAACATAGGCTTACCCCTGCGTGCAACATTTCAAAGCGAAACCACAGCCGTGGCAAAGGTTAACAACTTGCCCGTTATAGACTCTTTCAGTGTTAGCGTGCGGCATCCTCTTACTATAAAAACCGATAGTGCAGGTACTGCAGAAATGACCATAGGCGCATTTGGCGTACCCATGCGCCGCATTGTGCTGGACGTTGTCCCGGACATAAAAGTAGTGCCCCTTGGCACAGCAATTGGTGTGCGAATAAACACAGACGGCGTAATGGTGCTGGGCATGAGCAGCTTCTTGGGGGAGGACGGTGAAGCTCACCGCCCAAGCGGTGACGTTCTTAAAGCCGGGGATTTAATTTTTAAGGTTAATGACATAGAAATAAAAAACAAGGAAGCCTTAAGCGACATCATTGCCAAAAGCACAGGAGATGTAACACTATTTTTGCGCCGCGACGGCAAAGAAACGAAGGTTACCCTAACCCCTATGCTAGCCGCTACCGACGGAGTGCGCCGCATTGGTGCATGGGTGAGGGACTCTACAAAGGGTATTGGCACCCTCACCTACTATAACCCAAGTACAGGTACTTTTGGTGCCTTGGGCCACGGAATAATGGATGTAGACACAAAAAAACTGATGTCTGTGAAAAGCGGCATAATTATGCCATCCACAGTAACATCAGTAAAAAAAGGCTTTCGTGGTGCCCCGGGGGAACTGGAAGGCATAGTTGATACAAGCCGTATACTTGGTCAAATAATATCCAATAGCTCAAACGGAATCTATGGCACTTTGGATACCAATGCAAAGCCAGGGGTTGTGCTGCGGGAGCCAATGCCTATTGCCTTGCGCACCCACATTAAAGAAGGCCCCGCAACTATACTAACCAGTGTTTCCGGTACTAAAGTAGACGAATATGAAATTTATATCGAAAATGTAAACCACTTTACTACAGACGAAACAAAAGGCATGGTAATACGAATTACCGACCCGGAACTGTTAAAAATTACAGGTGGCATTGTACAGGGTATGAGCGGAAGCCCTATTTTACAAAACGGCAGAATAGTTGGTGCTGTAACCCATGTGTTTGTACAGGACCCAACCAAGAGTTATGGTATTTTTATAGAAAACATGATACAACCCGAAGATAAAACTGAATATGAAACTGCCATTGCCGTGTGAGCTACTCCCCTAACTTCCGTTTAACAGATTGATAGTACTTTAACGCAAGCCTAAACTCTTCCTGGGAAAAATCCGGCCACAATAAATCGGAAAAAAACCACTCTGCATATACTGTTTGCCAAGGCAGGAAATTACTCATCCTACGGTTTTCGGCCCCGCCGGTACGAATCACCAAATCCACATCCGGCGTACCTGTGGTGTCTAAGTAACTGTTAAAACCTTCTTCTGTAATGTCATCAATACCCATAAGGCCGCACTTTACATCGGCGGCTATTTTTTTTACTGCCCGGGTAATTTCGTCACGCCCGCCATAGCTTAGGGCAATTTGCACCGTAAGCTTTGTACAGTGGGCAGTAGCATTTTCTATCCCCTCTATAATGGATAACACGCGCTTGTCAAAGCGGCTCTTATCTCCAATTATGGTTATTTTTATGCCCTTGTTCGCGCAATTAGTTTTCTCCTCCAGAAAATACTTTTCCATCAGGCTAAACAAGTGGCGCACTTCCCGCTCATTCCGTTTCCAGTTTTCTGTAGAAAATGCATAAACCGTCAGATAGGGCACATTATCTTGCAAGCACCACTCACATAAATGCCCAAAAACTTTTGCCCCATTGTCATGGCCTTTGTGTAATTCAAAAGCATGGGCTTTTGCCCATCGCCTGTTTCCGTCCATAATAACACCTATGTGGTTGATTGCCATTTTTTTGTCCCCCTAAAATTCCCGTACAGTTAAGTAGGACACAAGCCCCTGCAATAATAGTTTGTACTGATGACCAAATTGAGAATTATCAATTAACTGCAAACTGCATTGGGATAACTCTGCTATTTTATCTTCTGCAAACTTTTTTGCCCCTGTTTCGGTGAATATGTCTCGCACAATTTTTAAGTCTTCCAGAGTTGCGCCTAGTTTGCCATATAGCTCATTTAATTTTGCTTTTTGTTGGTTGGTTCCGTGTTTATATGCATAGCCATATATCAGAGTTTGTTTTTGTTCCTCTAAGTCCGAAATGGCAGGCTTGCCCAAAACTTCATCACTTGCGTACATACCTAACAAATCGTCTTTTATTTGAAATGCGATACCAAGGGGCAAAGCAATATCCCTAAGTTGGTTTGTAAGTTTTTCCTGGGCACCGCCGCAAATGGCTCCCATTATTAATGGCCCAGCAAGAGTGTACCAGGCGGTTTTGCTTTGGTAAATTTCCGTTACAGCTTCCATATAGCCGGAATAATTTTCATCTATATTAATCTGTTCTACAGGAAGGGTCACATCCATTATTTCTCCTTCTAATGTATGCAGTTGAATTTCTGAAAATTGTTGGAACAAGCGCACCTTTGTGGTGTCGCATAGCGGGGCATGCGCCAACATATTGTTTGCAAGAAACAGGCCATAGTCCCCTACACACAAGGCCCGGGAAATACCAAAATGCATTGCGTCTTTGTTGCCCTTGGTAAGCTGGTCTTGGCAACTTTTGGTGTGGATTGTCTTTTTACTGCGACGGGTTTCGCTTCTGTCAATTATATCGTCGTGAATAAGAATTGCCGTTTGAAATAATTCATAGGCCGAAGCTACTGGTAAAAAGTAATTAGAAATATCAGAGGCAATTTTCTCCCCAAGTCGTATCATAGCACCGCGAATGCACTTACCGCCACGGTTTTGCTCATATAAATCCTGCACTGCTTCAGGTATAAACGGCTTGCCGGTACTTTTCGCAATGTTGCTCTCCATTTTACATGAGCTGTAATTTTCAATTTCCTTTTTTGATTCTGCCAAAAACATTGTAAAAGCTAAGTATCCATGTATCTCTTCAACAAGTTCTGCAGGGGTAGATGCACTGCCTATTAAGCCTATGTTTGTCCATGTGTACAAATCTTTTATCTTCATTGCCAGCAATTCATCTAAACAGGATACAAAAATTGTGTTGCTACAAATTTTACTGCATGTATTGTAAAGCTCTACTGAATTTGCACTTTTTTTATCCCCAACTATTATCATTGCTTGAGTAGTGCGGGCTATGTCTGCTGCTTTTTCCAATTTATCCGTTAACACACTGCATAATGTATTATATATATTTGCATCTGGGCATTTTTGTAACACAAGAGCGCAAGCTTTATTCCACCAGTCCCTTTTGCATGTGGTTTGGCCTACTACACATATGGGCGAATTCGGGTCTATGCACTCTAAATCTGCCTCTGTTTCAAGTACCACCGGGTTTTTGCACCAGCCGCATGTACCAATTACCTCTGGGTGGTCCTTCTTCCCAATAATAACAATTGTACTGCCCTTTTCGCTTTCCCGTTCTACAATTCTATGAATGTTTTTAACTTTTACACAGGTGCAATCTTCTATGGTAACGCATTTCGATTCCAGACTTTGGCAAACCGCTTTTGGTACGCCATGCGCTCGGATAATTACCTTCGAGCCGGGTTGTATATCGTTGGTATTATCCGTTACCAAAAAGCCCTTGGCATGATACTTAGACATTATGCGGCTGTTGTTTGCCAAATCGCCAAACAAGTAAACCTTCTGACCATTTTCTATATTTGCAAAATTGGCATTTGCCTTGCTTATTGCAGATTGAACCCCGTGGCAAAATCCAGATTCTTTGATTGTAATAATCACAAGCCCACATCCTAAGGTATGTTAAAGTTTAGCTAACTATATCACAATGATTGTGAGTTGAACAGTCAAAGCCCCGAAAACTGATGTTTTCGGGGCTTTTTGAATCGGAAAAGAGCTAAGAAAAAGCAGGTTCACGACAACTTTCAATTAAGCGTATAAGTATACGAGAAGTAGCGAATAAGATTGCTTTGTACGGTCTCTATGGCATTGTCTGTGGCTGTTGCCACAAACGCAACCATCACCTCTTGTCCTTCTTCAAGATTACCCATGCAAAAAATAGCTACGCCGTCCCCAACACTATAAAGATCACCTATAACCATCATCG
>Ga0123355_10006893_pt1 | contig 16918 bp, 8 predicted proteins | sample TergutEmb28metaG_3_FD_89872 | JGI IMG/M metagenome (GOLD analysis project Ga0123355, IMG submission 89872) | Embiratermes neotenicus P1 segment gut microbial communities from Petit-Saut dam, French Guiana - Emb289 P1 | ecosystem: Host-associated > Arthropoda: Insects > Digestive system > Gut ...
ATCAATTTGAAACCATTCATCCATTTTTAGATGGCAATGGCAGGATTGGCCGGCTGCTTGTCACTTTATTTCTTATGGAAAAAGGCGCATTGTCCTCGCCAGTACTGTATATTTCATACTCATTGAAACGAAACCGATTAGAATACTATGACCGCATGATGCTAGTGCGTGAAAAAGGTGAGTATGAACAATGGGTGCAATTTTTTCTGACAGCTATTTTGGAAGCTGCAAATGATGCAATAGAAACCATTGATAAATTGACCTTGTTACATGAAAAAAATACGCCATTGATAGCGGGCTTTGCCCGCTCCGCAACTACGTTAAAAAAAGTATTCAATTACCTTGAAACAAATCCTATAATAGATATTAAGAAAACCTCAACCGAGCTTGGACTGTCGTTTAATACTGTGTCAAGTGCTGTCAATAAGCTATGCGGTGTTGGTATTTTGAAGCAAGTAAATAAAGCCCATAGGAATAGGGTTTTTGCGTACGAGGACTATTTAGATATTTTACGCAGTGGAACGTAAGGACGAAATATGGCTTGATATTTCTGTAGATGGTGGGATATAACGTGGATAAAGATTTCAAAGTTCCGAAAGAAATAGTCAAACTGGCGGAACAACTAAAAATGCTTACTGATCAGAACATAGCATTTATTAAACCAGAGGTAGACTATGTGCTCCGTAACCGCATAACAGACGAAAAACAAATCAAACGATTGTTGGATAGGCTATTAGATTGTGCAGGTATGAGTGATGATGGCCTAGCACTTTTCAAACGCTTGTGCCGCTATTTCTACTACATTAATCCACAAGTAACCGCCGAATATGTATACTCTTATCGGGATTTGTACGATTCCGAACCTGAAGATAATGATGAAGATTCCATGTCTAAATTTGAGCAGCAGATATAGACCGAATTTGTGAAGGAAAACATAATTGATTTTCGTCACGAGTGACCAGCATTTTTGCCATGCAAAAATTATTACTGTGTGTAATAGACCGTTCACGGTTCTGTTTCCGAGACTTGGGACAAAAGGGCAATTAATATCTGTGTTGATGTTAATGGATTTTACTCTATTAGTGCTGATGAAGTATATGCGAGGGCGCTTGATGAAAGCTTGAAAGAAAATGAAGGCGAAATTGAGTAGTAATGATTGAATCGCAAAGTTACTCTGCGGTGCAGAAAATATTGTAAGAGCGGTATTTCATAAACATATTGAGAATATCTGTAAAGACTTGGAATTAGGGCGTTTTCGTTTTCAAGGAACATTTTCTGCCAGCCTGTAACACGCTCGAGTAATACTCATGAGACACATTTTTCGACGTCTTTCACTAATGCACAGTCATACATATTCATATTTAATTCGGAAAATACCTCGATATTACAGCAGACCTATGGTATGATTAGACCCTATTGTTACGTTAATCATCCGAGGAGGGTGAGCATTTAATGGTTTACAAACATGAAAAATGGTCGAGTATTGATGAAATTGCTGAACATATGAAGGTTCACAAGGATACTGTTCGTCTGTGGATTAAGAAAAATGAAATACCAGCACACAAAATTGGAAAACAGTGGCGTTTTAAAATTTCTGAGATTGACAATTGGATTCGGAGTGGAAAGAGTGCGGACATTAACAAGGATTATGACTAACTGAATTTTCAATTGCAGTTTTTTTGATGTAAAACGATGCGGTAGTAAATCAATCTGTACAATGAGGTCTTGTATGACATATTTAACACATTCCGATTCAATTGAAAAAATCGGCTTATCTGCAAGAAGTTATAACGCTTTACGCCGAAATGGAATCCATACCATTGAAGCGTTATTAGCGTTAGACCCCGAACAGATAAATCTAATCAAAAATCTGGGCGTGAAGAGCTTAGATGAAATAGTGAACCTGCAAAATGAGATCAAGTGTGGTGGTTATTCTAAGTTAGCAGAATCAGGTGACATTGGCACCATAAACTCAATAAAATCGGCTACAATACCTTCACTGTTTTTTGATGCGGCAGGAAATCTGTGTCGAGACATGCCGTTGAGTGAATTGGCTCTATCTTTTCGTGCTAATCGTATTTTAACTGAAGCTGGTTATAAGTTTGCATCAGCCCTTCAAAATGTCACAACTGAAAAACTCCTAGAGTTGCCAAACATGGGCAAGAGCACCGTGAATGAAATCATATTAACAATTGCCAAACTTGAGTTTGAAACAGTGAATATCAACAACAAAGATGCTTCGCAAGTAGAAGCGAGCTGTATGGAATTTGTGCATTCGTTCGTTCGTCATATTCCTACACATGCAGGGGAACTGTATGAAAATTTGTTGCCCTATTATGAAAATGCATGTGAATATGATTTATTGGTTGATAATGATTCTCTGTTTAAAGTACCGATTTTGCGTAATCTTATTGCGGAAAAAATTATCGCAATATTGGAATGCAATTTTTTTGGTATAAGCAGGGAAGAAATATTTTGTGCTTTTCCTGATGCCCTTGTTTCCGAAAATACCATGAACATGGTATTACATGAGCTTTCAACGCAAGGCAGACTCCTGTTGGGAGAAACAATAGAAATAGATAGACCTACGCTTTGGGAATATGTCAATTCGATTTCAGATGATAAACAAAGGCAATTACTTACACTGCGACTTAATGGAAAATCTCTAGAAGAAATCGGTAGTACAATCGGCGTGACTCGTGAACGTGTTAGACAAATTATCAAAAAATGTCTAAACAAAAAGCAAGTTGTGATAAGAGAGGATAAATATCAGAAAATATATGAGACATATTCATTTTCAAAGGAAGATTTTGTATTAGCGTTTGATACAGATGATTCTGTTTATACGTACCTAACATTAGTTTGCAAAGAAGCAGGAGACCTTCCAATAGAGCAGTTTTTAGAAGATGCTGCTTATCCTGTTGAATTAAGAAAAGATACCGAGCGAGCTGTATATAAAAATTACTTTATTTTTGACGGCATAAGAGTTTTAAAAAGAAGGGCCGAATTAGTAGATTATGTTGTTCATGCTTATTTTCAAGAAGAAACTAGGTTTGATGCTTTTGTGGAAACGTATAACAACATATTAAATGAGCTGAATTTAGTTGGTGATAGCCGTTTTGCGCTAAATGATCGCACTTATCAAAATCGTCTTGCTGATGCTGATAATGTACTTTGGAAGTATCCCAGTCGTTTTCGATACTATGACATGACTGGACGTGATTTTACCGCCTTGTTATATGGGCTAAACATGGAGCAGTATATTGATGCTGAGTATTCATCACTCAAATTTTTCCGCTCGCACCCAGAACTTATGGATGAATATGATTTGCGCGACGAATATGAGTTGCATAATTTACTTAAAAAGCTGTACTCAAAGAATCAAAACAGTAGTTTAACATTTTCACGTATGCCAATGATTGAGTTCGGAAATGCTGACAGGAACAATCAGGTACTTGATTTATTAATTCATCTTGCTCCAATAAATGTTGAAGAGTTTTGTATAGCGTATGAGGCTGAGTATGGCGTATTGGCAAGAACGGTAGCAGGAAGCTTTCTTGCATGCATTGACATATACCGAGACTCTAGTGGTATGTATGATATATCGGCTGAACCGCTACCAGCGGAACAGATGCTAATAATGAAAAAACTTTTGCAAGATGATTACTATGATATATCACTTATAGTACAATTATATCTTCGTGAATTTCCAACCGCACACCCCAACATGATAAATTCCTACACACTTAAAAGTATGGGGTTTAATGTTTTTAGTTCTTATGTAATCAAAAATAGTTACGCAAATGCCGCAGAGTATTTTAGACATATTCTCACAGCAGAAGATATTGTTGAAACAAAAGGCTTTTCAGCGACACTTACATCTCAGATATCTTTTACAAACGAACTGTATAACATGAAAAATCGATATGAAATTGTTGAATTTGAGCCACTGCGGTATATTAATCGTAGGCGATTAGAGCAGTTGGGTGTAACCGTGCAAGATATGATTAATTATTGCGACCAAGTTGCAGACTTCATAAAGCCGAAAAATTATTTTACTATCCACTCACTCCGGCAACAAGGCTTTGTTCACGCCCTGTATGATTTAAGATTTGACGACTGGTTTTATGCATCTATTCTTTCAGAGGACAAAGAAAGATATCGCTATCAACGCATGGGTGGAACAAAAGTTTTTTGCAAAAATGTTAAGCATATAACAATGGAGGATTTATTCGGACATGTCATTCAGCAACACGTCAGTATAAATATTTATGATTTCATTGAACTTTTGAAGGATGAATATGAAATCAAAATTGGAAAACACAAGGTAATTGAGGTTATCAGTAGCAGTACTATCATGTATTATGACAGAGTAATGGAGCAGATTCACCAGAACAATGTTACCATTAATGATTTGCCTAATGATGATGACTGTGAAAAAGCAAAGTACATTATTGCTACAAAATTTAAGAACGGCTATAGAGTCTCGTCAAACATTGATTTTGAGCGATTCAAGAGTTTTTATGTATCTGAATATGCCGAAAATTTCACATTCGAGTTAAATAATCTTGAATATATATTGAGTTCGTTTGCTGTAGTTTACGATGATAGAGCTTATGTTTACAATGCTGAGGCTATCGATTCCGTTCGTACTTATTTTGAGCAGACAGATTCGCCTTGCATTTATATAAATACTTTTTTTGAAAAGTTTTCAGAAGAGCTTTATGCACATGGTATTTTCTCGATAGATCTTCTCAAGGCGTTTATAGAAAAAAATTATAGCAATATACAATGTAAGGGTAATTATATATATTTGCAACATGGCATTACTCCTACAGACTTGGTTCGCAAGGTCTTTGTCGAGCAAGAAACTTGGACAATTGACGAGCTGTACAGCAGGTTTCCATTTATCAAAGAGGATACAGTAAGGCAAATTTTGAACCGGGATGAGTATTTTCGTGTTGAAACAAACGTTTTCACTCATATAAATAACATAATATTACCAGAAGATGAGGGCGAAAAAGTTGCTAATTTTGTAAAAGACAGTCTTCGATACAAGGACTATACTATTGCAAGTGAGCTAGATTTATCTCAATTCGAAAGATTAAATCCCCATTATCCGTTTTTAGTTATTCGAGATGCTGTGTTCAATAAGTTTCTTGCAGGTCATTTTAGCAAGAGTGGACAAGTTATTACTCATAGAGGAGACAAGCTTCGTGTATTTGATATATTGGAGCAGTTTTGCCGAGAAGTTGAAACCATTTCACTCGAAGAATTAAATTCGTTTGAAGCGATGTTCGACCCAAAAGGGAGAACACATTCGCTGAGTTTAAATGTTGCTAACAATATCATGGTACGTGTTTCAAACAAATTATTTGTAGCGGACAATAGATTTAGTTTTGATGTTGAAGGTATTGATGGAATTATTGCATTATACTGCCGTGAAAACTTCATTCCTATTAGAAGCATAGTCGATTTTACTCTATTTCCCTGCGCTGAATACCCGTGGAATTCATTTTTACTTGAGAGCTATGTCCGAAAATTTAGTCATTTGTTCAAATTTGATGTTCGTGCCGCAAACAGCAGCAACATTGGTGTAATAGTTCGAAAATCATTTGCCTACAACAGATATGATGAAATTTTAGCCATTGCATTGGCGAAGTCCCAAACACCTCTTGACAATGCAAAAGCAGTCGGTGATTATTTATATGATGTTGGTTATATTGGGTGGAGAAATTTAGGCAAGAGCGAAAAGAATATTTTGGATAGGGCTAAAAAACTAAGAGAGGAGGCGGTGAATTGAATGTACAACTATACTCATGATCCAGAAACTGGCGGCGTGTTGTTGAATACTTCGCCAATGCAGTTTAGTAAAGAGCCGCGTCCTGTTTACTGTAAAGAATTAGATATTTTAGGGTTTGACAGGTACTGGAGGTATGAGAAACAAGATATTCTACCATACATGTGGGCAGAGGCTAATAAATATTATTATTTTGGAAGATTAGTTGCTCAAACAAGAGGTGGGAATTTATACACTGCACCTGAAATTGAAATTAAAGACGAATTAAGCGAACCGCTCAAAACCGTTGATATAAACGCTATGCTTGAAAAAAACGCAGACTTTTTGCAAGTGCTTGAACAAGAAACAGTTAAGAAAATTTATGATGTTTGGAAGCGGCATAAAAGCAAACTGGATGTATTCCATGTAGCGTTTTCTGGGGGTAAGGACAGTATAGTATTGTTGGATTTGGTGAAAAAAGCCTTGCCAAAAGATGAATTTGTTGTAGTTTTCGGTGACACGCAAATGGAGTTTCCAGATACTTACGATGTTGTTGACATTATAGCGGAACAGTGCCAATCTGACGGAATAAAATTTTATCGAGCAAAAAGCTATATGGATGTTTACGATAGTTGGAGACAATTTGCACCGCCTTCCAGGGTATTGCGTTGGTGTTGTAGCGTTCATAAGGGCGCACCTCAAGTAATTAAGCTAAGAGATGTTTTACAAAAAGCTAACTATAGCGGTTTAGCGTTCGTTGGTGTTCGCGGAGCTGAAAGTGCAAGGCGAGGCGATTATGATTTTGAAAGTAGCGGAATGAAGCATAAAGGTCAGAGAAGTGCTAATCCCATACTAGACTGGACAAGTTGCGAGGTTTGGTTGTACATCTATGCAAATAATCTTATTGTAAATGAAACTTATAAAAAAGGTAATGCCCGCGCAGGCTGCCTCTTATGTCCCATGAGCCCCGGAAAAGCAGATTTTTTGCGGAATGCGAATTACAAAGAACAGATAGAAGATTACGTCTCAATTATAATGTCCACAAGTAATAGAAAACATATCTCGCAAAAAGATTGCATGGGTAACGGAACTTGGATCGCTCGTAAAAATGGCATGGGCATTATTACGGATATTCAATACAAGGAACGAGTTGAAAACGGAAACTTAATGATTGAAGTTAGGCACCCGAAAACAAATTGGCAGGAATGGATAAAATCTATTGGCAGCATTCAGCAAAGTGATAATACATTCGTTATTGAAACCAGTGAAGGGAAACTTGTATTTAGCGTAAATGAGATTCAAGGTGGGTATGTCGTTGCCCTTGATACAAAATATATCAAGTATGCACCTACGCTTGGCAAATATTTTCGACAAGTATTTAGAAAATCGGCTTATTGTGTAGGTTGCCAAACATGTGAGGCAAATTGCAAAAACGGTAGTATTTCATTTAGCAATGGTTTGAAAATAGACAACTGTATTCAATGCAGGGAATGTCACTCTATTCCAGTTGGTTGTTTGGTTTGTCATTCATTAAAAATGCCACAAGGAGATGGTGAAGTGAAAAGCATCAATACTTTTGGAACACATGCCCCTAAGACAGAATGGCTTGTAGAATTTTTTGATAGGAAAGATGATTTTCTTGTAGAGAATGGATTAGGACCAGTACAGAAACCCTTTTTTAGACGTTTTTTGAGAGATGCTGGACTTATTTCTGATGGTAAAACGCTACCACTTACAGAGCAGCTTGCGACTATTGGCTGGGATTGTACTCTTTCGTTGGGAATAATGCTTGCCAACCTTGCTTATAATCCACAATTTGAATGGTATATCAAAAATATTGATATAGGTCGCTTTTATACTCGAAAAGATTTAGAAAATGCAATGCTTACCGAAGGCATAACAGAAAGAAATGCCAAATCTGTTCTTGGTGACTATAAGCGCATTGTTCAAACACCTTTCGGATTAACACTAAACTTCGGCTACGTTGATAGCGAAGATAATTTCACTCGAAACAAGTGCCATATTGGCTCACCGATTGCTGTCCTTTATTCCCTCTACAAGTTTGCAGAAGCCTGTGGCGATTATTATGAATTTACCGTTAGTCGTTTGCTAAATGCAAACATTGATTCTGACGGCATTAGCCCAATGCAGATATTTGGTATTGAAGAAGATGAGCTTAAAACAATTTCGCGCGGACTTTCGGCAAGTAACCCAGACTTCATTACAACCAAGTTCACACATGACTTAGACACTATATTGCTGAATAAAAATAAAAAATCGAGCGATATTCTATCGTTGTTGTAGGAGGATAAATATAATGGCTACGGTATACAAAGATTATTTCCAAATTGATGAGAACTACTTCCCTTGTGTGAACGAGTCAGCCATTAATGCAGGGCTTAAGTGGGAGGAATTTTATCCGCACTCTGACTTTATCGATTTGCTCAGAACCACCGAGCGTGTGCTTTCTCGCCAAGAAAAGCGTTCAATTTGGATCTCGGGTGCTTATGGTACTGGTAAATCATACGCTGCATTTGCTCTTAGCAGACTACTTACAGCATCACGTGAAAAAATAGAAGCCTATTTCAATAAATACGAGGCACTTACCCCTCACAGAACAGATCTTATGCAACGACTAATTGCTGTTAAAAATAAAGGCAAAATTCTTACCTGCTATCGCTATGCATCTGCTTCTATAAACAACGGCAATGATTTGATTATCGTTATGCAAGAACTAATAGCAAAATCTGTAGCGCAGGCCGGATTAGAGCATGTCGGAGCAGATACATTGAAACACGGAATTTTGGAATGGTTGAAAGACGAGCGAAACAAACAACTTTTCAATGGGTATGTTGAAAAAGAATACAAAGATTTATTTGGTGGCTGGAACACAGATGAAATAATCGAAAAGCTCTCCAAGTCAAACAATTCTGCGGAACTTGTTGGAAAGATTAATCAAATGGCAAGTGAAATAGGTATTCTCGCTATAAAAATTGACATGGATGGCTTAATTGCCTACATCAAGGACATCATTACAAGCAACAACTTGAATGCTCTTGTTTTTGTGATGGATGAATTTAGTGAGTTTGTCCAAAACAATCGTGGACGCTTGACCGATTTTCAGAAATTGGTTGAAACATGTGTTGAAATACCCTTCTATCTTATAGTAGTGGCACATCAAATAGATAGTTATTTTCACGAAAGAGATCCTGAGCTAAAGAAACTTAGAGATCGCTTCCTGTCACGCAATATCGCTATGCCAGACAATATCGCTTTTGATCTAATGCGCGATGCTTTAAAAATAAAAGAAGCCGCACGACAGGACTGGGAGAATAAATTAGATGATCTTCAAGATTTCACAAAAAAATCACGTAAGGCTGTATCTGATTGCACCGGTATAAATGACGATGTTCTTAAAGGGGTACTGCCTCTGCATCCTATGTCGGCTTTATTGCTCAAACACATATCATCTGCGTTCGAGTCTAACCAACGCAGTATGTTCGACTTTATTAAAAACGATGGCAATTACAAGGCATTTCAATGGTTCATTGATAATCACGGCCCACTTGATGGAACAACTGCATTGCTGACTGTCGATATGTTATGGGATTTTTTCTACGAAACGGGGAGAGATAACCTTACACTACCTATCCGAAATATTCTCGACACTTACAGAAAAGCAGAATCTAATAGGCTAATAAGCGAAGAACACCAAGTATTAAAAACAATTCTAATTATGCAGGCTGTATCAACACATTTGAACGACGCCATCCCATTATTCATAACAAACGAGCAAAATCTATACCTTTGTTTTGAAGGAACTGACTATGAACATAAAGCCTCTGCCATAGCAGAAAAACTAGTAAGAGACGAAGTTTTGTATAAAAAAACTCTAGGGAACAATAAATTTTGCTACGCAACGATGATAATGGCCGGTGATGCCGCAGAGCTGGACAAAAAGAAGAAAGAAAAAATTGAGAAGTTGAGGACTCTTGATTTATGTATTGATGACATGACAAGAGTTTTCAACCTAACTGCTCCGTTGAAGTTGCGTTATGAATTAACCTTTGCTACACATGATGATATTACAAGTAAGACAAACCGTACAGTCAACATTGATTCATCAAATACGTTTTACGCAATTATTGGTGTTGCAAAGGATGATAATGAGGCGATTCTTCTTCGTAAGCTAATGCAAGATAAAATTAAGAATGTCGTGCCTGAAGGCAGAAACATGATGTTTATAGACACAACCCCAACCCCTTTTGGTTCAGACAGTATTGAGCAATATGCTGAATATATGGCGGGTAGTGAGCTTCAGCGCGGCAAGGATAACGCCGCCGCCGACGATATGCTCCGCAAAGGAAAAATGGTTGCTGGAAGTTGGGGCAACAGGATTTATAGCGGACAGATAATCGTTTATTCAAAAAGCAAACCCGAAGGAGAGAGGTTTAACAACTGGCAACAGGTATTGAGCGGTCTTAGAGAGTTAGTTAAAGCAAGGTACACACATGCTTTTGAATTTGAGGGGCTAACAGAGGCTACTTTGCAAAGTGGCTCTAAGCAACAATGGATTGAAGCTGGAATTGAAGAAAAAACAAGCGGCTTGACTTCATCTGCCGAAAAACTTGTGAGTATGGCGCGAAAAGATAATGTTTACTGGGAATCGGATCCATATAGTTCCTTGGGCGTTATTAAAAATGCCATTGATAAAAAAATCAAGGCCGAGCTTGCGGAAAATTCTAAAATATCTATAGCTGATATTTTATCATTCTTTTACGATCAATACGGTTTTGTTCCTTCAAATTTGTATTCATTCTTAACAGGTTTCCTGCTCAAAGAATATGCGAACGATGCATACCGACTTAGCGATGAGGCAAATAACGAAAAAATGAATACCGAGAGAATGAAAGGTGTCATTGATGAAGCTTTCAAGCAGTTTTATGCGCCAAACTCACGGTATAGAGATAAGTTCATCCGTATAATGTCCCATGAAGAGCAATTGTTTTGTAGCCTTATGAGTGATGTTTTTGATATACCTGAAAATTATTGCGGGTCTGTTGAAGATGCTATAAAGCGTGTACGCATAAAAGAAAAATCCAAAGGATTACCAGCATGGGTGCTGGTAGAGAAGGCAAGTGGAATCGAAGTTGATTTTATTGCAGAATTCGTAAAATTGCTAAATCCAGAGCAAGGCGTAAATACGTCCACTATTAGCGGCAACATAGGCAAATTAGTCGATAGTGACGATACTTTGGCTCAGAAGTTGAAAGCGCTTGTTACTGATGAAAACCGTCGTGAGTCTATGAAAAGCTATCTGACAATTTTTGAAAATGGAGTCCTATTATCCCTTGCAAAAGAAATAGGTGCAGAGGATAGAGTTGTAAACGATGTTCAAAAACACTTCGGAGATGATACAGAGGGGTTATGGCTCTGGAACAAAGAGACTGGCGAAGGGCAGATACGCAAAGTTATACGCGAATACGAATTTGTGAAAAGAAGCAACGAATTGTTGTTAAAACGTGACTCTTCCATAATGGATTCCATTACATCGTGGCAAGAGAAATTGAGATTTGTCAAGTTATCACATGAGGTCGTACACGAAATTCCTGACTATGCGCCATTTACCTCCGTTCTCTATAATGTTGCGAAAGGGATGGGTAGAGATTATCTCAAAGAATTTTATGATAAATTAGTAGCGAATGGCAACGCTATTGTAGACTTCTTAACAAACGACAGAGATACTTTCGCTAGACAATGTGCATTTCAGTTGCAGGGATTATCCGAACAGGAAATTGGGGAGGTGTATAAGAACATCCCCAATGGATGCTATGTATTCACTAAACAGGATTATTTGCACAAAATACAACAAATTGCGGATGATTATAAAAGCAATCTGGAAAAACTTAAACTTCGCAATTTATGGAAAGATAAAACTGGAACAGACTCTCCATACGACTGGGCAACTAAGTATAAGTCTCCCCTGCTTTCCTGTGTGCAGTCAAATAAATGGAGTGACTATAAACGTGCATTTAGTGCGATTAATCGCCAAAATCCGGAAGATGCAGAGGTTAAGTTTGCATTGGAATTTTTGACAGCTAATCCAATTTGGAATGATATCAATAGCCAAGAAAAGATCGATATGGCTTTTGTTAAATCAATTCTTGGCAACTACAAATCTGTACTTACCAATTTAAATGAGGTGCGAGAATATTTAGTATCCCGTACTCCGGTCAGTCCATATGATTGGGCAGGACATGGTGAAGTTAACAGACTTGTGAAGGAATTGGCTCAAAGCAAATACGGTAAAGAGCCATATAAACGCGTTGTAAAACTCATCGATAGTATGGATGACGATAAATTAAAAGCGTATCTGATACGCTTAGTCGAAGGTAATATGATAATTGGTATTGAAATACTGGAGGATAATTTGGAGGGCTGAACGTGAGTGATACAATATCGAAAATAGAGAGGTATTTTAATAGTACATCACAGTATCCGCTTATAGTTGTAGTGTCTCCGGATGAATATGTGGAAGTTCTTACTGCTTTTTCGAGTACATTGAAAATCAAAGTGAGTGATTATTGTGTAGATGCCGACAAAGAGCCGGATACAATGACGTTGCAAGATGATGTGAAGAATAAGTCTGGTAAATTTTTACTTATTGGGCTTGGTGACTATTTAGCAAGTAAAATCGAAGTAGCAAGGCAAACACTCCTTCCATACAAAGACTTAGAATTGCAGAACAATGGTCATGTGACAATACTCCTTTCGGCACATATGTATCCGATTATCAAAGAAATTCACGATAGCGATCCAAGAGTTAGAATGAGAATTGTGTTACCGAAAGCCCCCCTTGTAGTTGATGTAGTGAATAGCAGTGCCCTTGTATATGGCATAAAAGCGTATTTGGCAGCTTGTGAAAAAGGCGAAAGTGTAGGCAGTGTAAAAACACTTCGCAATCTTCAAAACATGAATGTAATAAACCCGGAAAATGCTTATGACGAACTGAGACATAAATTCCCTAACGAATTTAAAAAATTGTCAACAAAGACTGGGACTGCGAACAATTGGGGAGAGCTGCTTGAAAACTTAAACAAATCCAAGAAAACACTTCGACAATACTTGGGATTACAAAATTTTGATTCACTTGAATATAATTTTATGAATTATGCCAAGAAAAATGATTATCTGGCTTGGTTATATTTCATTAATCTCAAGCTAAATACAAATAGTCAAAGCTATTTAGGTTTTGCTGCCTTACGGGCAGAAACTCAGGAAAGTTTATTTAATGTTGTGAAAATGGCAATTCTTGATGTTGCTGTTACTGATAAATTGTTTAAACCGTTTTACGAGCAAAGAAAAAAGATACTCAAATCCTGTGATAATTTTGACATGGCCGATTTTATCCCCAAGATTGCAGTTCGAGGTATAGATAGGGTTTCATATCTTACGGACAACACAAAAATAGAAAGACAGACTATAATTATTTCATTATGCGATGGAGCGAAAGACAACAATCTTCATGAGATATATCCCGACTTGTATTTTTACATGCAGGATTTTGTGTTTGAGGATGAGAGGTTTACAAAATATTTTTCAGCTTATAAAAGGTGCAAAGTTACAAACTGCATTAATGAACGGATTGAAACCCTTGTAGCTGAATATGCAAAAACACGCCCATATAATTCTTTGCAGGCCCGTTCTTCATTGTTTTCGAACCTGGATGATGGTAACACGTTTCTTTTGTTCTTGGATGCAATGGGCGTGGAGTATTTGGGATACGTCAAAGAAAAATGTGCAGTCTTAGGGTTGCGCTTCATTTCAAAAGTAGCAAGGGCAGAATTGCCTACGATTACTTCTCTCTCCAACAAAGCTTTTTATGATGAGTGGCTTGGGAAAAAAGAAACACCTATTAAAGATTTGGACGATGTAAAACATAAACCGGAACGCGGATATGATCACAATAATTCGCCATATCCTATTCATTTGGCTGACGAACTTGATGTTATAAAAATAGCATTGGAAAGAGCTAAAATGAAATTGCAAATGGGTGAATGCAAAAAAGTAGTTATTGCATCTGACCATGGTGCTAGCCGCTTGGCGGTAATCAGCCCAACTATGCAAATTCCAAACAATGGTTGTGAAGTTAAGTCGAATGGGCGTTACTGTGTTGGTGATGACTTGCCATCTGCCGTTAATATAGTGACAGAGGTAGACGGAAAATTTGCCATAATTACTGATTACGCACGATTTGAAGGTTCAAGGACTGCCAGTGTAGAAGTTCATGGCGGAGCAACATTGGAAGAAGTTATTGTTCCAATAATTGAGATAACATTGCTAGATATCCCCGTGGATGTTGATCTTGAAAATAGCGTTGTTGAAATTAGCTATAATACTGTGCCGACTCTGAATTTGATAATTACGCCGGATTGTGTTGATGTCACGGCTTCCGTCAACGGAAAAATGTGTGAGGTTGAAAAGCTAGAGAAGAGTAAATATAAAGTTACTATGCCTGACTTGAAAAAAGGAAATTATGTGCTGGATGTGTTTGAAAGTCAAAACAAGTTAGCCAGTAAAGAATTTATAGTCAAAAGCAAAGGGTTCGCCGAACGAGACTTATTTTAGGAGGCACAGATTATGACTGATAAACTAAAGCGCTATTTTGAAGAAATGGTAGTATATAAGGATTTGAGACAGAGCAATTTCTTTTCAAGTTTGTCATTACCATCTTTTATGCGGGATTGGCTGTTAAAAAAATTCATGTCTGAAACAGGTGAATTTGATCAGGAAGAGATGCTTGAGTTTGTCCGTCAAAACTTGCCACGCAAAGAAGACTGGACGGCGATCAAAAGTAAAATTGTTACAGAGTTAGAAAGGGTAAAACTTCTAGCAAAAGTTTCCGTTGATGTTGATATAAAAACTGGTTCTGTTTCGTTTAGTTTACCAGACTTTGGATTAACAACAAAGGAGACGCTCATTCCCTCTGAAGTGTGGTATTCCTGTGCAAACGACCTAGTAAAAGGTCACGAAACCTGGGGTGTAATTGAGCTTGAATATTTAGAACCCGATGACGAGCTTAAGCGCAAGGGGAAAATACTAATGAAGCGATTTACAAATTTCTGCCCTTATGAAATAGACACAGATTATTACAAAGACGTTCGTAAGGAATTCACTACAAAAGAATGGATAGATGTACTGCTTGGTGCAATTGATTACAATGCAGCAGGTTATACTAGTGATGAGCAAAAACTCACAATGCTTACCCGCTTGTTACCGTTTATTGAAAAACGTCTTAACTTGGTTGAGCTTGCGCCCAAGGGAACAGGCAAATCATATTTATTTGGCCGGGTAAGTCGATTTGGCTGGTTGTCATCCGGAGGTATGATGACACGAGCTAAGCTGTTTTATGACATTCAAAAGAAGGAGCATGGATTGATTGCAGGGTATGATTTTGTTGTATTTGATGAAGTGCAAACCATAAATTTTCACCCGGTTGATGAAATGAGAGCTGCTCTTAAAGGGTATATGGAAAACAATGGTGTATATACTGTCGGAAAAGTTGAGGGAAAATCTGATGCTGGTGTAGTTCTCTGCGGGAACATTCCGCAAGATAAAATGAGCGAGTATGAGAGCATGTTTGGCGAACTGCCTTCTGTTTTTCACGAGTCAGCTCTTATTGACCGCTTCCATGGATTTATTCAAGGTTGGAATATACCAAGAATGAATGAAGATTTGAAAATTTCAGGATGGGCACTGAATTCTGAGTATTTTTGTTCAATTATTCATGAACTACGCAACGATGTAAGTTATCGAGCTATTGTCGATGCTTTAATTGTTGTGCCGGAAGCTGCCGATACCAGGGATACAGAAGCTGTTAAAAGAATAGCTACGGCTTATCTAAAATTATTATTTCCGCATGTCCGTTCGCCTCATGATATTGACCTGCAAGAATTCAAGCGATACTGCTTAAAACGAGCTATGTCAATGCGGCACCATATAAAATTACAACTAGGTATTTTAGATAAAGAATATAAAGGAAAAAACATTCCAGCCTTTACAGTTAACGACATTACATCCAGTGAGGAAGGATAGAATGTCAAAACTAATAGAGTGCTTCATTTGTGGAAAAGAAAATTTAACTCGCGATGAGGTAAGCTTGAACAAAAAAATATTGAATCGAGAAATTACTAAACTACATTGCCTCGATTGCTTGGCTGAATATCTTGAGATAGCCACAGAGGATTTATTAGAGCAGATACAGGAATTCAAGGACTCCGGTTGCTCTTTATTTGGATAAACTGAAACAGAAGATATAGTAGAAAAGAGGAGTTAAAACATATTTTTTTAGATAAGTTCAATCTGATTAGGAGGTATTTTAACGGTTATTCTCGCATTTTTAATGCAGAATAAACGGTTAAAACTGTTTTGGAAGAGAAAAACACCAAGTCACAGTTGTAATTAGCCCTCAATACACCAAGCAATTAAAAAATCTGTAGAAAAGTGTCATGCGAAATTTATTTACATAATATTCCTGACATGTTATAATGCGAGCATATTATTCAGATTACATTTTTTTATTAGATTGCATAGTTGTCTGTCCAATAATCAACAAAGATTGTTGCCGGACTAAGAATTGCCAGCGACACACGCGCTATAAGTGTGTCCAAACGCCCCTTAGGGGAACAGATGAATAGCCGTAAAACGGCAAAAGACATGGTAGGAGCGATATAAGCATAAAAGTGCTTGATTCGGTTCTTTTTTTGTTATTATGAGATGTAACGGCTAAATAATAAAAAGTCGTTATCAAAATTAAAATTGCCAGCGACCACTTTAAAAGTGTTCATAATAGACCCTTTGCGGAGATTAGAATGAGTAGCCGTTGATGTTGAACAGCATAAAACACATGGGATCGAATTCGAGCATAAAATTTGCTTGGTTCGGTCTTTTTTTGTTGTTATTTCTGGTTATTTATTATTCAGAAATAAACGCCTGCAAAGGGAACAAGGTGTGATGACCTATTCGGAAAAACATTCATCACTGGGCAGATGTAAAAAGCTCGTGCTTCGCCTTAACTGTTTCAACTATTCCCAGCATCTGCCCAAATGGGCTTATTTCACATGTTAAAAGGAGATTTCA
>Ga0123355_10006894_pt1 | contig 16918 bp, 6 predicted proteins | sample TergutEmb28metaG_3_FD_89872 | JGI IMG/M metagenome (GOLD analysis project Ga0123355, IMG submission 89872) | Embiratermes neotenicus P1 segment gut microbial communities from Petit-Saut dam, French Guiana - Emb289 P1 | ecosystem: Host-associated > Arthropoda: Insects > Digestive system > Gut ...
TTAAACATGGTATATACTCTCCATTTTTTCCTCTTCAAAATGCAGTTTGTTTCATAATTCTAACGTATTTGGTTCCTGTATTATTCACATTTTATATACAGAGTGTGCTAAAATTAAAAAAATAATTCCGGCGCCAAAAGGTTAATATACAGTCTTGCACAACCTTAAAAACTGTGTAAATTGTGTTGTGCACGTTGTACATTAAAAATATATAATTTGACTAAAGCGCAATGGGCACGTGTTACTTAAAGAACCACAATTATCAGTGCATTTGAATAGAACGGATCGAGAATAATGTGATCTCGAAAGCCTGAAAGAAGTGTAGTCCACGAGGCGCCGCTTAAGTGGTTGAGAAAGAGAGAAGTGCAATGTAACCACAAGCAGTCTACTTCTCACAATAACTTTTGCTCTTCCTAAATTTTGATTTAAGTTACTGTACTCTTTAGTGTAAACCTGTAAGGAAATTTACAACAATAAAAGAGTAATTTCTGAATTTTAATTGTAATTTAAATTTGAAATAGATCATAGCATTAAAATTAAGTCATATGCCTACAGGCCTGCACTTTGCCTTAAAATAATTTTCCTTGACTTTTAGCATACATCTCACTTAGAGCAACACTTGTTTATAACGACACAATTTATTTGGTCAATTCAATGACATTATAACCAAATTTGACAACACATACACATTTTTATATATATATATATATACATCTGCCCACTTCCTTCTCTGGAATGAACTCTTACAGCCTCAGTCACATGAAGTGTTTCAACCCCAAACTTGAGAAAGATAAATACAAAAGTACTTCACAATACAAATACCCTCTTCATTTTCTGATGTGAAACACAATATATAAAAGATCAGCAAGTAATACAGCAAATTTAAAATTAAACTGTTTACATGTAACATCCTTTTGTGTATCAATTATATGAATAAACCAGTCAGTATCAGTCTCACCACAACTATCTGTCTAATTGAGCAACAAGTTCTGACCAAAATTAGGCCATCTTCAGGCTCTCAAAAGCCTTTTAAAAACACAATGATGTTTAGGTGCCTGAAGATGGTGTGATTTAGATCAAAACATTTGCTCAATTTGAAGAATAAGCTCTACTGTCTAATAAAGATGGTTGTGTCAAGGCTGATGTTGACTTGTTTAGTCATATCTCAAAATTAGTTTTACTGCTGTTGCATGCCAGTCAATATGAACATTGATAACATAAAAAAATGCAAACAATTAGGGCAGAATATAGTAAATTTTTTTTTTGGGAGGGGGGTGTTAATAATCCTTCACCTATGCTGGTTTCTGCAACAGTGTTTCATTAGTCAAAAATGCTTATTGCCTGAAAAGAAAGAAAAAAATTAATGGCTTATACAGTTGAAGTTTTCAGTACATTTCCTGCCTATTTTCTTACTTAGTTTCCTCAAAATTGCTAACTCCATTAATGATTTTGTACTCCTGTTTTTCCCAGCATGGTATTTAGATAAGGTACTGCTGTGCTATTGTTGGAGCATTCAATAAAGTTAACAACTGTACAGCCTAATACAATGCACATTTACATGGCCAAGGTGTTCTATAGTTTATAAATATTAATCACCACCCTACACCATATATGATAATGAATTATATATAATAAACTGTCGCAAAGCACATACAATTTTATGTAAGTTACAAAATGAAGACATTCTAACTTACCCACTCGTTAGAATATTAGGAACACCATAACTCCCTTCACTCATATTAAGCCTCTCCAAGCCAGCAGCCTGGGGCTTCAAAGATGACAATCCAAAACTCTGTGGTGGGGAAAGAATGTAACAAAGATTACTCTTTGTCAGAAATACAGTCCAAAGAATCATCTATTGCAGGTGCATGACAAAATTAAAGGTTCACTCATTTTCATAATGTAGTTTTGCTAAAAGAGTAATTTCAACCTTTGTTTCTTTCGTAGTTTATCGTCCAGTATTATTAAAACGTGTATGTAATTAAATCTATTTCGTATCAGATAGGAATCCTTCAATAAGGAACTGGACAACTGCAAGGTCCCCTTTGTTTACACAGAAGACATAAAACCATACATGAACATCTGTGCCACAAACACAATTAGACCCTGCAATCTGTACTTGACGGCCAACGACTGTGCGCATTTAGTCTGTGTGGCCACAGTAAATGACACGTCTCTACAAAGAAAATAGGGTCATAAACGAATTGTTGTGTGAAATCAGAAGTTTTAGCGGAAAACATACAACCACCGCTCATATCTGCTGACTCTGGAAACATTACACATTCCCAATTATGAAGGAGATGACCTCCAAACATTCAAATTGTATCCTGCTATGGAAGGAAAGCTATAACAGAAAATTTAAAACAAGCATAAAGTGAGCTAGTATAAAGCCTCAGAAGTATAAAACATACCACAATTTTCATTTAAGTTGTTCCAACATTTGCTACTCCACTGAACCCTGTAACAACTACATCACATGTGCGAACCACATACACACACAAAAATTACCTCAATACAAAACCACTCTGAAGTATTCCGAAACGATGTCTAATTCAATGCGGTCTTTATAAATTAACCCACTCATAAACGCATAACATGGGCCTATACTGCAACCCTTTACTTGACATCCGTCCTAACCTCAATCCTACATAATTCGACAATTTGGCCGTTTCTCTCACAAGTCGCAACATTCATGTATGAATTTCCTGGCTATTTATACCCTACAAAACACTAATGTCTGTAACAAGTGATCTAGGAAAATAGGTTACTTCCTAATTTGCAAGTCACTACAGTTAACAGTTCTCAATATTCACACGTTGCAAATTAGTAACGACAATTTTGCGACGCCGGAATTGTGATATTACAGTCATGCTATGCCGTTATATTACGTACCATTTTGGTTAGCGTGCAGAGCAGACAGTGATAAATTCTTAATTAATATGACTTGAACAATCCCCCAGCAATCAAACAATCCAAGAACTTGCACATCACGGATTACCGTTACCACCACAGATCATGTATATACCACTGATCTACTCTGATCTATGCCACTGATGATTGCTCGCTCCACTGACTAGATGATTTGTGCCCCACTGCACGGCTATGCGCGCACGAAGGCTGACTCAGTTGGGTATACAGGTTGGTAATCTGTGCTCGGACTGCAAATATGCGGGTCGGATGTGTGCCTTGTTACTTCGGTCTCGCAAAACTGAAAAAAGAAAGCAATGCTGGGCACTTCGATAAAGGGTCAAAGTTTACCGAAAAGAATAGTCTCTCTATAAGAAAACTTCACCACAGAGGACCAACCCATCATTAAAAGTCGGCAAATTGCACTTGCATATCTGCTACTATCCACAACTCCATCGAGCAACATCCTTCTCGTAGCTAGTAAAGAAATTTTCCGCCTTTTATGAAAGCACAAGTTGATTTTGTACCCACCACTGCACCCTATCCCAAGCCAGATGAACGCAATCCGCACACACAATTTAACTTGGTTCATTTCAATATCCTTCCATGTATGTCTAGATCTACAAAGTGGCCTCTTTCCTTTGGGTTTTCCGACCACAGCGTTCTTTTGGTTTGTAATCTGTTGCTGGTGCCACATGCCCATGCTTAGGAATAGATGTATGTTTCAATGAATATGCTGTAATTTGTCTGGAGGCCAGACTGCTAAGGACAGAACTACTGCTGTGACAGTGTACTCTGTTGACTGAAAATAAATCTAAGATACTTCCAATTGCTCCACCCTACCATACAATTTGTTCATATCAGGCAATTTCTTTGAGTGGGCTAGACATGCAAGTAACATGAATAGCTCTGTGACATTGTGCCTTATCAAATTTATGTATACTGTGTAGCTTATCTAGTAACACTTGTTCTTTTGCTTATAACAAAGACATGTTTGTTATGAGCAAAGGAGCAAGTGTGATAAAGACTACTGGACTCTCTATATCTTACGTTTCCTTGATTAACTGGTATTATACAGCAAAAACAAATTTTAGTAAAACTTTCATATATATGTATATTTATCAATACGTACTGAAGTAAACTATAGCTGTAACAAGGAAGGAAACAAATAAAAGAACAATTCAGAACAGAAGTTCAATAAGGATGACAATGACAGAGTTTGGAATCAATGGTATTGAGAAATGAGGGGAACATATTGTGATTATAAATATTGTATGATGGCTATAGGGTACAATGTCCATGTGTGACCACAAGAGAAGAACACCTCTGTAACAGAAAATAAATCCATGCTTCATGCTGTCAATAATTACACTGCTTTAAAGGTTTAACACAATCAATCAATACCAATTTCAAGTTCTGTACATTCAGCAATGAAGGGAGCTTCACAGTTATTGATCAAACTTTAATGTAGTGTCCAGGCTACAAACAGAGTAGTCAGAATTCATTTGGGTTTCTTTCAGTATATTCTGTGACAGACTATGCAAATCAGTTCAGATAAAAATACAAAGGAAGAAAGAATATAAATCACATAAAGATATGTATGCAGGAGAAATAGCACCATCACAAGCAGCAGAGAGTGATAAAACATTGGATACAGTTCCACATGGTAATGAAAGAGTGGGCAGACATCATTTCAGAGTAAAAGAAGAACCAGCTAAACCAGAGGATAGTTCAGATGCTGAAGAAGCCAAAGCAGCAATGAATGTTCAGAAGGTGAAACTCCAAACACAGGACAGGTACATCTTTATTCTTACTCATGTATTAGTAACATGACAGACTCCACTGCACTGCAATTTAACTTACAGAAGGCAGTGTATCACACACCAGCCAATGCTGTGTATTTAACAGATTTATGGGGTACCCCACAGATTAAATATATGAGTACTCACATAATGAGCAGTGGAAGTTCAGAAACAGCCATGAACTCCATTATAGTAACAGTATGGAGTCTTAACCCCCTAAAGCACCATGGTTACTACATATGTCAAGCCTCCTTTTTAACATAAGAGGTCTCTATACTGTATTTTTCCCAATGATTTCTTATGTTTTTTAGAATAAATTGGGATAATTTCTGGAACTACATTAACTGGCCTGGCCTTTGTAAAAGAGACAATTTTTTTTTTGTAAGTGGCAGGAAGTGACACTATGTAGCAAATGTCACCAAATTATAGAAAGAAAGAAGACAAACATGTTCTCTTAAACTTTAAAACACAAATTTCCCATAATAAATAATTGAGGACTGAGTTCCTACTTTGCGTTAAACACAAAAGTGACTGACATACAAGGAACTACTACTTCACACTGTTTAGAGAAATAATTAATGCTTATTGTGATAATCAAATATATCATATACTTATACTGTTTGGGCAAATTCAGTGTCTTCTTAATGTTAAAGGATGTGGTACATATACAGCAAAATCTGCATTTCAAAGATCTATTTCCCTATATGCCATTAGTTTATTACTCCCTGTAATGAAGCTGCTGCTTTCTCCATTATATAGGAATCCACTTTACACATTTAAATACATTTCATGCTCCAAGGGGTTAATGGAAAGTATCCCATCAACACAAAGTTACTGTCAACCAAGAAATCCTGAAACAGGTACTATGCTAACATGAGTTTGACCACATACAAAACCCCAGACTCTGTCTTCTTTCCATGTCAGATCTGTGGGATGCTTTTATGTTAGGCTCACAAAATTCATGCTATGGTGTGTTCTCAACCAACATTTATTAAAAACATTATTACGGGAAGAATTATTTTTCAAATTAAGTTTATTTTATAGCAAACTGACTTACTGGTACTAAGACAAGGTGATTTTGTTAAGTATTTTGCAGATAAATGTGCAGGAACAATGGGATCAATGCAAGGAAGCCATGAAAATGTTCCCTTATTTTGACACCTGGGATGAAAATGCTGTGAGGGAGTGCTGTAACCTTTCCAAGATCAAGAGATACAAACCAGACCAGATCATACTTGGTAATAACATGGTGACCTGTGTGCTGAGGTGCTGAGGGCTCCATTATTCTGGAAAATGGCGCTGCATCCGCTGGCGATTAAACAATGATGTGGCACCATAAACCAGAAGAAGTGGAAATTCTCAACTGACAGAAATACTATGTGCGTGCGCCTGCGCGTGTGCTGTGCTGTTGTGTTGTGTTTGTGTGTGTGTGTGTGTACGCGCACGCACGGCTTTCAAATGCAAAAGGCCTAAAAAAAATTATGGATACATGTATGGGAAATTTATGTCATTTAAAATCAATCACCTTTGTAGCTCAACAACCTCATTACCTGACATTTGAATTCACAAAACAAGGACTGAAAGATTAAGAATTAAAAGGTCAAGAAGGTTTTTTTTCTGGCAGTCAACATGCAGTGAATCAGTGGTTTAAGTTTTCTTTACAAAGCAGTGGATTTGAAGGTTAACACTAGAAATCTTAAATAGAAGACATCTGGCATTACATTATTGAAATTTAATGTTAAATGAGACCATTACAAGGGAATTTCACTACATACAAGAAGCTTTAAAATACATGCTGCACAAATGAATTCCATGCTGTATACACTATAATAACATACCTCTTTTTTATCCCCCTCAGGTAACTGTAAAGTTAAACAAAACTCTGTGTACTTCATATTAAAGGGTCAGTGCCAAATAATACAGCATATGGAATTAGCTATGCACAAAATAAATGGACACAAATATTTCCGTCTGCTTTCCCAAGATTTTCCGCTGAGACCTAATGAGCAGTTGGAGGTACACTTCATGCAAGTATGTCTCATGTACAAAGGAGAATGCTTCGAAATAGGTGAGTCTCAGATTACAATATTTGTACACAGTAAGTTAAATTAGCTAGTGCTTGCCTTTAAATTCACCGCCCGCTGTACAACCTTAAATTATTGTACCTGGAGGCCAACAAATTAGGCTCTAAAAGGGATTTCTCATTCACAACATGTAAAGGGTTAAATACCTCACATCAGTACATTAGTTGTGTCAGCCTTTATTTCCATATACTATGTCTGCTGCATTGATTTTATCAGTGAGTTAATCCTTTTCACAAGATTCACATACTAGCAAGTCAGTCATAACTCTAAATTGTTCTGTTCTGTAATACTTATTTCTTTAACATAAAAGAGTTCAATAACTTGGAGCAGATCTCTTAAAGTGTGTAAAGAAGATGAAAATGCAGCAAAAATAAAACATATTCAAAATGGCTGTCTACACCACACTCCATTAAGAACATAATATACTAATTTCCCTGCTCTTCTGATTGTGAAAGGAGAAAACCTCGAGGACAGAAGCATAATAACTACAACTGAAGTGGAATGCTTATTATGCCCATACCACTTGCTTCTACAGAACAGCAAGGCCAATATATGGGAGAAGATCAAGCGTTTTCTTGATATATATCTCCCAACTAAAGAACAATTATTCAAAGAATTTCTGAAGCAGCAAAGATGGTTCGAATATCGAGAAGGACTAATCAAAGATATCCTGAAAAAGAGTAATATCCGAAGTAATACAACAATCCATGATATTCCTTATTCCATCAGAATTAAGGAAGGTGTACAGTTACACAACAAATAAAATAGCAACACTTTCTACAATATGGTGCAATTTCAATTGTAATTTAAAAAGCCTTTGCTGCAATCGGACATACTGTACATTATGGAATAAGAAACCAACTAGATGTCACTTAGTATTATATTTATTTCTCCTCATAAGTTGCTCAACATGTTTCGGGCCACCTTGTGCCCATCTTCAGGAGCTGACGACTTAGTGGTATTTTTTTACATGTGGTGTAGTGCCGTGGCTGTGTAGGTAGTCAGATCCGGTTGGCTGGTTGTGTGTCCATTGGGAAGTACGTAGCACAAGGCTGTGTAGGCAGTCAGATCCGGTTGGCTGGTCGTGTGTCCACTGGGAAGTACGTAGCACAACAAGTTGTACTTCCCAATGGACACACAACCAGCCAACCGGATCTGACTGCCTACACAGCCACAGCACTACACCACACGTAAAAAAATACCACTAAGTCGTCAGCTCCTGAAGATGGGCACAAGGTGGGCTGAAACATGTTGAGCAACTTATAAAGAGCAACTTCGAAGGAGAAATAAATATAATACTAAATGACATCTAGTTGGTTTCTTATTCCACATTGAACTACGATGCACAGTCAACCACACATCTAATACTGTACATCATGCACCTGCTGCAAGAGTAGTGCTTGTATTCTGTGTTGTTATGGGACGGGAGGCAGTTAAGTAAACATGACAGCCAATATACCTTAACTGTAACAATGAGGTGCATTTGTGTAACCATTTTTGCTGTGGAAAAGCAGTAAGTATTTCATATTTGAGTGTGTGTCTGTAGCCTTAGTTATAGATCATGCAATGTGTATGTGCTGTATTATGTTGTCATCTGTGGCCAATCTGGCCCTGCCAAATTTTCCCACATTATGTCACAGCACAATTTTTGAGAGAAAAAAATTATTGAATATGACGTGTATTTTGATTTATTTACAATATTTCTCATCCTTAGACGAATTCAGCATGATATTGTCATAAATGTACATAGGTCTTCATAAAAGTAGCCTGTTATTCTTGTCAGATTTTCATCAAACGTGAATTTTGAAAAATACTCAAATACCAAAATTCATTTAAAAAAATCTGTTCAGTGTGGGCTGATTTGTTCTATTCAGATGGATGGACAGACATGACAAAATTAACAGTTGCTTTTTGCAATTTTACAAATGCACCTAAAAAGTGGCCAAAATGAGATGAAGACATTCTCTTTATTAACAGCATAAAACTAATACCAAGTTACGGCACTAAAGGAAAATACTTTCCATTCATGGACAGAATTAGGTATTGACTTATTAATTAACAAATGTCTCAAGTTATTTCTCGTCTCTTTAAAACTGAAATTTAGTGACATTAGCCCTCCTTTCCATTACACCACTGACTTACTATTCAAACATATTTGTAACAAAAATATGGAGCTATAGTAAGTAACACAAACATGAAGTCAATAACATAATCTGTTGCTTATTACTACTACTACTACCATCACCACTACCACCAAATATTTCCCCTATGTGACTGTCATTATAAATATGTAACTTCATAACTTGTAAAATGTAGACCTTAGGAGGAAAAGGTCTAAATTTCCCCATTAGTGTATCTGTTGTATAGTTTGTCTAAATGCAATGTGATTATTGGAGCAATCATTAATGGTTTTATTAATTTTATATTTTATGCATAGCCAACAAATCCAACCCTTCTATGTCATGTAACCATTAAGACATGTTTCTTTTGTAACAAACACATCATCAGGATGAATTTACATTTTTTGGAAAATCACACATTTCAGTTTCTTCCCAACCCTGGACTAGAAAGTGATTTTCTAATTGCTAGGCAGGGTTTCATTGCAGATTTTCTTTGAAATTCACTTACTTGAGCATGACTTTCAAGTTATTTTGTTTGGATTACAAGTTTCACTCAGACTGAGTGTGTTTAAGAGCTGTGCAGAATGTGTACAGTACAATGAAAAATCCTTACACAACCAGTACTGACTTACTATGTCAGAGTATAAAATATTTCATAGCCAGTAAAGTGACTAGCTATGGGCTGGAGAGTCTGCGTTCAAATTCCAGCAAGGGCAAGAGATTTTCTCTTCTCCAAACTGTCCAGACCAGCTCTGAGGCTCACCCAGACTGCTATTAAACAAATATCAAGGTTCTTTCCCAGAGATAAAGTGGCTGGAGTTCAAAGTTGAACACCAAACTCTAACTAGTGCCGAAGTTAGGAATGACCTAAGTTATAATTTTACTTCCCCTATATGGCCTTGTGGCATACTCAGGACCAACTTAACCATTATATAATACAAATGTCTGAATTTGAACTATCATATACCTTAATAGAATAGGCCAGTAATGGTAGTAAAATGACTATTCATTCATTAGTATTCAGCCTTGAAGGCCAGGCTTGGCAGGAACCAGAGTCCAGTCATGTGACCGGTATGGCTCTGACACACTGCATCCTGGGCAAGTTCTTGGGGGTAGTTTGCCATTGCTTTCCCCCGCCTTTAGACATTCCCACTTTAGCCGCCAGGTGCCTCTGTCCGCAACAGTGCGAGAGATCCTAACAGCGAAAGGTAGAACTGTGGGCGAGAAAGATGTCTGGTAGTAATTTTGCCTAAATTCCGACTTCCACATAAATTTAGGGATCTTTTACGTGCCGCAAATCTACTACATGGGACCGATGGCTTAACTTCCCCTCCGAAGGAAGGCGTGCTGAGGATTTTTTTAAAATGACTATATTCTCTCTTTATACATTTCTGATAAAAACTATTACTAACACAAAGATATCCCCTTTAGGGAGTAAACAAATGGACACCAAGAAGTCTTGCTCATAATGTGTAAACAAGTCAGCTGAGTTAGCAATATAACTGTTTTAAAACTTCAGTAATTACCAGCACTGCTAATTGGTCTCCCTAAAGACTGCCTTGCAGGGGAAACAAGTACGCAAGAGGATTAAATTGCTTTGTTAAAGATTTACTTTATTTTGTAAAATGTGTTGGTTGTTTAAAGCTTGTAATTTCCAGTAAGTGCACGGTAACCATGTAACACTGTCAGATCAGCCACTTGGTTTGTAAGTTTGTGTTAAGGATAGATATATGTTAAATCATCACACCATAAGCCTTGTTGCCTTATCTATTTTACTGTAAGGATAATACTGTAGAAAGTAAGTATTCAGACTACTTTCATTTACAAAGTAACACAGAACATGATACATTTTATAACTGGAATATATGAATTAGTACTTGGAAAACATTTACATTACTCATGCACAGTACATAGCAAACTCATCTCAAAATACCAGTGACTGTGGGTAATTTGAAATGATTGTCTAGAGCAAAAGCAGGTACTTTCTCCACTGATGTCTGTAACATGCATAAATGAATCATGACAAAATGAAAAATACAAACCAACATAATCTACAAATGAAATCATAAATGCAGTAAAAAAAGTTCCTAATATTAACATGTATTCATATGTGGCACATTCAGTTTTATTCACCAGGAAACGTTAAGTACAATAAATTGTAACCGAAAGTACAAACTCAAACTGAAATTACTACAAAGAGAATGGGCAGTGCAGTATGTGAGGCCAGCCTCAAAACTGGCTGTGGATGCACTGTCGCCATCTGATATTGCACGTGCGCGCACATGCATGCATGCACGCACACACACACACAGGATGATACCTTGAGTGTAATCCACATACATCTCTGTGCGTGAGTATGGCTGCTATGTCCACACTCACACCACTAGCCTGCACAGTCAGTTGCAAGACTGGGCTTACATCATGATACATTTGTTTTGTCTAACTAAAGAATGAAGAAGAATAAATTATGGTATTATGAACAGGACAATTCTATTTAAAATAAACATAATTTTATAAGATTTTAATTTTGAATCACACACAATTCATTTCCAAAAAATAATAAATTCCAGTCTTCAATTCAGTTTAGGAAATCCAAATACATCTTAGAGGCATGAAGTTTCCACTTACATGTTTATGTACTGATAGCACAGTTACAGTGAATATAACTGGGGATGGTCTGTGATTATTTGACTAAGATGTACATGTTATTCACTCACAAAGAACACAGATGTTCTCAGCATCTAACAAATGGCACTGATGTGTACATAATTTCATCTATAATAGACCATCATTATCTAACAAATGCCTATTGCAAGAAATGGCCTACACACACACACACACACACACACACACACACACACACTTTGGTCTAAAAGACACTGTCTACTGAAATTTCAATTCACTTTTTCCATTAGTATTAAAGCTTTATAACAAAGATCTGAATCCATGATATGACTTAACTATTGACATCTGGTAGGCCCAGTTACAAATATAATGCACAGCACTATCTGCAATTCTAGGATGTCCTGAAGTCAACACACAACATCCTTCAGAAGTCAGAAATTGTAATTATGTTCAAATACACTCCTGGACTGTGAAAACAAGTCCATATAGCCACAGAACCTGTCACAAATATGCTACACATCTAACAGACATATTATTTATGAACAAGCTCAAGTCTATTAGTATTATACTTAAAAAAAAAAAAAACTTGGAACATATCCAGGTCAAAAAACTGTTTGAAGCCGTAATCAGCGCTTGAAGTGGGTCACGGTGCCATTCTAAAACTTCTGCTATGCACCTGAACTATCCTGCTTTGCTTATGATGATGTAAGCTGACCACATTTCAACATAAAACAAAGACAAATCCACGTGTACTAACTCGGTACAGATTTTACATTTCACTCACTCAATGCAATACTGGCACAATCCAAAAATTGCCGATTTTGAGTTAATACTATGATTGAGCTCAAAAATTTCAGAACTACTTCTGACAATAATGGCATCTAGCAAGGTATGTTTCAACTAACAAGTGTGCTCGTATTGTCGGATGTAGTTGTCATATCAATCTTAGTATTAACTCCAAATTACAATTTTTGGATTGTACCACTATTGCATTTAGTGACTGATCTGTAGTCTGTATCCTGGGAAATTCTTTGGCTACAATCCTTCCTGTACATAGTTTTGTATTCTGACACTGTCACATCGCATACCTATGATGATATCATGTTAGGCACCAAATTCTATTGTGGCTACACTTGCACAATTGTGCATGTGGACATCTTCTGTGACACAATCTCAAAGATTTGTGTAGAACTGAACATTACAATATCAGGTCTAGAACAACATTTCAGAGTCTGATGAAGTTCATGAAAACAGCACAACATTACAATTTATGATTATCATGTACAGATATTATGGCATTTTGTTTTGAAGGTTAATTTCAGCTTCTACAGGAACATGGGTGTTTTATAAATATATTGTGCAATGTACTACAGGTAGAAATTTTGCATAGACTGTTGTTTCTCTGGGTCTTACATGTGTCACTGAATATAACTTTCTAACAAGGAGAAAGTTTCACTCTTTATAACCAAAATCACACTACAATTGAAGAATAAAAACCAACTAGATGCTACTTATTATATTATTATACTTCTTATAGGCTCAACATGTTTCGGGCACTACTATGCCCATCATCAGGAGCTCGCGACTATAATGTTGATTACCACATTGGTTGTTTCGTTCTTGGTTTGCTGTAGGTTGGAGGTTAGGTGCGGTTAGGCTGGAGTAGTGTCGAGGCTGCAGGCCTCAACACTACTCCAGCCTAACCGCACCTAACCTCCAACCTACAGCAAACCAAGAACGAAACAACCAATGTGGTAATCAACATTATAGTCGCGAGCTCCTGATGATGGACATAGTAGTGCCCGAAACATGTTGAACCTATAAGAAGTATAATAAAATAATAAGTGGCATCTAGTTGGTTTTTATTCTACAGTTATCACAATGATGCATGATCCAACAAACATCACACTACAACTGTACACAAGTACTATGACACAACCCTTGAAAAGGCTCTTACTCCCAAGGTTTGGTACTTCTTGAAGGCAGGTGCTCTGTTTTTTTGTTGTGCTGTTTCTCCCCTACCACCCACTGTGCAATAACTGGCTGGATATCACAACTTTCCTGAACTTGGCAGTGAAGAAAAAATAAGCCCTTGCAGTAAATCCACCCTCACTTGTAACTGTCTGGTTGAAGCTGGTTAATCAAAATTCATGTTACACAATCATAACATGGCACAAAATTAAATCAATAACTGGCCTAAGATTGTAGTCTCCTGGGATGTAATGCCACAGTTTGGTAGACTGTTTACTCTGAAATGGTGGTTCCTACCTACGATTACACTGCAGCACATACCAGAAAATTTTTAATCTTGGTGTGGCAATTTGTGTGTGCACAACAGCAGAAGGAAGCCACATTATACTTATCAAAGACTGAAATGTTCAGTTCAATTCAATTCCATTCAATCAATCATCTTGCCTTCAGATATTTACAAATGGTCAAAACCTGCAGAATTCTGCAGTTGTAAGAAGCAGGCCAAGGAAGGTCTTATTCTACATGTTGAGATACCTACAGTCTCTGAAATCTAAATAGAAGTAATGAATGTTGTGGTTCAGCATTACAGTATCATTGTACTTTCATAGATCAGTCCATTAATGAGTGTCACAATCCTGTCTTCACCATGTCACAGAGTCCCTGCATGATGCAAATAAGGAAGACATATTTCTATACAGGAGGAAGCACAGCTAATGAAAATGTAAAAACTGTTACCTATAGATGTAAGAAAGATGGTAGACACACCATTTTATATAAAATAAAATATATGTTGATATAGTTCATTCTTAGTCTTATTTAGCATTATGAATATTGTGATGTAATTCATTCATTCATTCCATTGGCATGTGCAGAATGTGATGATTCCTTACCGTTCTCAAGAGCTTCTTCTGTTCCTCTCTGTTATGTACTTTTACCTGCCACCCTTCTCCACCAACTATTCTTCCATCCTCTATCACCTCATCTTGCCATCTATTTCTTTGTCTACCTCTCAATCTTGTTGTTCCCAAATTCATATATAATACCCTTTTGGGAATTCTATTTTCTTCAATTCTCTGAACATGCCCAAACTAACATAATCTATTTAACCTTGTGATGTAATACAAATTTAAAATCAACAGATATAATAAAAATGTAAAGCTAAACTATTCAGCATAAAGCTAACTAGGTACATAATGCCATAAAATGTAACAATGAAACACCTAAATAAAATTATCTTTGGTTATTGATGCAAATTTACACTTCTTTCTAGTTCCTACATCAAGGTACATGTAATACATTTCAGGTTTAATGAATATGTACAGCGGAAATGATGTAGAATCTGTGTATATTAGCATTTCTTCTATCTATATTAACAGGCTTTTTATAAGTACTGTATGGTATTGTTTTTTTTAATTACACTAGTGCTAAATACTCAACTACAAAGGCTGAAACCAGAGTAAGATTGTTCAATGTTTCAATTATCTTGATATTTGAAGGTGCTTACTCTGAGATTTCAGTTCGATATTGTAGCTGATGAATATGCACATTGTTAGATGGTATCTGTTATTGAATCAGTTTTCAGTGAATTCTCATTTTATCTCACATATTTTTTACTTCTACAAAGTCTTTGTTCAAGTACAGAGTATAAAGTATCTTCCCTCCAAGGCACATGAGGGATTCCTCAGTAAAGTCAGCCCAATAAAATTTAACTTACATTTTACCAACCTTCTGCTTCTAAGCATGTCTTGCATTTTGAGACAGCATTTCTGGACACATATCAAAGATGATTTTTTTCAATTGGTGAAGCAGACAGTTATGTCCTGACAGTGACACAGCCACTCAAAACAGATCAAACTGAATCATAAACTAAATGTGTAAGGCATAATAATTTCATTCTACATACACAATTCTACAGTCTTGAAACACAATCTAAAGGCAATAAAATGCTTGTGGCAGTAATGTCATAGATTGTCACTGATACCTTTTGTGCTGTGAGCTGCTGTTCTTGACAGATCATAATTATGTTGTAAGTGGCGTAACAAATTTTATGGTTTGTATCTCATAAAGCAACAGTACAGAGAAATTTCATTTCAGTCAAAAGCCACCATTTTCAGAGATTAGAACGCCTTTACTGTTTCACTGTTTATTGATGTCTTTCTGACATTTTGGCAAACAGCAACATCCACCTACAAGGTGAATCTTACAGGTAGAACAACACAGTGGCATCTCAAGAAGCCAAGCACATAGGTAAGAAAAGAGTGGGTGACTGCATGTTTAATGTAATGTCCTTGATGCTAATAAATGGGCTGCACCCTGGAATTTTGAATGAAGACAGAAATAAAAATGGTAACTCCAGTTTTATTCAATCTGTATCTGTCTTCTGATTTACATTTTTCACAAGTTTCATGAGTACATGCTTAAGACAGCCAGAAAAAATTGTGTATTAAGAGTAATTTCTTTGTGTCCATGTTATGAAAGTCCTACCAGCCTCTTTAAAAGAAAGTCAGACACACACAGCTTTCTTGATTTACTGATTCCTTCAGATGCCAAAAAAAGCAACTCCTAGAAGCATCAGATGCATGGCAATCATGACTTGGAACCTTCATGTAGGCACAATTTTTTGATTAATTTGTGACTGGTAACTAGGATTTAGAAAAGCGTTCTGGTACGTCATTCCATTAGGTAAACTTTTTCCCAGTTTTACTGAGTGAGGTGAAGTTTTGTGGTTTAACCCTTGTTCAGGTTCATTTGTGGATATAAAACTTGGGTCTGAAATGTTTCCTTTTTCATTGTCAATCTGAGATTCACCAAGGTTTCTCCCATTGTCATAGTGTGCCTTTTTCTGCTCTGGCATATTCACATAATTGTCATGTGATGTAACTGGCATTAGTGACTGGTAACTTGGATTTGAAAAACTCGGTAGTTCACAGTTGTTACTGTTAGTCTGTCTGCTGGCATTCATTTCATCTTCATGCTTTTGACATAAGAAGTCTAAACCTGTGAAAAGCAGAGTGCAATAAATCAGCAGCTGCCCTTCCACAGCAGGTAGAAGGTATTTTCAGGTAAAGTAATGTCACATCCTTTCATCGACGGTATGTCATATCCTATGCAGGGGTAAGATACCTATTACCTACTGCCTTGAGAAAATTTTTGGAAAAATATTCATTTTATAGTTTAGATGAATTTTTTGCCAAACAATGATACTTCTGGTACATATCAAGCCATCTAATGTTTATTGCATTCACTGAAACACAAATTATGTAAAATTAATGTTCGTACTAAAAATGTACTGTGTTCCTATTGCAAATTTTATGTGTGGCTTACCATATTATTGAGCCAATTTAATTATTGATTGACTATTCCTATATCCATTGGATATATTCCTGTATATGGAATTTTGGGAAAATAA
>Ga0123355_10006895_pt1 | contig 16916 bp, 7 predicted proteins | sample TergutEmb28metaG_3_FD_89872 | JGI IMG/M metagenome (GOLD analysis project Ga0123355, IMG submission 89872) | Embiratermes neotenicus P1 segment gut microbial communities from Petit-Saut dam, French Guiana - Emb289 P1 | ecosystem: Host-associated > Arthropoda: Insects > Digestive system > Gut ...
TTCTCAAATTTATTTTTGGAATAAAAGTCTACATGTTTTGGACAGTTCCTCTGTCCATCATCAGGAGTTTTTCACTGTACACACAGCAATGGTATATGTCATAGAGGTTTGCTGACAGCTTGCGAGCAAGCTGTCAACAAACCTGTATGTATTGCTGTGTGTACAATGAAAAACTCCTGATGATGGACAGAGGAACTGTCCAAAACATGTAGAGTTTTATTCCAAAAATAAATTTGAGAAATTAGTGCATCTAGTTGGTTTTATTGTAAGAATTTATCACGGTGCACGGTCACCTGAACGTCAAACCAGAAACAATGTGGGCACAGACTGTGTTTGCGGGCGCACCAGAACTTTAAGCACCACAATGTGCCTTAGTTCTACTTCTTCACTTTCCCCACACTGGTATGTAAGTTACATGTTAAAGTATTTGTTATTGTTTATTTAATTGACATCAATATTTCTCTAAACATAAAATTACACAAGCAGCAGTTACATTGTTTTTCATTTTCTTTCTAATACTCAAGAAAGCTCATCTCTCAATGCTGTGCCGTGCCATGTTCAAATTACAGAAAACTCACCACACATGCAATGCAATTTACAGCGTCAAGAAGTCCCAATGCATGTACAGTATTATATCCTCAGAATTCAAATTGTTTGTTGGTAGTCCTGATTGCCCTTTGTTAACATGTCATTGCACAATACTAAAAATGGTGACTGAGGGTCCAAAATACACCTAAATAAAGACAACCGTAAAACAGATGAAATTCTTCACATAGTGAAGATTTCAGTTTAGTGTTTACTGTCCTCAGTGTACTGGGCAATAAAGAACTACATGCTAAATGAAATGTCATGGCATCTTGTGATGTGAAAACAAAGAATTTTAAATGAAACATAAATCAGTAAAACAGTGCCAGTACACAGTATAAGTTATGTTATGACTACAAAAGCAACACAATTATCATTAAAATCCCATAAATAAAGGTATGAGTTCATGCACATTTCCTATAAGGCCACTTCAAAATTAGGAAGTTCACCATGAAAGACTATATGAACCTCAGAGAGTAGTTCACCTATTAAAGGGCAGCCAACAGGTCAAAAATGTGTCCAAGAATTACAATATTACAGAAATACCAACAAAAAACCTGGTTTGAAGATGAAGAAATTGGCTAATGTGGTCTACATTAGCCTCATTTGTTTGGAAACGTAATAAGAAAACAGCAAGTCAAGGTACTATACCAATAAATCTCACTTATGGGGAAACATTATTTCACATGGCAATCCAGAGGTAGTAAAATTTTTATGCTCCTTGGAAATCCTTATTAACACCACTTACAATACTGTGTTACGTTACAGCGTAATTCATATATGCCACATCACAAAATGTTCAAATATAAAATGTATACCGGAAATAAGATTTGTATTTTATACCATGCCCAAATTCAAGATGTGTATTTTATACTATGCCCCAATTCTATGACACTTTTAAGATTTTGACTTGAGATTCATAAAAATGAAGCAACAGCACAGACCTTCTTGAGAAGGTAACAATGCACATAAGTGCTTTGGCTTGTCATGAAGTTCTGTACCTCTTATTGAACATGAGCACTCATTAGCATGTTCCAAAGAGCCACCACTGGCTCCAATCCAATCTACACACTCCCACCCTATTTCTTACAGACCTATATTTGTACCATGCCCCCATTTATGCCTAGGACTACCAAGGGCTCTCAGCCCTTCAATTTCCTTACAACAGTCTGGAGTTATGCTTGTCTCACACCTCTCATTTGTACTCCAAGTCATCATCCTTGATATGACAATTATCAGTTTAATCATGAAGCCCTTGTCATGAACTATTTTCCATCCTCTCTCTTAGATCCAAATATTCTCAGCATCCTGTTCTGAAAGGCCATCAATCTACATTTTTCCCTTAATCTGTCAGCTGACCTTTCATACCCACATAAAACAACAAATCATATTTTTGTAGTGTTACATTCGGGTTTTTTTTTTGGGCAAAATATGTAAATATAAAAAGATTCATGACCAAATGATAGCAAACACTCCTTGAACTTAATCAGATCTTTACTTCTCTGTGAATGAAATTTTGATTTACTGGAACCAAAGAAATGCTGATGGACAGTCTGGGACCATCTTATGATTAACAGCAGCAATCTCAGTTACCTAACCACACAAACTTCACATCAATGATGAAGAAAAAAGGAACTATTAGCACAGACACAAATGTGTCCCTTTAAATTCCAGTCTGTCCCAAAGTTCCCAATTACATGTCCAGAAACAAAGTTCAAAGGCAGTAGCAGCAAAAGAATCTATACTGAACACAATATGCACCACATGAGTGTTACAAAGCAAAGATCAAAATGAAATATCTAGAGTATAAAATTTAAACTAGGAGGCATGAAGTTATTTCAGAGATAAAATATGCAGATATGCTCTCCAGTTTACAACCTGGAAGCTTTCTTGAGCAACCAGCAAAAGAAATTTGAAGTCTGGGTTGTACAGACCATCTGTTTTCTTCATCATCAAATGGCATACTGATAAACACTGCTGTTTAAGTGTTACAGAATGTTGCTGCCAACTGCAAAGACTGTATAGTGTCAACAGCACACCTACAAAATCTGAGTATGGAATGACAATGGCAAGGGAAAACTTCAATACTTGCAGAAACACCTGTCCCAGTGAAACTCTGTCCATCAAAAATCCCACTGACTGACCGACCTGTGGTTGAACCCAGGCCTCCATCATCAAAGGCTGGCAAATGAATCATGGTATTACACATTAAACACACACAATCAAGAACCTACTGGGACAGTGGACAAGAGTCAAGTGTGTAAATCCATTCAGTTTATCTTTGCTTGACCTAGCAAACCCAATCAGGGTGACCATCTGTATGCTACTATCCTATGGATGATCCTATCCAGTTCTTTACATGTACATATATAGACACCCATAATTAATCATCCAACACAACGCCAGGTTATTAAAATCCGCCATAATCAACATGTTTTGGCTGTGTTAAGCCATTCTGTGTACAACTGTAAACTTAACATTATTGAAAACAGAGATCCCAATATTTGTCACATCTGTTACACCCATATATTATTTACGGTTGGACCGCCGTATCCGCGGTTGCGACCCGGAAAAAAAAAAAATGGAAAATTAAAGAAACAAACGGTTCATAAGTTTCAAAACGCGCGCCAAGCGAGAACGGGACGTAACATGGTGAAAACTATCAGCCCAAATGCGCCCAGTACTTGCCTCATCTTCCTTTCTCCCCGTACCCACGCTTCCCCGCAAACTTGCCACCATTCTGCTTCTAGCGTTCTGGCTGTTCGAATTACTTGCCGCGTTATCGCAGTGTTTGTGTTGAGAGAGCAACAAGAAGAATGGAGAAGTCGGTAAATACCCACAATAGGCTAAGATATGTTTTAAAAAATAAAATTTTCTTATTACAGGTACAAACGTATGACTTTCGTTGTAACATTTGTAACAATAACATATTTCATTGCTTACGCAGCGCTTTGATGGAAAAGCATGATTTTTATTGTTCTGTCATCCCTTGAAATTTTACACGGTACTGTAGTCACTGTATTTTTTATTGCTCTATCGTCTCTTGAGGATTAGGCTAAACCGTCAGAACCCCTTACTCTCATAAGTATGAGAGGGAGAGAGAGTACACTTTATTAAATTTTAAGCTCGTGGTTCCGTGCATCGTAATTCAATGTGAATAAAAATCCAACAGATGCAACAGTATGCAGATATTTATTTACTGCAAAGCTACTGTACATGTATCGGGTGTCACAGCACCCATCATCAGGAGTATTAAAAACTGTACCCGCAGCCTCTGGTACAGGTCATACTACTTGTACCGCTACTCCCCTCCAACGTGGTCTGATCGGGACTGGTTTCGCACAAACCAGTCCCAATCAGACCACGTTGGAGGGGAGTAGCGGTACAAGTAGTATGACCTGTACCGGAGGCTGTGGTTACAGTTTTTAGTACTCCTGATGATGGGTGCTGTGACACCCGAAACATGTAGAGTAACTTTGTAGTAAATAAATATCTGCATACTGTTAGATTTTTATTCACATTACACTTCATTACTTTATTTAATGTTGTCTTAATGCGCGTAATTCATCAATTAAACTTTACCGTATTTATGCATGTTACACGAATATCATGTTATATGACGTTACACATAGCGTTCGGTATTATCCGCGGTTTTCCGTGGCCGCGGTAGGTCCTGGAACGTATTACCCGCGAATACGGCGGTCCACCTTTATTAGAATTAAAAAGAAAATATTACACACATCATTAGTCAAGATCGCTTATCATAAAACACAATATTCAAATATACTATTTAACTATTTGAAATAAGCTGCTATATTTCGGTACTGCAATATATGACAAGTCATCTTTACTAATATTTTTAATATTCTTTTTTCAGTATTACAATATAAAAACACAAAACACGCGACAAAACTTGACATATCTTTTCCAACAGAATTATGTTTACAGCTGTACATTCTCTTTTCATACAGTTGTACAGAGCTTGAGAATGGATTAAAATAGCCAGAACATGTATATGATTGTGTCGTGTTAAGGCAGCAAATAAATGGTGTCTATACATACACACACACAATGGGACGAACCATGTCAAATTTCTCAAGATGTATGTACATTGCTGAACCAAGATGCAGTCTTATCCAACCCTGCACTGTCTGTACGTTACGTTACTTTTCTTATGAGCCTTTCTGGAACCTAACAGCAGGTAGCAGCACACCCGGCTCAGTATGATCTCCCAGTGTGTTCATTTTACCCATTTTGGGAGAGCAACATTTAATAAGTAAAGTGTTTCCTGCTCATGCAACACAGTTAAATAAACCTTCACTGAATTTAATGTTTATTTCCAATAATATGAATTTCAATTACTTTTAAATTCCAAATATAAGCCTACTTCTCTCCTAAACACCTTGTATAATACAACTGCATAATCCTGTCAAACTTGTATAGGCTTCTTCGCTAATCTTAAAAAATCTGACCACACGGACCAGGCTGCATCATCACAGAGAGAAAATTAAGCTTTAGTATTGAATAGCACTGAAAATTACCTATTGTGTAAGTAATTATATGGTACCTAATTTAAAATTTCAAAGCAAGTATGAATCTCTACCAATAACAAAATGGAATACAGAACAACAAATAATATTTCAAATATTGCAGACTGTTGAAAAAAATGCTGTAATTTTCTGCAGCTGTCACAAAGTCTAGGTACATTCCTGTATCACAATTCTGACACAAATGTTGACACATTTTTTAGGTACACAAAAACAAGGATGTTTGGCTTTCACTGGGAACCTAACATTGAAATGTTCCTTTGATAGAATTTACAGTGTAAAAATTGTCAATTTTACAGAATTGTACTGCCATGCATGCCTTCCTATGGTTATTATAAACTGACTACTGATTTTTAATCATGTCTAGTATTAACGAATTGTTCCATGCCCAAAGCCATCTGAGGCTGCCTGGTGGACTGAAGGAATGTAAATGTATATGCAAATAAAATGAGCCACAAGATTATTATTTTTGACCCTATGAACTCAGAGAAGTCTGCATTCTATCTGTGTCATGAGGAACATACTCCTATGACTTCTGTCACAGAAGCCAGTATTTTACCCCTTGATTTTGTTTTAATATATGCATACAGCATCCTCAAAACCAACAGTAATTTAACTCACTGAAACTGCAACACCACAAATAACTTCAGGTTTAACCCCTAATATACATTTCTCAAAGTAAAATAAAGAGACCATGCTTTAATGGACTGTAACAAAAAAAAATTGTAACCACTGTGAATGGTACGATTACATTTGATAGGAACAGCACATCATTAAGGGAATGTGCGCAAAGGCGGTAGTTAACTTAGTGTGGGGCAGGTGGTCTGTTTATAATGACCCTATAGAAGCTCTCAGCCAAGGATAAAATGGTCTTGTGGGAACCAACCTGATACATGCAGATAGATGGACAGACATCACTAAGCTAAAAGGTGCTGTTTGCAACTTTGCAAACATGCTTAAAACCCTTGAGACTACAACCATTTTTTTTTTGACTGATGCCATCCCATTGTGTACATTTAACTAATTTACTGTAATGTGCCGTCGTTACACAACACATAGCCGAGCTTAACCACTTGTAAAATTACAACTGTTTTATATGTTGTGTAACGATGGCACATTACAATAAATTAGCTATAACCATTTGCTCTCTCTTTTTAGTTCTGCTGTAACAAACATGAGCCTGCTTCCTATACACTCCTGCTGCCACCACCCTTGTTAGAAATTTATTGAAACCATATGGTGGAAATCTTACTTCACAAAACAGAACTGGACAGAAGAAGAAAAGATAATGACAAAAGCAATCTCTAACAGTCTTGTAAATAAATACCACAGCATCTCATCAGCCAGGAAGACTGAAACAGTGGGGCAAGAGAGTCAGAATATTAAGCAGGCTTCTAATGTGTGAAAACTCTCAATTTAACTGTGTATGGGGGAAAACACACATTGGGACTGGCTATATTATTCATATACCTTCAGCACAATAACCAACTGGTGCATGTAAGATTCCACTATTGTTAGCCTTATTCATGTGTCAGTACTGTCCCCATTTTCTTAACCTTAATTGCAGCAAAGATGTGTACAGTACTCTACTAAACAAAACTGTACATTTTCAAAAATTCTCTCTCTCATTGGACCTTTTTTACACTGTAACTGCTTCCAACTTCATACACTTCAGATTTCTGGGCTCAACAATATGGTATGTACATATGTAAGTATATTATTGGTAGTCTTTTCTGTACAAGTCCAGAACATATATACCAATTCAGCACAAACGCACAAACAATTCTAAAAATTAAATAGAAAATATCGGCCTTCATTTACAAATACCTACACATGCACACAAAAACATAAAAATAAAGTCTTTGACTTTACTGCCAAATACGACATCAACATAAAGTTTTCTTGTTCACTCTTTTGCATCATCATAATCATGCTCCAGGTCACTTTCTTGCAATTCGCCACACGCTACCCACAAACCAAACATAAAGCTTTTATTTCCTTGTGCCCATTACACTCTTATGAACACTCACTCTTGGTAGCTTGAACCTGGAATGGAAAAACAACCCACGACCAACTGTTTTTGCAGGGGTCGTACGAACAGTTGCTCCTGAATCTGCACGTGCTGAAGTGCAAAAACAAGAGACTTGTGAAGACAACTGCCACTAACATGTACCAGATAAAGAGGGAGGCAAGAAGCTGCCGCGAAACTAATCTGACTAGCTCATGCTCACAAGTCCAGAATGCTCGTGTGCATTTGCCACTCTGTCAAAAATCAATTACCACTATATATTTACACATATTTCTCTATGTCATTACAAAATATACTTTACTTCCTAAATCACGTATCTTTGTTGACACAATATGGTGTAAATGTTTTCTGAGTTGTTGTCTAAATGTTGGATTTATAACAAAAGTTTCAACAGACATTAGCATAGTGTCTACCTGGGTACAAGGAGAAGAGCAAACAGAATGAGAAGCTCCTATGATACCCTCACACCACTTCATCAAAATGCATGACCTAACAAGAGCACTGTAAACTTCCTGCTGTTTCATATGAAAGTACTCTTCATCTCATGTGCACTGGAGTTAAGTGCCCAGTGTACTCTACAAAAGACCTGGGATTAAAGGGCTGCCAACTACTCAGCATGTTCTAGATGACTTTAGTGAATTTTGATTTCTTCAGCATCGCAATGCATGTCGACTATAGTCAACTTCTGCCTTCAAGGCTTAGTAACCTGCGTCCAATTTTAAATAATGTTCAAAATTTCAGCAAAGGCAAAAGACACTATAAAAATACGAGAATAATCATAATAGAGATCTACAACTATTTCATTACACTAAATCATCTAGGTGACAGTCAACATATACACTCCAAACACAAAAAACGAACTGACCATTTGGGCAAACAAAGTTCAGCACTTAACTAAGAAAAGCAGTGGCAACATCACCTTACACCTTTACGCTTATAAATATGGTTGGCATCAGCAACCTCTCTGGGAGTCCTAGCTTCACTACAGGGGTTCATGATCAAATCCAAATTTGTACTGTCAATTACTAAATGTTGACATAATCAGACATCATTTTCCCAATGAATACCAATACCGAGCTGATGAACACCAACATATATAATGCCCAATAATGTTGATACTAAACACCTACATAATGCCAAAATTAACAGTTTACTTTCATTTTTGTTTATGTGATAAAACACAAATAAAGTGGTGACACAAGCAGAACCAACAGGTGTGAACTTACATGGAAATTACTATGTTATTTCAGACATGACATTAATTCCTAGTCGGGAAAAGCTTTCGTAGTGTGGATGACAGTAGGACGGAGGGAAAATGAGGCAGGTGTCAAACTTTGTACAGTATTTTGCTGTATGGTGAACTATCAAAGCAATTGACAGTTCATATTCCTGTGAGCTGTGTGTTCCTGAAATTACTCATGTTCATGGTAACAACAAACTGTTACACATAAAACAAACAGCAATCACTCGCATATTCAGAAAATACCATGTAAGTACACAGTTTCCACTGTAACACAGTATTCTCTGCAAATCAAGGATTTACTGCCACACTTTGCCTGATTCTGCTGTCCTGAATAACATTCCCAAATCAAAACTGAAACATTAAGTGCATGCAGCATAGAATAAAACCAAGATTGATGGAAAACAGTACAGAATACACTGGAATTACAGTAAAATGGGGCAAAACTGCAAAGCATATTTTGAAAGTTCTATATGGCACCCTACCAAAGCACATGGCGTTACTCAAAAGGGCATAGCTGCTTCTGGTAATACAGTTATGTCTCATACTTTCAGTTATGTAACCAACTGTAATAGCAACGAATTTTATGCTGATTATATCTGCAACATGATTAAAACTCCACACACACACAGAATATGATTTATGGGACAATGTGAAAATCAATGATGTGGGATTTGTTGTTTCTCAGTCCCAGTCCTCACCACAATTCCTCACATGTATTTGCATTAAATATTAGAAACAATGAATATCATATTGACTGCAAGGCAAAATGTTGTAAACAAATGTTTGTTTACACTGTATGAAGTTTCAGTTTCAAGTTACTCATTGAGAAATTGAAAATACAATTTTTAATGCTTCAAACAGTCAATGTTCCAACAGTCAGGTGTCATATGAAGAAAAATACTTGCCTCAAACACACACCAAAAATTTTCCTATTACATACGAAGTTACAAGTCTAATTGTGCATTTACTATATTACATTACAGTTTGCTAACCACACTGCTGGCAAGTCCAAATTCTGAAATTATATTCATAAGAGTAACGCATACACTGGTAGCATGCAACAGGACTTCCAATGAGCCTTCACATATGGACAGTGTACAGCTGCCCACGCAATCTCTGGATGACAGGAGTATTGTTCCTGAACATTATGTCTAGGAATCAAAGAATTCCACTAATATGAGAGAAATATATGTGATCTACAACATACACTGAAATTTATAGAACTGCTAGATGCAGAGTGCATCAACAGCAGTATCATTCGAGATAATAACTTCATGCTTGTGATGGAGAAGTACTGTGAATTTAAAAGACCCCCAATGGGAAATGGTGTAAGCCATGTAAACAAAACTCAGTGTGCTAAATTACTGTGTGTATAATTAAATAGGGGTTCTTTTGAGTCATAACACAACTATCTTATGTTGTTTATCTTTATTTTAGCTTATCTACAAGAAATGTTCCATATATCCCACGAGAAATAAACTTACTTGATGTCTAAATATTATATCCCAATCGAGACAGACGTTCCCGGACATACTGGTGAGAAATAGCTCTACTACTACAATACACCCGTATCCGAAAGTTTATCACTGCTTCACTCATAAGATCTTTGCACATAATATGTAAAGATCTGTGTTGTATATAAATAATAATATTACAATTCCATGATATGTTTCTATTTTAAACCATCACTGTCGTGCTTCCATGTTATATTTCCAAGTTTTAGACTACTAATGTATACCAATGTGAAATTTAACAACCAGATCTCATTGAATTTTATATATATATATATCCTATTTTTATGATTCACACTGTATAGTCTCCTCAATTATATATTTTCTGACCTGAAGATGACCCAGTGCAAGGGCCGAAACATAGTCAGTTTAAAAAAAGATAAACAACACAAGATAGTTGTGTTTTGACCCAAAAGAACTCCCATTTAATTGTAAATAAAACGCAACGGGGACAATGCAGCGAAATTACTGTGTGTATACTCTTGATGATGGACAAGAACAACTATATGAATAAAGTAACCACAGACAGAAATAACGGCGCTGTTAAGGTAATGTACTTTATTATGTTATATCTGCATCAACTGTTATTGTACAGATGTGTACATTACATGCTGGTATCAACATGCAATCACAAATCAGAGATGGCAGGACGCTGCATTTTGTCTACAGAATGAATAAATAAATATTAGATGTCATTCATATGCTGTCCTTGAGTCAGATGACTTATGTTATGTACATACTGTCCTTACATAATTTAAACATCCTAGCAGTGAGCAGGCAGCCAGTTGGAACAAGAAAAGGATAGCAAATTGGCCAGTCAGGACATTAATTTGGAAAGAATTAATGACTCAGTTTTCTACATGGGTAGCTCTCTCAGTCCACCAAAGCATTTTGATGACACTCCACCTGCAATTAGCAGCATATAGCATGCAGTCTGTTACACCATATAGCCTAATGTGGGTTGCATGTCATACCTGCGAGCTATCATGTTGGCTAAAAAAGGTGAAGTTTTCTCTACACATGCCACAAACACAAGTGCGGGGAGTGGAGTCGCAGCGCCACTCACTCTTAACCTCTGCAATACATGGGGGTGAGTGGTTAGCCTCATGCTCTGGCTACTTTACTCCCGAGTAAAGTGCTCCTCAACACCCACTGAATAGGTCAGATGGCTCCCAGAGCCAGTCTGGATGTCTGGTACATAGAAAATCCCCTTGCCCCTACCAAAATCCAATCCCTGCCTTATCCACCCTGTTGCCTAGTCAAAATACCATATATGCGAACCTGGCTCCCAAGATATGCAATTCACACTGGGTGCAGGCTCAGTGGGTTAGCATAATACCTGAACTACCATAACTGTAATTTTGATATTCGTGACTTGGTGCACAACCCTGTACTAAGGGAGAGTGTCAAGTACCAAAGTGTAGCTCAGTACAAAATCAAATTGTACTTCAATCGACAAATGAAAAAGATTCATGGAAATGGAACTGCAATAAACATGCCACCTCAAACAGACGCATGGCAAACCAAAATGTATCGGACAGTGCGAAAGTCACGTAAGCACATTTGCGATAAACGACCATTTCATTTCACACAATACAAGGAAGCTATCATATGGATCATATCACAAAACCCATAATTGCAGAGGTGAGAAGAGATTCTCCTGAACCTTGAGATAGCAAATCAGCCCAGCTGAGTTACTTAAGAAGCACATCTTCATTATTAGTTCTAAAAATATACACCAGCCTCAGACTTGGCAACAGTATTTTCTGGACCACAAAAAAAAACTCCCCTCAAAAAAATACTACATAAAATTCTCCAGTAATTTACAGCCCAAAGGTGCATCAATATAAGATTCAAGGCAACTGAGATTCCCAAATTCACTGAAGGGATAATGTATGGCTATCACAAGAGCAAACCTTGGAGGGAGAAGAGAAAGCTCCATTGCTCCTTGAGTAGTTGTTCAGTGGCAAAGAGTGAGTAGACAGACAAGGATTAGTACACCATAGTTTCTAATGGGATAAAGTACGCACAAGTGCACAATAATAACACGATTGAACAGTATTCTGATCCACCCATGAACAATAAAATGCTGTTCACAGGCATATTGTAAAATGGACTGACCTACATGGAAGGCGAAGAACTGGACAGACACCCCCCCCCCAAAGGAGGGGGAAAGGGGGGGGGGGGAGTTTCTGTGTGTAAAAATTTACCATTTTTCAAGTGAAGGGCTGGTAGGTGCATACAGCCTTGCTGGTTTTGCTTGGACAACTTCTTGGTGTTAGATTCATGAAGACATATGCACTGTTAAGCATGAAATCAGTATGCCCTCGATGATACCAATGGTAACATGATGTGTGAAGAAAGTGAAAGGTGAAACCATAATAACAGTAATGATGAGCACGATATTACTGATGAAGATTGTAGGGGATTTATGACCAGTAGGAACTTCATATAACACTGCCATTTTCTTAAGTATTTGTGAATCTTTCAGCTTGAACTGCATGGAAAATATTTTCCCCTAAACTTGCCTTCTAAACTATTGGCACATCATATAGTCCGGCAAGAAAAGGAAATCTACCTACATTATCTGACCTTGTCTTGCAGCACCTAATCTGGCTCAGGTGTCACTCTTGAGTTTCACAAGTTATGCCGAAAAACATCAATGGCAGAATTTATACTGGTAACTCACTACACTGCTAAATCTGCAGCCTAATACAACAAAATTACCACACATTTCAAATATGGCTCTAACTTAGTTTAGTATCACTTTTAAGGATTGGTTTTTTATTTCACTTCAGCAGTAAAGGTAAAATATATCACACAAAACTACCCCTTGGTATGTTAACTATGATTGAACGAACTACTCTACACCACTTCCAACAGTGAGCAAGTGTGGTGGAGGCATCCAAAATAAATGCTTCCAACAGCTGACTTGTACAAAAATAAATTTCAAGGAAGATGGCACAGACTGAGACCATACAAACGAAAGTACTGAAACTACCTGTTTCAGAATGTTATACATTTCAGCTCCCTATTTACATATTTATTAGCAGTTAATTTAGGAACACTTCAGTAACTCAAGAACATACAGTGTCAACACAGCCATGTAGAAAAAATCTGGTACCTGTATTTTGTTTGGGAACTATGGTTTAAATCCTTCACGTTCTCTACGAAGAATATGGGAATGACATACACTTAAACCAATGGACAGACACACAAAAAATAAAGTGTGACACCAATATCATGTGAGAATATCATACCTTCCATTGGTAAATTATACTATATTTAAAATAATGAGTCTTATATATACTGCCAAATTCCAATTCTGCTTACCTTCTCCTTTCTCCAAGCTACAGTATAAAGTACAACAGCAATACATAATGCACACGTGCATACTTCATACATACAGATACGTTATGAGACCGATGATAGCACAGCACAGTGTGGTGACCACGGCCCTAACTAGGTTGATAATTCATCGCAGCAGCATGCACTAATGCCAACTACTGGCTACAAAATAGCATCAAAATTTCATCATAATATAATAATACTATTTTTTAGAAATACAGCACTTGGAAATGTAACAATGTGAAGATATTTCTACATCATATAATTATTTTTAAAATTATTTATCTAGTTGCTTAAATCATTCTTTATAATTATGCATAGATAGAATATAATATATCTGTGTATGTGTATATCATATGTACAATATCTAGCTTTCATGTAACGTGAAAAGAAAGACCGTCTATGTGTAAAATTCTTAGTTTTAAACATTAATAATAAATTCTACTTCTGTACAGATAATAGACGTTACAATTTATTTGTATGGCAAGGTTCAAAATAATATATCAAGATCTTTCCACTCTTCCTTCTTTTCTTTCCCAATGTAACAGCAGGATCAAGAAAGAACAAACGATAAATGGGAGTTTATGGAGACTGCAACACTGGCCAAGACTTCATGCTCAATGCAAGTACAGAATATACGAGACTGCACCTTTCCATATGCAGTATTTTCTGACCAATGGTGTGTCACTCTGCATTAAGCAGACCAGCACAGACAGCCAGAGGAGACTCTGAACACAACTGCTACATATGAGCTAGCTAACAGTAATATAGAAACAAGTAGAGAGCAGTCACAGATGCAGCCTTCAGTATGTGGCTAAAACCCCATTAGGTGTGGGGACAACCACAGCTGTATGTGTCGGATGTGGCTGTAGAGGCGGAGGAGGGGGATGGTGTTGAAGGTGGTGTGTGGTTGGAACCACTACTCCATGTCCTGCCACAGCAGGGTTCTGGTGATGTCCCTGTGGAGGTGGTTGTGGTTGGGGCTGCGCTGCACCTGTACCACCACCTTCAGCCACATGTTTGCGTAGATGACGAAGCATATTGCCCTTCTCAACAAAGGTCTTGCCACAGTCTGGACAGGCGTGAGGGCGGTCACCTGAATGCGAGCGCCGATGTGAGACAAGATGTCCCTTGCACATAAAGTCCTTTGGACAGAGGTCACAACGAAATGGTCGTTCAGCTGCTGCCCCTTTGTTGTGAGAACGCTGATGGAAAAGCAGATTACCCTTCAGCGGGAATGCTTTCCCACACTCTGAGCAGCTAAATGGACGTTCTCCAGTATGACACCGCATGTGATTGATGAGGTGCTCTTTCCGGGTGAATGGTTTAGAACAAACATTGCAGCAATGTGGAGTCTCTCCTGTGTGCTGGCGCAGGTGATTGGTCAGATGTTCTTTGCGAGTAAAAGTTTTGTTGCAGAACTCACAGCGGTGTGGAGACTCACCTGTATGAATGCGCACATGATTGGTCAAGTGCTCCTTGCGTGTGAAAGATTTGGAGCAGAAATGACATCTGTGTGGTGACTCTCCTGTATGCTGTCGTACATGGTTAGTCAGATGCTCCTTTCGTGTGAAGGATTTGGTGCAGTACTGGCATTTATGGGGTGATTCCCCCGTGTGCTGACGCACATGGTTCACCAGATGGTCCTTTCGCGTGAACGCTTTGGGGCAATATTGACAACGGAAAGGTGTCTCACCTGTATGCTGTCGCACATGATTAACAAGATGCTCCTTACGTGTGAATGACTTGGAGCAAAAACCACAACGATGAGGTGACTCTCCTGTATGCTGGCGCACATGGTTAAGAAGATGTTCCTTACGAGTAAATGTCTTAGAACAAAAATCACAGCGGTGGGGTGTTTCACCTGTATGCCACATGATGTGATTTGTGAAGTGCTCCTTACGAGTAAAACTTTTTCCACATATTTCACAGCGGAAAGGTGTATCATTTGTGTGAGAGCGCATGTGGTTCGCAAGGTGCTCCTTGCGTGTATACTTCTTACCACACACCTGTAATGAAAAAAAAATTCCCAATTGGATGAAATCCCACAATAAAAGTAACATACATGTGCACACTATGACGATATCACTGTGTGGCCTTCTGACATCTCTCGAACATCGATCAGAGCTGCATGTGAAAGTTAGTACATGTGACGGAAGTTACAGGAAAAACACAGATAAAACAATTTTCTTTGTTAAGAACTAATAATGGTCCACCAGTTCTACGAATATCATACTTATGTTGTTGAAGCAAGTAGAGTACAATTCATTTAATCCAGTATGCAAGGGGCCATGCAGGTGTCAAATTATCAAATATTCAAGATTATCAGGCAGTACCTAAACTAACCTACATTCTCACCAGGCAGTATTTTGTTAGTACCCTCCGAGAATGTGCACTTTGTCACATACGTTCATCACATCATGAAAAGACTCCACTTTCCCATTATCATAAGCCTAGTGATAGGTTTTCCTTAAGAACACAATGCTGTAAACACTTATACAACAACTTGTCCAAATGCACCTATTTAGGATCTATAAATGTGCCACTTTTAAAAGGCCCTTCACACTTGCACTTGGTGCCATGAACAATCATAACTAGTCTTTCTGTTTCTTTATATCATAGACAGTTGATGGCCCAATGTTTTATGGAGCCACAACCTCTCTCCAGCTTTAACCACTTTCAAGCCTCATTATTATTTCATGTTTCTAAGAAATCACTAAAGTTGTGTGCTCCCTCTTATTAACGATACTTTCTTAATTCATCTTTGGTTTTCTGAAGCCGTTATAATAGCCTGATGGGTTCAGTAAGGTCCAGATAACCCAAGATAAAGCCACTGAATTAGTACATGCACTGTAAGTTATGAAAGGCAGAATATCTGGTCTTGGGATGGCTTTTCACAAGTGCCGAACCATCAGGGGTACTGGATTATCAGATGCTGGATTAAAGGAATTCTACTGTACCTGGTTGCTGAATAGTGTCGTATTTTCTTATCAGTTTTTGCCAGAATTTAAACACATGTTTTTGGGTACAAGTTGCACCATTCAACAGTGGAAAATGCTCGGACAAGAACAAGTATTTCTACCACAAAAGCATGACAGCCTAAGTACATGTTTGTCATGTAATCTATGCCAGAACAGCAAGTCCCATTAAGTTTAAATAAACGATGGACTGTAATTTAAATATAAAATGTTTATAAATTTTTTTGAGGTTTAAGGTGAAGTCTTATGGTGCTGCCTTAGCATCTATCACATATAAGTATAAGCAAGGTCGCTGGCCACAGATGATTGATGAGTAATATATCAACAACAGAGATAGCATACTTTCAATAACAAATGGAGAATTTTTATGAAAAGTATGTTAAAATTATTATGGAAGGATGTAACCATGGTACATGAAACACTGTCTCACTACTTGCCTCAAAGGAACGGGAATGGACAAGAGAGTTAAAACCAAGATCTGGGCGATGCAAGGTAAAATCACAACCCCCACTCATTAGGTTTGATCCATATTCTTCTTGCTCCTCCCATAAACCAAATTCTAATTCTTTCCACTTAATTATATACTGATATGAAACCAATGTAACTAAGACATAAACATAATCTAATTCCAAATTCTAATTCTTTCCACTTAATTATATACTGATATGAAACCAA
>Ga0123355_10006896_pt1 | contig 16914 bp, 10 predicted proteins | sample TergutEmb28metaG_3_FD_89872 | JGI IMG/M metagenome (GOLD analysis project Ga0123355, IMG submission 89872) | Embiratermes neotenicus P1 segment gut microbial communities from Petit-Saut dam, French Guiana - Emb289 P1 | ecosystem: Host-associated > Arthropoda: Insects > Digestive system > Gut ...
AAACGTGACAAAAACAGGCAAAGATTCGCAACAGAAATGGCCACAATTGATAGAACCATTCAACCCAGCTACATGACCAACCCATGCCCAGAGGCCTTCACATGCAGGCACTGCAACCACTATGTCCAACCAGAAAACGCCGCAACCAACCACCGCAACCATTGCCCCAACTGCCTGGTAAGCATCCATGTAGACATAACCCCAGGCGACAGAGCGTCTTTGTGCGGCGGCACCATGGAGCCGATAGGTGTATGGGTACGCAAGAATGGAGAATGGGCAATTATCCACCGTTGCCGCAGTTGCGGGGAGCTTGGCTCTAACCGCATTGCAGCAGACGATAACCCGACATTACTCATGTCTATTGCTGTTAAACCACTGGCACTGCCGCCGTTTCCCTTGCAAGGATTTGACATTGCGGCTGGCAAGATATAGAATGTTTTTGGCAATAGATTTTATTGATATAACTACTTGGGAAAGGAGGACTCACCATGAAAACCATTACAATTTGCCTTAACACTGTTGAAAAGGTAAAAGGATTTGTTAACACCATCTCACCACTGGATGGCGACTTTGACCTGGTGTCTGACAGGTATGTGGTAGATGCGAAATCTATCATGGGTATTTTCAGCTTGGATTTGTCAAAGCCACTGCGCTTGGACATCCATAATGACGCAGTAGCCGAGAAGGTTCTGCCATTGTTGCAGGCGTACATTGCTTAAGAATTAGGATGCATGTACATGCCCAACCGCCAACATAACTACAAAAAGGCCGACACATACAACCATGTGTCGGCCTTTTGCGTCCCCCCTCCTTTACAATGCATGATTATGTGAATATAATCTCGCCGTTAGGAGTGATGTAATGACATTAAACCCCATGAAAATATTATTCGTATCCGCAGAAGTCTCGCCCTACTGCAAAACCGGCGGCCTAGGCGATGTGGCGGGCTCTCTTCCAGCGGCATTAAGAGACGCCGGGGCGGACGCCCGTGTTGTTCTCCCCAAGTACGGCAGTATCCCTGCACATCTGCTTACAGGAATACGCCTTGTAGCAACCTTCAATGTACACCAGTCATGGCGCGTACAGGAGGCAAAAGTATACGCAAACCCCGATAATTCCACTTATTTCATAGAAAATGACCACTATTTTAACCGGGGCGGGCTGTACGGATACAGCGACGACCACGAGCGCTTCGCTTTTTTCACAAAAGCCAGCATCGAAATGCTTAGCCACATAGGCTTTGAAGCCGATATCCTGCATTTCAACGACTGGCATACAGGCCTTGGCCCCACTTATTTACGGGATGTATATGGCGGTTTCACTTTCTATTCAAACATGAAGAGCCTGTTCTCGATTCACAACTTGCATTACCAAGGCAATTTTGGGCGGCCTGTATTGTGGGATATTGGCCTCAACGACGGCTATTATACAAATGGCGATTTGGAGTTTTATGGCAATATCAGCTATATGAAAGCCGGGATAATCCACGCAAACGCCGTTAGCACCGTCAGCAAAACATATGCCGAGGAAATTACAACCATGGCCTATGGCTATGGCCTGGACGGGCTCCTAAGAAAGTGCTCCCACGAGGACGGCAGGCTCTTTGGCATAGTAAACGGCATAGATACCGCCGCCCACAACCCCCAAACCGACCCACATTTATATGTAAACTTTGACGCCGACACCCTCAATTTGAAGCGAGAAGGCAAACATCGGCTGCAAGAAGCACTGGGGCTACCCGTAGCAGACGCGCCAATGTTTAGCATGATAACTCGCCTTTCTGAGCAGAAAGGCCTTGATATAGTTTCGCTTATAATGGAAGAGCTGATGCACCATGATATCCAGTTTGTTGTACTGGGCACAGGCGAAGGCAGATATGAGAGTATGTTCAAAAGTTTCGCCCACCGCTTCCCCCACAAGATGAGCGCGAATATTAACTTCGACGGTAATTTGGCACAGCGGATTTATGCCGCATCGGATATTTTTCTTATGCCCTCTGTGTATGAGCCATGCGGGCTAGGGCAGTTATTTGCCATGGGCTACGGCGCCATTCCCATAGTGCGCAAAACCGGCGGTTTGGCTGATACCGTAGAGCATTTTATGCCAGCCACCGGCCAAGGAAACGGCTTTGTGTTTGAAGACTTTGTTGCAAGCGGCCTGATGTGGGCCGTACGGGAGGCCCTTGGCGTTTACGCCACACCAATGTGGGAGCAGGTTGTAAAAAATGCTATGCAAAGCGACTTTTCGTGGCAGAGTTCTGCCAAGGAATACTTGGAACTTTATGCCCATGTAACCACGATGTAATTTAAGGAAAGCACACCCGAAGACTAAACTGCATAAACTCCATACAGGACCCCCGTACATGGCAAACCCAATAAAACAGCCATTTGCGGGGTTTTTTATTTTCGTCAAAATTGATAAAAATGTTAATAAAAATGCATAAACTGCCTGTAAACGTAACTCAAACTTAACTTTACAAAATGCCGTCACAAAGAGTAAAATAGACATACCTTACAAAGCGGACGATGTATAAAATGTTGGAGCAAAAAAATATCCAGGGGAAACATTGAATGCGTTCGTAGGCTTACATAGGTTATGGATTATTGTGCGCCTGTAATTCAAAACTAGAAAGGTGGTAATCACGTGAAGAAAAAATACTTTGCCATGATAACAGTGTTTGCGCTGTTTATGATGGCAATCCCGTTTTGGGGCCTAATTGCCCAACCCGGCAGCCAAGATGATACTGTAGTATACACGTTTGTCTTGGATGGCGGGCATGTAAACGGTGATTTTAACAATGTTGTAATCCTAAGACAAGGAGGTGAAAACATCTCCCTGCCCACCCCTGCCAGGGATGGCTTCAATTTCTCTGGTTGGAACCCAGACGGTGCCACATTTGACGGTTATGGTCTTGTCGCAAGCAGGATTTATACCGCACTATGGATGCCCGCTGGGTTTGTGGCGTTTGAGGAATCTGAGCTCGAGTTCGAAGCTGCGCCTGAGTTTGGCGTGCCCGGAAACGAGGCTCCTGGAAACGAAGCCCCCGACCTTGGAAACGAGGGTGGCTATATACCAATCGTGCCCTTTGGTACAGATTGGACGCTGACATGGTCAATATACCCAGCCGCCTCAGCGGCGTATATGCCTTTGCCCGGCAGTCATGCACTTCTCCCGACCGGGAATGGGCAACATGTAGGCTTTGTACTTAGCTATTATATTGGTAACGGCAATTTTAATGCTCTTAATGCCTCCGGGCTTAATCAGGCTACGGTTCCATATGAGACATTCGCGGGTGTCGGCGGGCACCCTGCCCCCAGGTTTGAGCCAAGAACCGTTTATGGCCGCTGGATACCTGCCGGTTACACAGTATCTGTAGACGGTGGTGCCCCAATAACTGTGGGTGCCGGGGTGTTGGAACTAGTGCCTGCGGGAGCTACACCTGCTACCGCCAACTTTGTCCAACTGCCTATTGGTGTTAGTGATGTTGATGTTACTGTTCGCTTTACACCAGCCACAAATTTTACTGTAAATGTGGCGCGTGGCGGGGTTGTTGCCGGCAACGCCAATCTTACCTATACCCCCGCAAATCCAAACAGTTATACGCAAGCAAGAACACTAACCACTGCCGCAACAGGAGGGACCGGCTATTTCTCGCATTGGCAGGCCCCGGCTGGTACCGGTACTTTTTCAAACGCCACGGCATTAACCACGACTTTTACACCCGCAACCCCGGTGTTGCCTGTTCCTTTTCAGACAACCCCCGACATTTTTGTTAATGTAGTTGCGTACTTCGCTAATCCCGGTGCTCCTTTGCCGGTGGCATTTATGGATGCGGCGGGTACTCAAATTCAGTCACATATGGTAAATGAGCTTAGAACACTGGGCTCCGCAGACTGGGATGTTGCATCGCCGTTTACTATTCCCAATTTGCCAGCCGGTGCTACCGGGTGGTCACTTGCCCCCGGCGGTACGGTACTAACTCCGGCGGAACTTGCCGTGCTGCAAGTGCGTGGTGCTGGGCTTACACTCCATGCAGTAGGTGGCGGCGGCGGTGTTGGGCCGTTTACCGTAACATTTAACATGGGCGGCGGTTCATATGACTTAGCCGGTACACCTTCGGCTACAGTGCCTGTATCCAGCGTTGCAAACGGCACAGCCTTTACCGCGGTTAGCGCTCCAACCTTGGCAGGCATGACCCCACCTGTAGTTGGCCAAACATTCCAACACTGGTCGCTTGCGGCCGGCGGTGTGCCTGTTCCTGGGGTCCAAACCATTACAGGTGACTTGACTGTGCATGCAGTATGGGCAACCCCCGGCGCAGGCCCCTTTAACGTGACATTTGACCTTGCCGGCGGCACATATGATGTTGCAGGCTCGCCTGCCGGAACAGTTGTAGAAACAGGCGTTGCAAGCGGCACGTTGTTTAGTGCGGTTACCGCGCCGGTTATTGCCAGTATTACCCCACCGGCTATACCAGCCGGCCAAACATTCCAGCACTGGTCACTTACAGCGGGCGGTGCAGCTATAGCACCAGCCCATACAATTACTGCCAACACAACTGTGTTTGCTGTGTGGCAAAACCCTGCGGCACCCGTAAATGTTACATTTGACTTTGGCGGTGTGCCAATGACTGTGTCGGGCGCAGGCAACATGACATTTGCGGCATTTATGACTTCCCCGGCCGGTGCAGGCGTACTTGCTGCTGCACTTTTGGAAGGCCCACCACAAGGGTTTAACCCAACTGTGCTTGGCTGGACACAAACAGCCGGCGGCGGTGTTGCAAGCCAAATTCCAGACTCGGCACTTCTTAGTGCTGTTGCTTTGGGCGGTGATCTGTTCGTAATTTGGCAGCCTTTCAGCCCTTCAACTCATACCGTAACCTTTGACCTTAACGGCGGCGTGTCAACTGACCCAGATAGTGTAACTATTGCAGGCGGTTTGACTCTTGATGCTACTCATGTACCGGCTGTTGACTGGCCGACACCAAACCAGTTTGCGTTTTCCCACTGGGCTTCACCGTCGGCACTGGGTGTGCCTGTGTTCCCAGTTGGTACGACGGTTAACGACGATATCACTTTTGTTGCCCAGTGGCGCGTGATGCACCCAGTTACGTTCCTCTTTGGCGGCGAAGTAATAAACGGCGAAACCAGCAGAACTGTGTTTATCCCTGTTGGTGACACCATAGCACTTAGCCATATTCCTGCCCTGCTACATCCTTCTGCTACTTTGGTAGGTTGGACCGGGCCGGGTAACCCAACACCTGCATCTTCAGCGAATCTAGCATTCCAAGCAATACCTGTGACAGGCCCTGGCCTGGAGTTTGTTGCTAACTGGAACATCATACAGGCAAACATCAGCTTTGGCACAGGTGATGTAGCAATGGGTGCTACATTTACCCTTGGCGGCAGTGCTATCCCAAGCCCGCACGCGTTTATACTTAGTGGCGGCATAGCAATCCCTGCAAACCAAATACCCACTGTAGTAATGCCTGCTGGTGCTGGTAATTGGGAATTTATTGGTTGGCTTGCAACCTCAGGTCAAAATTTCCTTCCCAGTGCCGGGCCGTTTACTTCAGCAGAGCTTGAGGCACTTTCGCCCCTTGGGGATGTTGTGTTTGAGGCGCAGTTTGGGATTAAGATTACCTTTAACCTAGACTTTGGCGTATCAATGGATGGACAGTCCGGCACTTTCACGATTGCTGTTCACCAAAGCGAAGTTGGATCGCTTACTATAGGTAGTCTCAACATTCCCATGCCAACACACCCAGACCCCAATGCTGTAGTCGGTAGCTGGCAACTGTTTGTAAACGGTGTTGCCTCGGGCCCGGCCCTTACAATGGCACAATTCTTGGCACTGCCTATCACCTATGAATCTGGTACATGGTCATTTGAAGTATATGAGTGGATTGGCTTAGGGTTGACTTATTATGTCACATTCAACTTTATGAACGGTTCATATTCAGGGGCTCCAAATGTCGGTTCAATTACGGTGCCATTCCCTGTTGGTGGGCCAATACCCCTATCTGTTGTGCCGCCTGACGCAGCAATGTCCCGTAGTGCTCATACCTTTGGCGGCTGGGCATTATCAAGTGCGGGGCTTAATCCAACAATAGCTGATAGAGTGACACCATCGGCACTGGGTTTTGCACCGTATAACGGCATAGTATTCCGCGCAATCTGGACTCCGGTAATCAACGGTGGAAATGGCGATTATGTTGCTACATTCCATTTCAATAGTGGCCATCTGATGAATACCCCCGGTAACACAGGGCCATACAGTGTTAACTTCCAGGCGGGCGGGCAAATAGACCCTGCAACAGTACCGGCGCTTCACCGCCTGGGCTGGAGTCACATAGGTTGGGATCATGTAACCGGGCCGGCACTTTCTCTTACACTTGTTACCCCGGACGTTGACCCGACTAATATGCCCCTTGCATATGACGGTATACAGTTTAGAGCCAGGTGGCACTATGTAGGTACCGCTTTGGCCACGTTCTTGCTAAACGGCGGCACGTATCCCAATTTTGGACTGGGACCTGTAACAAGGCCGTTTACAATTGGTGATCAAATTTGTGTAACCGCTGTACCGGCTCCGAACTCCCCGGGTTTGCATCGTGACGGTTATGAATTCCAGCATTGGATGCATATATCCGGCGCGGCCTTGTTTGTACCCGTTCAGGTTACTCCACAGGCGCTGAATTTTGCCCCGTATAACGGCATTCAATTCCTGGCAATATGGGAACCAGTAGAGCAAATTCCTGTTACTTTCGTCTTCAACGGCGGGCATCTGCTGGGCGACCCCATGAGTTACGAAGATATAATAAGAATGGTGAATCCAGGTTCGACACTTGGTTTAGTCAATGTTCCGGCCGCGGCACGGCCCAGCTATAATTTTATTGGCTGGCAAGGCAGTGGAATGGCGAGTCCGCAGTCATTGGCGTATGTAGGGGCCTTTGTTGTCTCGGCTCCAATGACCTGGACAGCACAGTGGACACTGGCACCTACTCCCCCACCATGCGACCATGAATGTATACCATGTGACCATGTATGCGACCATGAATGTGTGCCATGCGACCATGTATGTGAGCACGAGTGTGACCCATGTGACCATGTGTGTGACCACGAGTGTGAGCCATGCGACCATGTGTGTGACACATGCGACCACGAGTGTATCCCATGCGACCATGTGTGTGACCACGAGTGTGGCCCAGGCGCAACACCAGGCCCAGGCCATTGCAACTGTCCAACTCCGGGGCCAGGCACAGGTCAGTGTAACTGCTCAACCCCAGGCCAGTGCAACTGCCCATCTCCGGGCCCTGGCCAAGGCCAGTGCAACTGCCCAACACCAACCCCAGGTGCTACCCCAACGCCAACCCCACACACTACGCCAACCCCAACGCCAACCCCAACGCCAACCCCAACCCCACCGCCACACGGCCAAGTAGCAGTAACATTTAACCCACAGGCAGGCGCACTGCCACAGGGTGTAAGCAATGTCCGTACCGGTAATGTTGGGTTTAGGCTGAGTTTTGCAACCTTGCCTGCACCAATTCCACCGGCTGGATACAGCTTTGTTGGCTGGTTCATGCATGGGCAAATGGTAACAACCGACCTAATAATCACACAAAACGTCACGTTGTTTGCACACTATCAGCGCACACATGCAGGCCGTAACTACACACTTACCTTAAACCCCAACGGCGGTGTGCTCCCACAAGGTGTAAACCCTGTAACAACACATTTGTATGGCACATTAATTACTCAACTACCTTCTCCAACCCGTGCAGGCTTTGTATTTGCAGGTTGGCAGCAAGGTACGACAATGATTTCGTTGCCGTTTACAATCAGGGGCAATGTGACACTTACGGCAGTGTGGGTAACGTCATTACAACCAACCCCACAACCGCCACCAACAATACCACCAGGACATGTGGCCGCAGTATTTGACACAACACCGGGCAATTTCCCCGGTTTGGAAAATGGCGTCCGCACTGGTGCCAGGGGCTTTGTTGTAAACGCAATGGCAAACCCAACCCGCCCAGGTTACACCTTTGTAGGCTGGCATGTTGGCGGCGCACGTGTCAATTTACCACTGACAGTTAATAACGATATCACCATTGGCGCGTTATGGACGCCGGTTTCTGCAGATACACCAGGCAGACAAAACCCACAAACAGGCCCACTTGCAGTTACGTTTACCATATTTGGTGCAACAGTGCTCTTGGGGCTTGCGGCCTACGGTATTGCACAACTTGCCAACAAGCAAAAAATCGCGGCAGGCGCATATCGTGCAAGTGTTGCACGTTATAACCGCGAGGAACGGCTAGTGGATAAGTTCTCGACTAAAGGGCCAAAAAAGTAATTAGTTAGTGATTAAGTTTTGCCCCGCCGGGCCACAGTAGTGGTCATGGCGGGGCATTTCCCCAAGGGGCATATGATATATGAAGCACGACGAGTATACCCACCAGGTAAAAACTCACGAGACATTGCTACATAAGTTAGAAAGCACATCCAACACAATAGGCTATGTAAAACTCATAATGGTTTTGCTACTGGCGGTGATGGTGTATTTTTTGTTTGCGTGGGGGCTTCCTCTTGGCCTTGGGGTGATTACGGCGTTGTGGCTTGTGGCACTTATAGTGCTGTGGGTTTACCATCATAGGCTGCACCAAAAAATTGACTATTCCCGTGGGATTATTGCAATCAATATGCGGCATCTGGCCAGGATTAATGGCCAGTGGACAAGCTTTTCAGATATTGGCGAAGAGTTTGTTGACAGAGAGCACCCATATGGCGGCGATTTGGATATAGTTGGGCCGAAATCCTTTTTTCAGTTTATTAACACCACCAACACATGGTACGGCCGCCAAGCGTTGGCACAGGACTTGCTGGCTCCCGATTTTTCAAACGATGATATACGCTTAAGGCAGAAAGCCGTGCACGAGCTTGGTCAAGATATTGTATATTCCAATGACATGGAGCATAGCTTTTCCAAGATAGGCATAGGCCATAAATTTGACGAAAAACTTGGCGAGCATGGCGGTTATATTAAGTCCAAAGCGGCCCAGATAACGGTTTTATACTTGCCTATGCTAACCTTGATTACGTTGGTACTGGTTGCAATGTTTGCGGTCGACTTTATGATGCTGGCTATAAGCATCGTTGTTATGGTTCAGGGTGTGATTTGGCTGGCAACAGTACCAAAGACCCTGGGTTACTTGGCCCCTATTTCCCGGTTGCCATACAAGCTTGGCGCATACAGCACCGCCATAGACAAAATCCTTGGCAAAAAATTTGAATCGCGCAAGCTTACAGAAATCCAGCACAGGCTTGCTGTTGATGATCTTAGTGCCGCAAATGCGTTAAAGGAGCTAAGTTCCATTGCCAACAAAGTAAACTTGCGGCACAATACATTGCTGTGGTTTGCGGCCAATGTGCTCTTGCAGTGGGATTCCTGGTGCGCGATTATGTTTGAAAAATGGTTGCATAAGTATGCACACAGTGCTCAGGGCTGGTTTTTGGCTATAGGGGAGTTTGAAAGCCTCCTTAGCCTTTCCAATTTACCAAATGTACTTAGTAACACCTGTTTGCCCACTATTTCCGGGGGAAAAGGGGTTACCGCAAGTGCCATGGGGCACCCATTAATCCCGTCATACATGGATGAAAGCACACAAAAAGGCACCCATCGTGTAGACAATGACATTAGTATAACGGACGAAATACTAATAATTTCAGGCTCTAACATGTCTGGAAAGACCACTTTTATGCGCACAGTTGGCATAAACCTGGTGTTGGCGCGGGCAGGAAGCTATGTATGCGCCAACAAAATGCAATTTTCGCCCCTAAAGATTATGACGTCTATGCGGGTGAGTGACGATTTAAGCCAAGGCTTATCAACATTTTATGCAGAGCTTAAAAGGATAAAGGGCATTATCGCCCTGGCGGAAGAAAATCCCCAAATGATTTTCCTGATTGATGAAATATTTAGAGGCACAAACTCCGTGGATAGGCTAAGCGGTGCAAGAACTGTACTGGCGCGCCTTCACGAACTTGGGGTAGTGGGTGTAATAACCACCCATGACCTGGAGCTATGCGACATAGCCGACTTGCATACGCGGGTTGATAATTACAGTTTTAGCGAAGAGTATGCCGGCGGACAAATAAAATTCGACTACAAACTACGCAAAGGGCGTTCTACGACAACCAATGCGCGATTTCTGATGGAAATGATAGGTATATAAACTTATTTTCACATTTACTATACAAGACAGTTCTGGTATAGTATCGTGGAATGAGCACCTTGTTACATACACAAACGAAATATGATTACTGGTAGGGGAGATTATGAAAACTAGACAAAAACTTGTTGCCTGTATGCTGGCTGTACTTATGCTGGTGCCGATTTTGGTGTTGGTACCCCAGTTGGCTCAGGCACGCCCATCCCAGGCCACAGGCACTGTAGAAGAACGTATAGAGCAGTTGCGCCAGCGGTTCCCCCATGGCTCGTTTTTCACTGTAAACAATGAGCGGTGCTGGCATTCCGCAGAGACCCCAAATATGTGCAGTAACTGCCGTCTTTCGGGTGTGATGAACAGTATGGGCTACTCTGGGCTATATGGCATACGAGACGCATATACATGTGTTGCCTTTGCACGATACGCCTTTTGGTGGGTCTTTGGTGTGGAGCACAATGTGGCGGCCTACAGTGGGGGTATCCCCCCGGGTACACATAGGATAAACTCCCGGGCCGAAGCACTACCGGGGGATTTGATTATCTGGAACCCAGGCAGCAGGTCTGGCCGTATGGCAAACACTGGACATATGGCTATGTACTTAGGCGACGGGCTTGTGTTCGAATCCAATTCCCCAAGCCCAAATCAGGTGGCATTTGGCAACGACCGTACAGGTTGGGGCGAGCCGTCTCTGATTTTGCGCGCAAATAATTATTTCGAAATAAATTCACATGCGCTGCGTGGAAACACATACAGCATAATTGTCGGGACATTTACCCTACCATATGCAGCCGGCACCGGGCTTACTGTTGAGCTAAGGCACGGTGGGGCCTATGGGGAGCTTGTTTCTTACAATAGAATCGAAGTTTTGCCAGAAAATGACGAAACCCCGATTAATGCCATGTTTGTAGGTATTCCTCCCGGTGTATACAGCCTGGTAATTACGATGCCCGGCCACACCAGTTTTACTATTAACAATATAATTGCAACAGACATTGGTGGTATTGTAGACCTTAACAGGGACTACCGTTTCCCGTGGGAGATACCACTTAAGCCCGGCAATGTAACCGGAAGTGAGCAGATAAACATATCTGATCTTAACGCGCTGTTGCAAAACTGGAACAGAGATTACGAGAATGCCGATTTTACCGGCTCTGGCCAGGTTAACATAGTTGATTTGTACCTACTGATGCAAAATTGGATGGCCCATTCGGTAGTGGTGGACTAACGTTTAGGAGGCAGTCATGAAAACGATATTATCAAACAAACGCAAATCCATTCCCATGATTCTTACGCTGATGCTTATACTTGTGGCTATTTCGGCGTTGATGATACAGGCCGATGATACCCCCGACACAACTCAGGGGCCTCCGTACATACAGGTCACGCATGAGGAAGTAGGGGAAGATATATACCGCATGGTGGTTGCCGCCAGGTCCACTGACAGCATTGCCGTGTTTGGCGTTGCCATGTCCTTTAATAATAATATTGTCCGCCCAATAAGTAGTGACAGCCACCAAGACATAGCAATTGTCACAGACGGGACACTTCATGTAAGTGGAATTGAAGCCTTTAGCATGCTACAGGCAAATGTACAGGAAATACCCAATGTGTGGCTTGTACGCGGCAGGCGGACCGGTTTCTCCTTTGGTGGGTTTACCCTGGGGGGTATCCAGGCCCAGGAATACACAGACCTCTTTGCCTTTTACTACCGCCTAACCGGCGATGTGACATATGCAGACTTTAGGTTTGAGAATGCCTGGCAAGAAGACAGCATGCTCGGCGGCCCGGGGCAAGGGCAAACGGCCTTTTTGCACCCCGGAATACTGCTTAGTACACGTGATGCATCCTTTGCATGGGGGCCAAACATGCCCTATCACAGCTATACAGAAATCCCCGATGGCAATATTTCATTTTTGAACTTGGATGGCGAACCGGTTGCGGCTCGGCCCGAGGTACAACTCAACGACGAAATAAATGTATATGAAGACTTTCCTGAGTATGATGTTACGATTAGATTTAACCCAACAATCGGATATTTGGACGCTACCGACGACGAAACAATTGGTTTGGATGCCGGTACCAGCGTAGAGGATTTCCCAACACCTTACCGTAGTGGCTACACATTTGAAGGCTGGGAACTTAATGGTATGGTTATTACGGCCCCCTTTGCGGTTAACACATCCGTTGAAATGGAAGCTGTTTGGACCCGTAATGAAGGAACAGTGACACTGCTGCTTAATCCCGGCCAGGGTACATGGCCTGCGGGCACAAGCTCATCTTTTTCGGGCCAGGCGGGATTTGTACTCCAGAGTTTGCCAAGCCCCGAGCGAGCCGGTTATGTGTTTGCAGGATGGACATTAAACGGCGCGGCTGTGTCTATGCCATTTACCGTTAACGAGGATAAAATGTTGATTGCCACGTGGACCGTGTGTAATAACCCTACACCGTCACCGTCGCCGTCCCCAACACCGGTACCATGTGCTACCCCAACGCCTGCACCTTGTCCAACCGCTACCCCAGCACCATGCCAAACGCCTGCGCCGTCCCCCACACCATGCCCGACTCCGGCCCCAAGCCCAACACCCATGCCTTCTGCAAGGCCAAACCCAAATACCAATCCCATAGCTGTGAGTTTTGGAATATTTGGTGCGGTTGTGCTTGGCGGTTTGTCCTTTATTGGGATAACGGCTCTTTCTAAGAAGCATGCCGTGGCAGTTGGACAGTACAATGCGGAAGCCGCGCGGCAAAAGCGTGAGCAGCGTTTGGCTGATGTGGTGGAGGAGACTATAGACTTCAAATAATTGCTGTATGTAATATAAGTTTCAAATAAAGAAGGGCCGGTAGATTGCGAAAAGCATACCTACCGGCCCTTTTATTGCTATTCTGCTGTATAAACCATTAGCGCCATATGTCTGGCACGCTTTACATTAACAGTCATTGCACGTTGATGCTTGGCACAATTGCCTGTTACACGCCTTGGCAAAATCTTGCCTCTTTCTGAGACAAACTTACGCAGTTTTCCTGTTTCTTTATAATCAATGTCTGTGATCTTGTCTACACAGAACTGACAAACGCGTTTTTTGCGGCGTCCGCGTCTTTTTTGCATCACGCAAACCCACTCCTTCCTATTAGTTAAAACGGTAAATCATCATCATCAATACTTTGAGTTATGGCAGTAAACCCTTCCGGCGGGTCATAGCTTGGTGCGGGTGGTTGGCTGTTTTGGGGGGGCGCGCCGTAAGTATCAGGCGGGCCGCCATAATTGCCGCCACCACCTTGGCTATTAATGCGGGCTTCGTATGCGGCTCTGCTTTCTGCAAATGTTACTTCCTCGGCAACAACCTCGGTGCTCCACTTGCGCTGGCCAGTGTTATCTGTGTATTCGCGCACTTGTAGGCGCCCACACAAAGAAACACGCATGCCTTTTTTCAAGTATCTTTCTACAAACTCGCCTTGCTTACCAAAGGATACACAGAAAATAAAGTCGGCGTCTGATTCGCCTTCTTTTTTGAAGCGGCGTTGCACGGCCAGTGTATACCGCGCTATGCACATGGGGTCTGTACCTTGGGTATAGCGTACTTCCGGGTCGCGTGCAAGATTGCCTAGCAAAATGACTTTGTTCATCAGGTTTAGACCTCCAATTTCAATGAGGGCGCTGCCCTCAAACTCCCGCCGCTTCGCGGGCAAAGCCCTCGAAGCTTCCTCACTTGCGCCTTTGGCGCTTTGTTGCGGGGCGCGCTTCGCTGCGCTTTGTGCCGCCTTTGGCGTCAAATTGGTGCGACGTTTTCGTGCGTCGTTTTTACTCTTCTGGAGTCGCCACGTCTTCGGTTATTTCAGCTGGAGCTGGTTCTTCTGGAGCTTCCTCAACTGGCTCTGGGGTTGTGGTTGGAGCTGGTTGTGGCTCTGGGGTTGCTGTTGAGTCGGCTTCGTCTTTGCATACTGTCATGAAACGTAATACGTTTTCCATTATGCGCAGGCGGCCTTCTATTTCGCGGGGGGCGTCTGGTGGGGATGTGAATGTGATAAAGGTATACATCCCTTCGGTCAGCTTTTGAATTGGGTAGGAGAGCCTTCTCTTGCCCCAGTCATCTACTTTGTCGATGGTGCCGCCAAAGCGGTCTACCAGGCCTTTTACCCTGTCCATTTCTTGTTGGAAAGTTGCTTCGTCAAGGTCGGCCCTTACAATTACGCCTAGTTCATACTTGTTCATGCTTACACCTCCTTTTGGTCATGGGGACTGGTTTTCCAGGCCCAAGGAATAGGGGCTTTTTGCCCACAGCAAAGAGTTTATCATATGTGGGCTTGACTGTAAATACCTGGCGAGTACCCCATAACGCCTAAAACCGTACAACCCTGCGGTCTTTTTGCCGTAATCCTGCGTCAGCACCTCCTAGCTTGCCTTATGGGCAAGCGTCGTCGGCACTTCCTTGTCTTACGACAAAAATCCTCGCAGCCTTGTACGGTTTTAGGCGTTATGGGGTACTACTGGCGGATGTAGTGCCATCTGAGTCCTTGGAATTGCTCGCTTACAATGGTTAGCACATCGTCTTCAATTGTAAATGTCCAGTGCTCTACAAAGCCGTCGATGTACATTAGCAGGGTGCTATCTTCGGCGTGCCATTGGAATTCGTATCTGAAAAAATCAAAGCCACGTGTGCCTGTTCCGTCGGCCCTAAACTCGTAGATATATGAACTGTCTGCATCCCATACCCAGTCGCCTAATAGTGGGTGATAGGTGAAGTCGATATCATCGTCGGCTATGTCGCGCCATAGCTCGTCGGCGCCATCCAGTGGCCAGCCGTGATCGTAGAATTCGATTACCGCCAGGGCGGTTTCCAGTGCGTCCATCTGGTATAAATTGTGTATATGTGGGGCAATACCGTACACCTCAAGGGAGTTCCCATACATGTCTGTCCTGTAGCCCAAGTCTATCCTAAACAGCATTCCTGTATTGGGCAATATCACATATGTGTGGACTGCCGCCATTACGCCGGAGGTGTTTTCGCCTATAACAGTGGTGAAGTATGTCTCCATTAGCATTAGAGTCGCCTGGGAAGATGCCGACGCGGTGCCCCCATCTATTAGTAGCCATACCCAGCCCTCAAACAGTGGGCCGTCTTCACGTGGGAAAATCCAGTCAACTTCAACCAATACATGCTCCAGGTTAAACAAATCTTCACGGTTAAAATTTACCATGTTTTGCTGGATGATAAATGGGAATGCAGGGAGAATATCAATGGTGTACCAGTCAAACACATCATTGCCTTCTATGTGGCTGTGCCAGTAGGCAATGGAATCGCGTTCGGCAATCATTGTGGCAACAGCCAAATCGCCGTCAGTAAAAAATTGATAGGTTACAATGGGCATCGACCAATGTATCAGCCTGCGAAAAATATTGTGTGTAAAGTTAAACATGAAGCCGCCGCCATTGCCGCGTAAATCTAGTATTAGATGTTCGAAGTCTTGAATTTCTTCAAAGAATGGTGCAATAACTAAGTCGTCATATTCTGCCGATGTGGCAAAGCTGTTTACTCGCATGTATGCAATATGGCCTGGGGCGATAATGTCAGTGATAATGTTATCGGGCACTTCCGGGAAAACCGATATCCTGTCTGCGTCCAAATCTACATCCACCGACCCATAAAACCATCTGACATCGGGATGGGTTAAGTTGCCTAGTCGCATTGCTGTAATAGGGTCGGTTTCTGGATTTATGTGGCCTTGGTGGTCAAGAATGCGTAAATCTCTATATTGTATGCGGTACATGCGAAGATCCCTGGGGAAAAGATGCCCAATACCTTCAAATGCCCACATTTCGAACAATAGAAAATAACTGAGATAGGTGGCCGCAATATACCTGGGGTCGTCGTTATCTCTTATAGGGAACCATACATCGCCCATTTCAGACCCGGTGCGCGCATAAAACTCTTCCAAGGATTCGGCAAAGCGTACTGGCCGCATGTTTTGAATTGCCTGCCGCAGATACGCCATATGCCCACGGAAATCTGTATCAAACCGCCTGTTTATCACACTTTCCCAAGGGGAGTTCTCCAGTATGGCAGTCACCAGATAGTCGAAATCATAAAGGGCGATGTCGCGGGCGTCTTCTGTGAGATGTAGCACGAAGGGGCTCTCGCCTATGAAGGCAGTAATTAGTGCGTCCCATAAGGCGCTTACATCGTTCACATAAACATAAGCTACGCCTTGTAGCAAAGTTAATGGATGTTGCAATTCGACTGCCGCGTCGTTTACATATGCCACTGTACTGCCGGGTGCCAGGACGATATTAACGCCGTATATGGCGATATGTATCGCTCTGAGTTCGTCATTCCATTCTACAGATGCGCCTCTTTGTTCAAATGCCTGCCTTAGCGGCACAAACTCTGGCTCATTTGCCGTTTGTGCAAAGGCTGTTAAAGGTAGTGTCGCCATTATAATGGCCAGTAGTAATAGTGCTAGCTTTTTTTTCATTTGTTGCCTCCTATCGCTCCATTACGGGCGTTTTCAGTCACCAACCAAGCATGAAAGTGAGTTGTCGCGTCCCAGTCATTGCGCGGAGCGAAGCGACGAAGCAATCCAGTCACAAGCTGTAGAGTTGCCGCAATCTCTGGATTGCTTCGTCACTGCGTTCCTCGCAATAGACTTGTCCCGAAATTCCGAATGAGCGTCCCAAAAACGCA
>Ga0123355_10006897_pt1 | contig 16914 bp, 16 predicted proteins | sample TergutEmb28metaG_3_FD_89872 | JGI IMG/M metagenome (GOLD analysis project Ga0123355, IMG submission 89872) | Embiratermes neotenicus P1 segment gut microbial communities from Petit-Saut dam, French Guiana - Emb289 P1 | ecosystem: Host-associated > Arthropoda: Insects > Digestive system > Gut ...
AGGCTGTCGTATCACTGCCCCCGCGTCCAAGAGTCGTCAGATAGCCTGAAGTGCTGATGCCTTGAAAGCCACAAACAACGGGGACGACATTCTGGCTTGCTGCCTCGATAAGGGCAGCAGGACAAATGGAAAGAATACGTGCATCTTTTGGCGTATTATCTGTGACAATGCCAGCTTCTGCCCCCGTAAAGGCGCGTGCCTGGATTCCTACGTCCCGTAACTCATGTGCAATCTTGACGCTTGAAATTACTTCCCCAACCGAAGTAAGCAGATCATATTCGCGATCACTGGTAGGTAGGCCTGCGACCTGATCTATTAAGGTGTCAGTCGCATAAGGTTCACCACGTCTACCCATCGCAGACACAACCAATACAGGCTTATTGCCAGCATCAAGATGTTCTTGCACTTTGCGAGCAAGTGCCTTGCGACCCTCAGGTGTTGCAACTGAAGTTCCGCCAAATTTGCAAACAACAAAGTTGGTCACACTACCCCCTCCTTTGCACCTTCTACGCCTAGCAAACATTCCCGATACGCAAGATTTGCGCTGAAATTAAAAGGCGGAAGCGGAGCGTAGTAACCTACGTGCTTTCGCAGGTTATGTGCTCTGACGTCGAGTCTGGACATCAGGAGTTCTCATCCATTAAGTTTTCAAGTCCTATGACCAACCCTGAATGTGTCACAACCTTTTCGCAGGCAAGCACAACCCCTGGCATAAAAGAGTTGCGGTGAATCGAATCGTGCCTAACAGTAAGTGTCTGTCCCAAGCCGCCAAAGATGACCTCTTGGTGAGCCACGTAGCCAGGCAAACGAACCGAATGTACAGGAATATCATTAACAAGACCACCGCGCGCGCCTGCGCAACCAGGTAGCTCTGTCTCTGCGCCAGGAGCAGTAGGCTCAAACTGAGGCAAGGCTTGAGCGCGCACCTGTGCAAGTAACTCTGCAGTACGTTTAGCTGTACCACTGGGAGCATCCAGCTTATTATCATGATGATATTCAATCACCTCAACCTGCGGCATGTAAGGAATCACCTTTTGGGCAAGTTGCATCATCAACACTGCCCCAATCGCAAAGTTAGGCGCGATGAAAAGACAGCGATCCTCATAAATAAGCTGTGTTAGTGCAGCAAGTTGTGCCTCAGAGAGACCTGTTGTTCCAACCACGCAGTCAAAGCCTAAAGGTAAGGCTTGACTTAGATTAGCTTCCACCACATCAGGGCGAGTAAAATCGATGAGTACTGTGCGGGTAGCTTTAGGATCGACGATTCCTGCTGCCATCACATCATCAAGGCTTGCATAGCTATCTGCACCTGAGCTGTCATCAAAAGCTGGATCAATGCGGGCAACCAGCCTAAGCGTAGGCGCCTCTGTCACTGCCTGGACTGTTTCAAGTCCCATCTTGCCCAATGCGCCTATGACGACTACGGGAATGGGCGCTCTGTTCCCACCGCCTGCACTGCCCGCACCATCTTTCTTTGCAGCCATACTGTTTGCCAGTGTATCTAGGGTCATGCGAGCTCCAATTCTGTACCTGTTTTTTGAGCAATATTTTGACTATCATCTTTGAAAGGACCAACAACAGCTGTTGTCAAAGGGCTTGATGCAAGCTCTGTGGCAAGGATGGCCACGTCTTCTAAGGTAACAGCATCTAGGCGATGTAGCGCCCTGTCAAAGGTAAGTGGTTCTACCTCATTGAGCACCGAATCTCCCAAGCGCAACATGCGCTTCGAAGTTGACTCAAGAGATAGCGCAAGGCTGCCTTTCGTGGCTTGGCGAGCAAGCTCAAGTTCTTCAGAACTAATACCTGCGCGTGCTATCTTATCCAGTTCAATTTCAATAAGCTCAGTCACCTTATTTGCGTTATCAGGGCGCGTCCCAGCATATATCGCATAGGCGCTGCGGCCTTGGTAGAGATGCGGTCGTGAATAGACTGCGTACACCAAGCCGAGCTTTTCGCGAATTTCTTGAAAAAGGCGCGATGACATAGTGCCTCCAAAGGCAGTATTGAGCAGAGACAGCGCAAAGCGGCGCTCATCATTTGACGGCAGTGTCGTAGTACCCATCATAAGATGTGCTTGCTCCGTATCCTTGTAGTGGATAGCACGTTTTGTGTCAGCAAGACTTTGCGGAACTGCTCTAGATGCCCCCGTAAAATCAGCATCCTGCACAGCCGTCGGTAAGCTATCAAGGTATTTTTGCGCAAGTTCAACAAGCTGCTCATGCTCAAGGTTACCTGCTGCAGCAACTACGCAATTGTTCGCCACGTAGTGTTTGCTGCGAAAGGCAAAGCTTGCCGCCTGGTCAAAGGTCGCCACTGACTCACGCGTGCCCCCAATGGGCAATCCCAAGGTATGATTTGGCCAAAGCGTGCGATAAAACAGCTCGACCACCTGATCTTCTGGATCATCTTCACTGCGCGCAATCTCTTCAATGACAACCTCGCGTTCGGTCGCGCAGTCACTTTCATCAAAATTTGAGTTGCAGACCATGTCAGAGAGCAAGGCAAACACTTCGGGCAGTGACTCATCAATGAAGGAGGCGAAGTAACAGGTTGATTCTTTTGACGTAAAAGCATTCTGCGAAGCCCCTAAACGATCAAAGGCCTCTGACAAACTACGGGCATCATAATTAGGGGTACCCTTAAACATCATATGTTCAATAAAGTGAGAAATCCCAGCCTCGTGAGCAAGCTCGTCGCGCGAACCCACCTTGAACCACAGGCCCAATGCGACAGATCTTACGCTGTCCATCTGCTCTGATATGACTGTTATCCCATTGTCTAGCACTGTCTTTTGAACAGACATGAAACTCCTTGATTGGTGTGTACGTATATAGATTTCGACTGCGAGAAACACACTAGTCTACATATCCAGTCTATAGTAGCAAATTTGACTTCAGTTCAACTGTCTTAGCTACACTAGCTGCCCCTAGCGGGTAACGATAAGCCAGCGACCTTCCTGTAGCACCCAATGCTGCGTCTCACTACTTGCCACACGCGAGCCAGCAAGTTCGGTAATGTAGGAACGTTCGAAAGTGTTTACCTCTGTGTAGCTTACCCCCGTTAACTCAGAAGTCCATTCAGCAAGAACTTCTGGGCTTTCAGGTGCAGCGTCAATCACTGTAGCATTATGATTGAAAGAGTTTGTCCATTCTTGCACCGTTATCCTTGCTTGCACATCAGGGTGCAAGTAGCCGTATGATTCATCGTAGCGATGCAGAGCATTTGCCCGGTTAAACCTACGATATGTCTCTTCCAGGGTGACATCAATGGCAACCTCAATTTCACTGCGGCCCTCTGGTATCTCGAGGTCATTAACAAAGGGATTATAAACGTCTGATTCCACAGAAAGAGCGTGCGTACCTGGTGCGATAATTCCTGTCTCAAAGCCTTCAAGATCGGGGTCAAAGCGCAGGCCCTCAAGATTAAGCGAAACCTGGATGTTTTCAGATGACGGCATAGCCGCAGCCTGAGTATTTTCTATAACGATAAAGGTTGCCTGAGAAGCTGGAATCTCTATAGTAAAGTGATATTCTTCCTCTGCATCTGAGAGGTCAACCGTAAAATTGAATTCAGGGAAATCTTCTATAACAACGGTGCCCTCAATAAGCTCAAGAGGCATTTCAGGTAGTGCAAAATTGCCTTCTTCATTCGTAGTGACTGTCGTGTCGCCAAATCTAACTTGCGCGCCCTCGACAGGTATTTGGTCAATCGAAAAATGAACTGCTCCTGAAAGATGTGTGGTTGCACATCCTGCAAGGGCAAAAGCTGCAATCCCTGCTGCGATAATCAAGACAAAAGCTACTATTACATTAGATGGCTTCAAAACATCCCCTTCCATGTTGAGGCCTTAAGTCCTATTTTTGCTCTTGTCATTATAAAGGGTATCTGCCACCCCTGTCGAAGAAAATAGGCTTAAGTAAATTAATTATCGTGGAGGGAACTACCGACCCCAGTCAGAGAAAGGCAGCGATCACTAGGGTCTGACTGCACCAATAAAGTCGCTGCGCCAAATCGTTTGCTCAGATACAAGTCTGCCGCTACTAGGTGCATGAATCATACGATTATTCCCGACAAAAATTCCCACATGATGAATGTTTTCAGGTCGTCCTGTTCGGCTAAAGAATACTAGATCGCCAGGGCGCATTAAGTCACTGCGATTAGGCGGAATGAAAACCCCTGCGTGAAACTGCTGACGAGATGTCCTGGGCAAGTTAATGCCATAAGCTTCGCGATAAGAAAATTGAACTAATCCTGAACAGTCAAATCCTGCCGGAGTCGTACCACCCCACAAATAGGGAGTCGCTCCTACAAATCTACGTGCAACCGCAACAACACCTGGACGCTCTCTCCCCAACGATGGTGTCTGTGATCCTGATGATGAGCCTGATCCACCACTGCTAGCGCCACCTGAGCTTGAACCTGATCCTGATGACCCTGTGCTACTACTGCCACTGCCAGCACTGGCGCTGTTGTTATTGCTGTTGCCACTAGAACTTGCACTACCCGAATTTCCTGTGCTGCTACTGGTTCCTGCTGTGCTTGCAGTCGCACCAGAGTTTTCAGCACCCGAACTTTCAGATGCACTTTGTGATGATTCTGCCGCCTCCTGCGCTGCCCTTTCTCGCTCTTCAGCAGCTTGGCGTTCCTCGGCAAGTCTTATTTGCTCAGCTTCAATTGCAGCACGTTCTTCTGCAATAAGTCGCTCAACTTCACTATCAAGCGAAGCTAGAAGGCGTTGCTGGGCATTGAGGGATGTCTGTACATTTTGGAATTCGGCTTCCGCACGCTCTGCTGTTTCACGCTCAATTTCGCGCTTTTCTTCAAGGCGGTCTTTGCTTATTTGGATTTCTGAGCGAAGCTGCCTCACGTCACGAATGATTGTGGCATCATTGTCCATGATGACCTGCAGTAAGCCAATACGTTCAAAAAAGTCAGTTAGGCTAGTGGAGCTAAAAAGAAAGGTGATAAATGAGAGATCGCCGTCAACATAGGTGCTCACAGCGCGCTCTGAAAGCAAACCATTCATGTAATCAAGTTGGACCTGATTGTCAGCGAGCTTTTCTTCGGTGCGCGCAATTTCTGCAAGGGTTGTTTCTAGCAGGTCTTGCGCTTCAAAGTAATTTTCTGAGGCAAGCTCTGTTTCATAGGCTAGTTGATCAAGGCGAACGCGTGCTGAACTTGCCTGAGCGCGCAATGAGTCAATGTCAGAATTCGTAGGATTCGCCATTGCAATTGCCGGCAACATCAGTGTCGCAATTAGGACACTTATTGTCAGGCGCAAGCTTAAGCTATGTCTGCTAGTTAAAGAATACATAGTGCTAGGATACTAATATCCGCAGGTCAGAATGCCTTACGTTACTAAAGCGCAGGTCTGACGTTAACCGTACGTTACCTACAAGAAGGGTGCCAGTTGCTAGTTAGAGCTAAGCCAGACTGCTGCAAAGACGATATTGGCCAAGAGCCAACCCTGTCCTGTACAACGGTAGTACTCGCAGCTTCCTGCTTCTGTTGTAGCTTCCAGCACAGTCACTTCCAGCAAACCTTTTTCAACCAGCTCATCACATACAGGGATTAGCCCAGCTGCTGCGATTGCCTGTGCGCTCGCACCGCGCTTAGTGCGCAAGGCCAGCATAATATCTTCGCGGCGAGCTTCCCCAGGCGTTAGAGCCTCATATTCTGCGGGGTCAAACTGAACCCATCGCTTAGCTTCGGGATCATCAAGGAAGTCTTCCATATCGTCATACATGACAAAGCGTTTGCGAGAGCCATCGGACTGATTGAGCATTGAGGATGCAGATAGTCCAAAACCCAGATAATCGCCACCCAGCCAATAGCGCTGATTCTGCCTGCTTTCCTGACCTGGGCGAGCATAGCTTGATATTTCATAGCGGGTAAAACCGCGACTATCCAATAAAGCTTCCAGATAGACGACCTCATCTGCCACTATTTCTTCAGAGGATTGCTGGAATTTGCCAGCGACTTCCCTCTTTTCAAGTTCTGTCCCCTCTTCTACTGTCAAAGGGTAGACAGAAACATGATCAACTAGCGTCAAAAGTATGTCCCATCTTTCTTTGGTCATCGCCTGCTTAAGCGATATTGGCAGTCCCAACATAAGATCGGCAGAGACTCTTAGTCCTGCCTCCTTTGCAGATCGCAAGGCGGTCCAGGCAGAATCTGCATCATGTGCCCGCCCCAGAATATCTAGCAAGTCTTCGTCAAAACTTTGCACGCCTATCGAAACCCTCGTGAAGCCTGCCGCAGCCAGCAGACGCGCATCCTCTGATGAAAAGCTTTCAGGATTAGCCTCAAGGGTGATTTCACAGTCATCGCTTAGGTTGAAAGATTCACGAATGGTATCTAGGGTCGAAATCAAATGCCGAGTTACCAATGATGGGGTTCCTCCTCCAAAGTAGATCGAAGATAAGGGGTGTGATAATGCAGGCAGCTCACAGAGTCGAATGTGCGAGCAAAGTGTCTGAAAGTAGTCGTCAATCAATTCATGATCTGTTGACGAACAAAAATCGCAATAATTGCAGCGCTGTGAGCAAAAGGGAGCGTGAACATAAAGTGCGCTGTCTTTGGTGCACTTAGCAGCAGCGCTGTCGGCATTAGTTTTAGCCATGGCGCTCAAGGTATTCTGCGATAAGCTCATCCAAATCTTCAAGGGTGTTCAGTGTTTGCAATCTGCGGCGAAAAACTGCTGCTGCCGGCTGTCCTGCCACATACCAGGCTGCGTGCTTGCGCATACGCGCCATATGGGGATCGCCATACCAGTCGATAGTCTCTAGTGCATGCTGGCGAAGCAAGGTGAGCCGCTCTGCAAGCCCTGGTTCTGTGGGTATTGAACCTGTCTGTTGGTCAGATTCCTTCACTTGCCCAACAGCTTGAGTCTGTACATGAAGCTGTGCTTGAGCTTGCTCAAATATCCACGGATTGCCGTATGATCCACGTGCAATCATAACGGCATCTGCACCTGTCTCTTTCATAGTCTCAAAGCAATCCTGAGCACTAAAGATGTCTCCCGAAGCAATAACGGGAATGTGCACGGCACTTTTCACCGCCTTTATAATACTGCGATCTGACACACCGCTATAGAACTGATCGCGCGTGCGTCCATGGACAGTAATAGCAGTCGCCCCTGCTGATTCAAGTCCCTTAGCAAATTCAACAGCATTAACGCTGTCTGGCTCCCATCCCTTGCGATGCTTAGCCGTGAGCGCAAGATGCGCAAAGCCCTCACGGTCAAGTGTTTCACGCATGGCTGCGATAATAGACCAAGCAAGCTCTGGCGTTTTCATAAGCGCGCTACCCTCACCCTTGTTAACAACCTTGGGGACAGGGCAACCCATATTGACATCAATGCCCACTATGTCATCGCCCAGCAAGTCGGCGACAACAAGGGCTTGGCTTGCCATCATTTGAGGACAGCTTCCAAAAAGCTGAATCAATGCTGTGCTGCGCTCTTCTGGTGCAAGCCTGAGCAATTGATGGGACTTGTTACGATTCCTATCGTAGAAAAGTCCTTTTGCACTGACCATCTCTGAGTAGCTGATACCTGAACCAAAGCGCTTATTAAGGGCGCGGTAGGGTGCGTCGGCGACTCCCGCCATGGGAGCTTGCAAGATAGGGTTTTCTGCAAGCTTTTCGAGGTAGCGCATCTAGTGAGCTTGTGTCTGCTTGGGCTGTTCAGTTGGCTGCTGGTTAGACTGCTGATTGGGCAGGTAATAATATCCTGCAGGCTGTTGTACCACAGCAGGCCCAGCATTTAAAACAGGTGCAGGAGGGGTTGGAGGCTCTTCTTCCCCCTTTGTTAAAAAGGAGGGGAGTTTTCCCACAGCTTCAAGAACTCCTGCAATCAGCAGCAAGGAGCTAAAGGTGATAACCGCATAAAGCCCAAAGCTAGGACCTGCGCTCATCACAGAGCCTTGCATCGCTGCAGCAGCAAACATATCTGCAAAGGCAGAGAAAATACCCAACCATTGCAAATACGCGGCCAGTGAAAAGGCTGATACGACAAGACTTAGGGCAAGCTCAAGTCGTGTTCGCCCTCTTAGAAAAGACACAACGAGCAAAATCCCTGTCCCAGCAAAAGCAATCACCAGTAGCAAATTTACCCCTGCAAGCAGGTTAAGCGCTGCTAGTTGACCAGCACCCATACCCATCCCTAGTCCCATGTTACCCTCTGATAAGGCTGCTGCGCGCTCGGCTGCAGCGCCAAAAGCCAAATCATAGCCGCTTATTGTTTCATTAACTACAGGCATGCACGACACGTAAGCAAAAGGCAAGAAGAAGGCAAACATAGTCAACAGCGACAAGGCCTTGACGATTGTCGAGAACACCCTTGTTTGAGATTTTTTGTCCAAGGTATTCGTATCTATACTGCCATCAGTATTAGTTACAGTGCTCGTGTGAGCCGCAGTGTTAACGGTAGCGTCATTCATGTTAGTCATCTACTTTCAGGATTGCCATAAACGCCTCTTGTGGAACCTCGACGCTACCAATGCTCTTCATGCGCTTTTTACCCTTTTTCTGCTGTTCAAGCAGCTTCTTTTTACGCGTAACATCGCCACCATAGCAGCGTGCCAATACATCTTTGCGCCTTGCTTTTACATTGGTGCGCGACAACACCTTGCTGCCCACAGCCGCCTGAATAGGCACTTCAAACATCTGTCGGGGAATAATATCCTTTAGTTTGCGTGTCAGTTGAAGACCACGCTCATAAGCCTTGTCCTTGTGAACAATGAAGCTTAGTGCGTCCACAGGTTTACCCGCCAGCAAAATATCTAGCTTCTGCAAGTCGCTTTGCTTATAGCCACTGAATTCGTAGTCAAGCGAGGCATAACCTTTTGTGCGTGATTTTAACTGGTCAAAGAAGTCAAGGATCAGTTCACCAAGGGGAATCTCATAGTGCATCTCGACAGTATTTGGCCCTAAATATTGCATATCTATAAAATGCGCCCGGCGACCCTGGGCAAGCTCCATCACTGCACCTACATAGTCTGGTGGCACTAAGACAGTCGCCTTCAAATAGGGTTCCTCGATATGATCTATCTTGCTGGCATCAGGAAATTCCTGCGGGGAGTGAATATCAAGCATGTCGCCGTCATTTAAGTAGACGTGATAGCTTACGCTGGGAGCAGTCGCAAGTAGACCAATGTCAAACTCACGCTCAAGGCGCTCTTGAATGACCTCCATATGAAGTAAGCCTAGAAAGCCCGTTCTAAAGCCAAAGCCTAAGGCATGACTGGTTTCAGGAGCATATTCAAGCGCTGGGTCATTAAGTTTCAACTTATCAAGTGCGTCACGCAAGTCAGTAAACTGATCCCCGTCTAAGGGATAGAGTCCCGCGTAAACCATGGGTTTAATTTCACGGTATCCAGGCAAAGGCTCTGTTGCAGGATTATCAGCACAGGTCACCGTATCACCAACTGTAACCAGGGCAGGATCTTTGAGTCCCGTAATCAAGTAGCCTACTTCACCTGCAGCAAGCTGAGGCAAAACAATGCTTTCGGGTGCCTTTACACCGACCTCTTCAGCGTCTGCTTCAACACCCGTTGCAACCATCTTTACACGAGAGCCTGACATCATGGTGCCGTCCACAACGCGCACCAGGGCAATAACGCCACGATATTCGTCAAACCAGGAATCAAAGATCAAAGCACGCAGGGCTACGTCAGGCGAAGGATTGCCTTCGGGTGGAGGAATACGCTCGACTACAGCCTCCAGCAATTCCTGGATACCCTCCCCCGTTTTTCCGCTTGTCAAAATGGCGTCTTCGGCAGGCACAGCTAAAGATTCTTCAATTTCAGCACGAACACGGTTTGGTTCAGCAGCAGGTAGATCAATTTTGTTGATTACGGGAATAATCTCAAGGTTAGCATTCATCGCCAGCATGGCATTTGCCACCGTTTGAGCCTCGACACCTTGCGAGGCATCAACAACAAGGATTACCCCTTCACAAGCCGCAAGAGCGCGTGAGACCTCATAGGTAAAGTCCACATGTCCTGGTGTATCAATCAGGTTTAGACGATACTGTTGCCCATCAGCTGCTCTGAACATAACACGCACAGCCTGTGCCTTGATAGTAATACCGCGCTCGCGCTCGATATCCATACTGTCAAGCAGCTGCTCTTGCATGTCGCGTTGTGCAACAGTATCCGTTGATTCTAGAATACGATCTGCAAGGGTCGATTTGCCATGATCAATGTGAGCAATAATTGAAAAATTGCGTATGTTTTCAGGATTATTATCGTTAGTAGTCATAGCGCTTAATTCTAACAGAGCATGCAGCACAAATTGGAACAGAGCACTGCCCATGAACGATTTGTTTATTTTGGGCAATATCGCTTATTGACGACAGTTTATTTTGGGTAAGTCATCCTTTGTGACAGCGACTACGCTATCAATTCGGACACATGAAAAAGGTTGCACCTCAAATGAAGTGCAACCTTTGCAACTTGACTTTATGCAAGGTTACCTATTCTTCAATAACGCTAACACGAGTCATAATGGGATGGTTCTCGCGCTCTACTGATCCATTACCGTCGGTTACTGGGGTGTTTTCTGCTATTGCATCAACTACATCCATACCGTCAACTACACGACCAAAGGCTGCATATTCCCCGTCAAGGAAGTGCGAATCTTGATGCACGATAAAGAATTGTGAACTTGCACTGTTGGGATCTCCTGAACGCGCCATCGAGATAACACCGCGATTATGCATGATAGGGTTGTCAATACCATTAGAGGCAAATTCACCCTGGATGTTTTCGTCAGAGCCACCCATACCTGTGCCGTCTGGATCGCCACCCTGAATCATAAAGCCGTCTATAATACGGTGAAATCCTACTCCGTCATAGAAGCCTTCATTGACAAGCCTCAAGAAGTTGTCAACAGTTTGTGGTGCAACTTCACGGTTCAGTTCAACTACCACATCACCGAAATCCTGAATCTCAATTTTTACTTTAGGCATATCGCCCTCCCATAAATCTGCTGGTTCTTCATTTTGTGGTTCAACTGGTGGTGCCTCTTGCTCTGAGGCTTCCTGTCCTGAGGACTGCTCATACTCTGCCTCTCTATCGCCACAAGCAACAAGGCCAACAGAAAGTAATAGTGCAAGACCCATCACAAGAATCAATGTAGATATCTTTTTCATATTTTCCTCCGAATCGAATTCTTCGCTATTAACTGTACTTCATTCGCAGTGGTTCTTCAACATTGACCGGGACAAGGCCAAAGAGGGGGCCGCCGAGCGAAGCAATTTCTTTTACTGCAGAGGAAGAGAGATACATATGGTCGGGAGAGGACATAATAAAAATGGTTTCAACCTGTGCGTCCAGTCGCCAGTTAATGGCTGCCATCTGGAATTCGTTTTCAAAATCAGTCATAGCGCGCAAACCTTTGACTATTGCCTGCGCGCCTTGGCTGTGCACAAAATCAATAAGCATGCCCTCGAAGGGCAATATTTCAATATTGTCGAGGTTTTTAGTGGCCTCGCGAGCAAGCTCGACACGCTCCTCAAGAGCGAAGAGCGTGCCTGAGCCCCGCTTTAACCAGGAGCTTGCGACCCCTAGAACTATCTCATCAAACAACACTGATGCTCGCTCGATTATTTCAAGGTGACCGCTTGTAATCGGATCAAACGTTCCTGGTATAACCGCCTTACGTACGCCCATGCAACCTTCTTCCGCGCCAAAGTAATTGACTGTACCTATCTGCCCAAAGGGCTAGTGTTAGTCTACCCTAGTATAGAAATTTCTTCTATCGCTTTGCGTCTGCGCAGGACAAGCAATGCCACGATTCCTACAAAGGCTCCCAGTACCGCAAAGACGGCAGAGTTATTTGAGAAAAGTCCTGTTGCTGGAGAGAATTGATGCATATTCGTAAAATCAGCAGCGTTTCTGCCATTGTCACGAATAAGATATTCTCCTGTTTGCAAGGCTGCACCTGCCTCGCCCTCATATCCTGCGCGTACGCCACCTGAGAAGACCTCTGCAGAAGGTTTAAATTCTGGATGTGCAAGCTCCCTTATAGAGAAGCGTGTGCCTGCAGGCAAAGTTGGGATAACCAGAGCTTCACCATCTTGAAGCTCGAAGCTAAGCGAGCTACCCGCAATTGTAAGGCTTCTAATCTCTTGTCCATCAGACCCAACAATGCTTGCCGTAATAGTGCTTGGCAGTGAAGCCAATGGATGCTCAATTAAGTTAAGTTCAAAGCTAAAAGGTGTACTGAGATTAGCAAAATTACCCGTGACCTCTTTACGAATCTCAAATGCATTATTCTCAATGCTTGTCCCAACATTTCTCCTATAGGAATTTTCAAAGACAATTCCCTCAGCAAGCTTCTCGCTTAAAGTGTCATTTTCTAAAATTCTATAGACCTCTATCGAGCCCAAGCTTCCATCTCTTTCGACATAGGCTCGTATCTGATAGCTCGTTTTGTCATAGGTCATGAAACCAGGCTCTACTGTGTTAGACGAGTTATCTACCTCACTTACTTTCCAGAGGTACACACCGCCACCGGGATACGCTAATCCGTCCAATACACTCCACAAATCAAAGGTTCCCCTCACTGTTACTACGCCATTTACTGGATCGTCAATGACAGGATTTAGACTGATGTACTGCTCTCCTGTAATCGCAGGGACATCAGCTACTGGCCTTGTTGTCACAAGTGGAGTCTCGCTTAACACTGCTTGAGTAGCCTCAAAGCTTAGGTGGAAGCGTGCATCTACAGGAACAGTCGTGCCCTCTGGGATTCTGAGAATCTTTGTGAGAATTTCAGATCCGCCTGTATGGACACCTGGAATTGACGAAGTAGTGCCTCCAAGCGGGTTAGCTGTAGCGTAAAGCGGGATTGCGAAAATAGAGAGTGTTAGCAGAGCAAGAATCAGAAACTTGCTACAAAAAAGGCGACGTCGATCACTTGCAAATTGAAAACTTTTACACATTTTTTCCTCCAAACATTAGCGACTGCTACCTCACTAGCAACACGTGAATACTCGGCGGAGCTTTAATATGATACCACATTTAACCTAATTAAGGCTAGCACCACATCTAATGCTGTCACGCAAGCTAGTTTGCCCAGCATAGAGCACTAGGCATGTGGTGTGATGTTTTAAACTTGGCTAATCTACAGGGATTTATGAGCGCCGAAACGACTAGAGAATTCATGCACTTCAATACTTTCAAGTGCGCGATGTACTAAATTTTCAATATCGAGCAATCCCCAAGAAGCTGCCACCTGCTTTGGTCGGGCATGTGTTTCTGGGCTACGGGGCATAAACAGCGTACAGCAATCCTCGGCATCTTGAATTGAGAGATCGAAGGTTCCAATAGTCCTGGCCTCGTTAACAATTTCATCTTTGTCGCTGCCAATAAGAGGACGCAAGATGGGCATCTCGACAGCCTGATTAGTGGCCACAATATTGTCAAGCGTCTGGGAGGCCACCTGCCCCAATGATTCCCCCGTAATCAATGCCTTAGCTTTTTGACTCTGCGCTAAGCTTTCTGCTATGACAAGCATCAGGCGGCGATATATGATGACGCGCAAGCTAGGCTCTACAATACTTGCCACTTCGCGCTGAATGTCTCCGAAGGGAACAATGTAAATGCGCGCAAGACCACCTGTACGTGCAAGGACTTCTCCGATCTCGAGCACAAGACGCTCACTGGCATCCCCTGTCTGGGGACGACCAGAAAAATGCAAGCCCAACACAACTGAGCCACGCTTAATCATGCGAAAGCTTGCAACGGGCGAGTCAATCCCCGATGAAAGAAGTGATATTGTGCGACCTGAAGATCCAGAGGGTAGGCCTCCAATCCCCTTTATCTTTTGCGTAGAGATATAGGTAGCGCCTTCCACAATCTTGATACTGACCAAGACGTCGGGATTTTTCATGCGCACGCCAGCGCCCACATCAATAGTTGCGTCCAATAAGTACGCACCCACCTCGCGGTTAATATCCATACTTGACTTGGGGAAATCAGTGCTTGAGCGGCGTGAATCAACCTTAAAGGTATAGGCAGTCATGCCTTGCGTAGCCTCGCACAAAGCCTGTAGAGCAGTCTCACATATTGTGTCCCATTCGCGGCTCACCTTATAAGCAATTGCGACAGCTGTCACCCCAGGAATTGCTGCAATTAGCTGGGCACAGGATTGCCCTTGCTGCGGATCATGAATGGCAACTGTTAGCGATCCTGCAATGCGTTTAACACGTGAAGTTTCGTAGGGTGCTGCCTCAAGACATGCATCAATATTGTCTTTCAGTCGTCGCTCAAAGACACTACGATTCCGCCCCTTTAGGGCAAGCTCATGAAAGGATATAAAGCATACAGTGTTTGGCACGTGACTCTGTGTACAATGACCCGCTGACCTGCCAGCCTAGTAACTAACCCAGCATTTCAGCAGTGGTCGACTCTTCGGTAGCATCTTCTGAACTTTCAGAACTGTCAGAATCATCAGTGTTGTTGGGATTAGCTGCCTCTTCCATGATAGCCTCTGTAATAGGCAGCGCATCAGTCTCTGCTTGGTCTGCAAGAGGTTCAGATTGAATATCTAGAGCAGCGTTAAGAGGGCTCTCGGGGGAAACATCACCACGAGCAATCTCATCCATGGCAAGGGCAAGTGGCTTTGCGCTAGTCAGCTTTGCAATCTCACTGGTAGCCATCGCACTTAATGCCTGCTCACGAACACCGTGCACCATATCATTAATCTGACATGCACGCTTTGCTGCAAGGGTACAAAGAGTGAACTTTGAGTCAACTTTATCAAGCAGCATATCGATTTCTGGATTAACAATAGACATGAACTGTCTTCACGCTCCTTTTATCTTTGCGTATTCAAATAGGAGTGGCAAAGCCTGACCAACTACTCTGGTTAGTCTGCCGCTTCCTCAGCACTTACAATACGACACAACTCTTTAGTCGCATCATCAAGGTCATCATTTACAAGCTGGTAATTATAGCGCATTTGCTGCGCAATTTCATGCTCAGCTAAGGCAATACGACCTGCAATTTGCTCGGCACTTTCAGTTCCGCGCTCTGTAAGACGCTGCTCTAACACCTCAATAGATGGGGGTGAAATAAAGATAGATACCGCCTCTGGCACAGCTTTCATAACCTGAAAGGCACCCTGAGTATCAATCTCTAAAAATACGCTATTGCCCAAATCAAGTTGCTGTTGCACTGGCTGCAAAGGCGTTCCATAATACTTGCCCGCGTGAACTTTCGCCCATTCAAGCAAACCATCATTTTCTATCCACTCTTCGAATTGTTGCGAGCTTACAAAATGATAATGAACACCCTCAACCTCGGCTGGTCTAGGGCTACGCGTTGTGGCTGACACTGAAAGCCACGCATTGGGTCTGCTCTTCAGGATGCGTTTTAGCAAGGTTCCCTTGCCAACACCTGAAGGGCCAGACAGTATAAAAAGTTTAGCGGAAATAGGCTTAGATTCGACTTGCAAGAATACAGGTAGCAAGCGAACTTAAGCCAAGCGGTCCATGAGTTCTGTACGCTGACGAGAACCCAAGCCTTGCACCTTGCGAGTCTCAGCAATACCTACCTCTTCGAGAATTGCCTGTGCGCGAGCCTTACCATACCCTGGCAACGATTCGAGGAGAGTAACCACTCTCATGCGCGCAACAACAGGATCTTCGATTCTGCCCATAACATCAGCGAAGCTCACTTTACCGTCCTTTAAGTCCCTACGTAGCTCTGCGCGTGCGCGCCTTGCAGCAGCTGCTCTTGCTAGATACTCTTTGCGTTGTTCTTCTGTGAGATTCGGCAGTGCCATGTATAGCCCCTTCCAGTAAAATCCTAAGAGTTATTGCAGGTTTCAATTCCCCTTATCGAAACCGCCCAAGGACTTGTAAGTATATCATCAACTGCAGCACAATTTGAGCATTTGGTACAAATATCTAGCTGGCAGCTGCAGCTAATCGCTCGGCTCTATCTGCTGCAATCAAAGCTTCAGTAAGATCTTTAAGCTCTCCCCCATTGAGAATGGTGTTATATGAACCACTCCAAGCAATGCGATGGTCAGTAACACGATCCTGTGGGCCGTTGTAGGTGCGAATCTTTTCACTGCGGTCACCTGAACCAATTTGGCTGCGACGCTCTTCGCCCAATTCCGCTTGCTGACGTTCAAGTTCTTGCTCATACAGACGAGCTCTTAGTACGCGCATAGCAGCCTCTCGGTTTTGCAGCTGAGACTTTTGATTTTGTGACTGCACCACAAGTCCTGTTGGTTCATGAGTAATGCGCACTGCTGAATCAGTCGTATTAACACTTTGCCCACCTGGTCCACTGGCGCGATATACGTCTATGCGCAAATCACCCGGATTAATCTCGATCTCAACCTCTTCAGCTTCAGGTAAAACTGCCACGGTTGCTGTTGAGGTATGGATACGCCCCTGCGATTCTGTATCAGGCACACGCTGCACGCGATGTACTCCTGACTCGAACTTCATGACTGAGTAAACGCGGTCTCCCTTAACGCGAAATGAAACCTCTTTAAAGCCGCCAGAATCAGAGGAGCTCGCATCGATTTCTTGCAGCTTCCAGCCCTGACTGTCACAGAAGCGACTGTACATGCGATACAGATCTCCCGCGAAAATATTGGCCTCGTCTCCTCCTGCACCACCACGTATCTCAACGATAATGTCCTTATCATCATTGGGATCTTGCGGGATAAGCAGAAACTTGATTTCTTCAGAAAGCTTGTCCTCACGCGCACTTAACTCACGCAGCTCTTCACTGGCCATCTCTTTCAGGTCTGGGTCGCTCTCCTCCGCCAGCATGGCTTTTGCAGCCTCGCGCTCATCTTGAGTCTTAATGTATTCCTTTGCTAGGTCAGCCAAGGCAGTCATTTGACGATACTCCTTTGCGAGGCGCGTATATTCAGTCTGATTCG
>Ga0123355_10006898_pt1 | contig 16912 bp, 11 predicted proteins | sample TergutEmb28metaG_3_FD_89872 | JGI IMG/M metagenome (GOLD analysis project Ga0123355, IMG submission 89872) | Embiratermes neotenicus P1 segment gut microbial communities from Petit-Saut dam, French Guiana - Emb289 P1 | ecosystem: Host-associated > Arthropoda: Insects > Digestive system > Gut ...
AAGGTTCTGGCGAGGGTTCCGGTGAAGGTTCTGGCGAGGGTTCCGGTGAAGGTTCTGGCGAGGGTTCCGGTGAAGGCTCTGGTGAAGGTTCCGGCGAGGGTTCCGGTGAAGGCTCCGGCGAGGGCGTTGGAGAAGGAACGGGCGTAGGCGAAGGAGCTGGCGTGGGTGAAGGAGCTGGCGTAGGTGAAGAAGTCGGCGTAGGTGAAGAAGTCGGCGAAGGTGAAGGAGTCGGCGAAGGTGAAGGAGTGGGCGAAGGTGAAGGAGTCGGCGTAGGTGAAGGAGTCGGCGAAGGTGAAGGAACCGGCGTAGGCGAAGGAGTCGGCGAAGGTGAAGGAGTGGGCGTAGGCGAAGGAACCGGCGTAGGCGAAGGAACCGGCGCAAGTGAAGGAGTCGGCGTAGGCGAAGGTGAAGGTGAAGGTGAAGGAGTGGGCGTAGGCGAAGCAACCGACGTAGGTGTCGGCAAAGGGGTAGGCATAGAAGTAGGCATCGGTGTGGGGGTAGGTATCGGTGTAGGCTCCAAAACTGATACCGGAGTGGGTTCTGGAATAAGTTCTGGTGTAGTATCGGGAACAAGTTCTGAAATAGTTATTGGATTTTCGTCCAACTCTAAATTAGGCGGCTCCGGCGTGGGCATCACAGAAATTACTATGTTAACTGGTGGTTCTGGATTAATCACCGTGACTAATTCGGGAGTAGGTTCAATAACATCTGGAACAGGCGGTGCTAGCACTTCATTTACAGCCGCCGCAATATCAGCATTTGTTGGCATTGCATCGCCTGTTACAGGCTCTCCACGTACTGTAGGTACTGGTAGTGTAGGCAATATTTCTTCCGCTTCCGACGAAAAAATAATCTTTGGTTCAGGTCTATCGGGCAATAATTGCTCTCGTATTTCGTTTTCAGTCATTCGCCACTCAATGGCCTCTTCTATCCGGCTAAAAAGTTCTGGATTTTCTTCCAACGCTCGCGGGTCATTTCTTAACATCTCAAGAATTGCAAGGTCTAACATTTCTAACGGCACCACAAAAATATCAGGGATATGTTCCAACTCTTCAATAGTCTGCATACCCTGAATATCCTCATTCAAACGGACAATCCCCCGTGGTGTCACCAAAAAGCTAGCAAGTTCGCCTTCATTTTCGGGGTCAGGCAAATCCATGCGGACTTCGCCTTCTATTACCAATAGTCGTGCAAATGGGTTCCATATATTCATATCGTTTTCGCCAAAACCCATTCGACGGTAAATAAGTATATACTCTGTACCACGTACACCAACAATAGTACCCGCGGCTTGAACAATATTACGCGAATTATCGCTAAGTTGTGTATCAACACGCACTTTAATCTGGCCTTCTACCAGTGTAATTGAACTATTATTACTTCCATGACGCTCCCATATAGAGTTAATAGACAACTTGGTGAGTTCGCCCATTGTAATCATTTGTTGATAATAGCTAATAGTCACGGATGAATTAAGACTGGTGATAATTACATCACCATCATAAATGTTCATTCCACGATATATTGCAGTCGGATGTCGTCCTCCAATCCTATGTACAAAAGCTGCACCACGCACCGCTGTAACTTGCGGGGAATCATCAGGCGCAGCCTCCACAAAGGTAGGAAATAGCGAAAATATCATTGAAAAGACAACAATAAAAGATATAATTTTTTTAACCATAGCAATACCCCTAGTTTTGTTGTATGTCATTTAATAACTATGCCTATCCCAGATGTCAAAAACATTTGCCGCACCGGTCGAGGCTTTTTGGTGCGAGACAAGGAAGGGTTACGCGTCGCGTGCTAGAGGCACGCAAGTGGAAGCCTGACGCAGTATCGTACAAAAAAGACTGACCAGCGCGGTAAATGTTTTTGACATCTGGGATAGCTAAACTCCCTTAACATCATCAACTCTATAAACCAGTATTTCTATTTTCTTATTTTTCAAGTTCAAATACCCTAGCTCTGTAACAGTAACATAATCCTTAACCTGCTGATAAGTGGCATCTGATATTACAATTTCTCCTTTTGAGGCATTTGACTCCAACCTTGCTGCGGTATTGATAGCATCACCAATGGCGGTATAGTCCATACGAAAATCAGAACCCATATTGCCCACCACAGCAGAACCAGTGTTGATTCCTATGCCAAATTGCAAGTCAACACCATAATTGCTTAAAATTTCATCATGGAGGGCAACTGAGCCTTTTTTCATTGCCCATGCGGCTCTTACAGCGCATAAAGCATGGTTCTTAACATCGTTTGGCGCGTTAAACAATGCCATTGTTGCATCTCCAATATATTTGTCTATTGTCCCATTATTTTGCTGAATAGAACGGCTGGTAAGACCTAGGTATCGGTTGATTATCTCAACTACTTTTTCTGGCGGATTAGATTCGGAAAAGGCTGTGAATCCACGGATATCTACAAATAGCGCGGTAATTTCTTTTACAACGCCTCCCAATTGAATATCCACGCCTCCCAAAATAATCTGATTAACCACTTCAGGGGATACAAATCTTCCAAAAAGCTCTCTTATATGCTGTTTTTCATTTTGTACAGAAAAAATACTAAGAACAAGATTTGTAATATAACACGTTGCCAAAAATACAATTGTGTCTCCAACCCTAACAATAATGTGGAAATGATTATAAGCCAGGTAAATGCCTATAAGTATAGCCACAATTAGTCCTGCTATAAGAAAAAAGGATGACAAAGGCTTTAGCCGTTGAAAAAACAAAAGTACAACAAGCCCTGAAACTGTCATAACGGATAAATTCAGCCACCAAGGTGCGTCAACTAAAAAAACTCCCTCAAGCATGTTTTGTATTATGTTAGCGTTTATTTCCACTCCATAGGTGATAATATTACGATTCATAGGTGTTGTAAAATTGTCTTCACCGAAGCCCACTGCATATGGGCCTATTAATACTATGGCATCTCTAAACATGGAAGAATAATATTCTTCATTGATTACACCCCATAAGGATACAGCCCTGAAACTTCCAGGGCTTCCAACATAACGAATGGGAAACTGACCATTTTTGTCCAACGGAATATCTTCTATAGGTTCTTGACCCATTGCACGGCGATAAGTACGGTAGACTTCATAGGGGAATGAATGCACGGTTATATCCCCAAAACGCATACTAGTAAGAGTACGACGCATTACACCGTAATCTGGTATTGCATTCAAAAAACCCACAACTGAAACATCTGCCAGTTCGTCAAACGGCAACTGATAGTGTTCCAGTTCAATCAAATTCGTGGGTTCATGAAACATGCTAACAATACCTCTGCCACCAAGTACAAGCCTGTCTGTTCCTTGAGCGGCAGTAACCAAAGCACTGTCATATTCCGGGAAAGCACTGTGAGTTTCATACAATGTATTTATGCCAATAACTGCGGCACCCATATCAGTAAGTATATTTATAGCTTCAGCCATAAATATACGTGGCCAAGGCCATGTGCCTATTTCATTTATACTCCGCTCGTCCATACCTACTATGATTATGTTATCTGCTGGAGGACGTTCAGATATCATTATGTTGTCATGTATAGCATTGTCTATTGTTGGAAGTAGCTCAAAATACTGCACCACACCAAATATGACTAGCAATACAGCGGGTAGCAAAATTTTCAGCTTCTTGTACATATTCTCTACCCTCTCAGGTCATATGGTACATAAAGTGTGATAAGGCTTAACTCTGGAAACCATTCTATTGTGTATGGAAAAAGTCGGGTTAGTTCGTCTAAGGTTGTCACCATAACACCCCTCATAATAAAATAATCTCTATCTCTGGTAAGTGTTGTCACCTTATCGCCTATAATGATGGAAAGCTCACCATTCCGTTCATTTAGATGTACATAAGCTCCAACAGATTCAAGTAGCGGGCGAATAGGTACAAGAATTGATTCCCTTCTTATCCATGGTTGAACCCTGCCCATATCTATCCTTTGGTCATCCAAAAATACACGTATGTCACCTCGGAAAGCAAACCGAGAATTTACTGTAAGTCCTGTATTGGCTAGCATTTCGCCTCGAGAAGGCCGACCTGCCAAAACCCTTTCGGTAAGGGGAATAGACACTACGCGATTGTTCATAGTATCAGAAATAAACAAGGTTTCGCCATCCGTCGCAATACCTTCTGGTCTTGTAAGTCGCATATTTTCAGTTGAATCATGGAAACGGCCTGCCATACCGCCACCAACCAATGTCCGTGTACCTTCAGGTGAAATCACACGAATAGCATGGTTTAGGCTATCTGCCACTAAAATTGAACCATCCGGCAATAAGGCAACATCCCGCGGAAAATTAAATCGAGCATAGTTATTTAAGCCATCTATGAATCCGCCCTCAAAATAGCCCGAAAATCTAATTGGTTCGCCTGGTTGCCCCGCCACTGTACTAACTATGCCGTTTTCTATTCTGCGTATGGAATGATTGGCCGAATCAGCCACATACAGTATACCGTCTGCTATGTAAAGTCCAGACGGTTCAAAAAATCTGGCTTCCAACAACGCTCCATCATAAAAACTATTTTCACCAGGGGCTCCCGCAAATACGGTGACATTTCCAGCGGGGTCTATCTGGCGTATAACATGGTTCATGGTATCGGCAACATAAATATAACCATCTGGACACATAACAGCTGCGTGAGGCTGGTTAAATCTAACTTCGTTTTCATGTCCGTCTTGAAAACCGCTTATACCGTTGCCGGCAATGGTTATTACAAATTCATTACATATTCTGCGAATTGAATGGTTGCCAGTATCGCTAACTATAATACTTCCACAGGAACCTACAAAAACACCAGACGGCTTCATAAACATAGCTTGTTCACGGTAACCGTCTGCAAATGCCCCTGAATAAAAGTAAGAAAATCCATAACGTCCTGGACGACCTATACGCTGATTCTCCCTGCCATCCAGAACTTGTATGCGGTCGCACATGGAATCCGCAATAACCACATAAGAACCCATTAGAGCAATGCCCATAGGGTAATAAAGCTCGTCAAAAATGCGTTGTGGGTTCCAAAGGCCATCAAAAACTCGGGTTTGAGTAGTGGCAACTGCTTCCGCCTCACCTGCAATAACCATGCCTGTTACTTGTGGCCAAAAATTTAGATATGCTACTGTCCCCGAAAATAACAGAGCCACTGTAGCAGTACATGCGATTAGAACTTTTTTATTAATTATAATATCACCATCTTTAAGCTGGAATAAATAATTGTGTAAATGCAGCTGCCTCCAAATATCATTACAAATCTAATGCGTTAGAACTTTTAGAAACTACAATAATCATAGTGGGCAACGTTTTTGTAGTTCCATTATAAATTAAATCTCATAATCCAGCAATCGTGTATTTTCAAATAAATTTTGAAAAAAGGCAAAAAAGCCCCTCCTATACTCCCTTGTCTTACACTCAATCACTAGAAGGAGAGGGGCTTCTTGGCGTAGTTTGTAAATTTTAGTATACTCTGTAAAGTGAAACATAAGTATCTATCAATCGGTGAAAAAACCGGAAAAAATAAGGAGGAATTTACATGAGATATGAAATTTTTGGAGAAACTCTCCCAGCAGTGACAATTCAGCTTGACAAAGGAGAACGCATATATACCCAACGCGGCGGTATGATGTGGATGTCATCGAATATGAGCATGGAAACCAATATGCAAGGCGGGGTATTAAAAGGTCTTGCTAGACGCTTTGCGGCTGGGTCTTCAATGTTTATGGCAACCTATACAGCAGAATCTAATGGTCAAACTTTTACTGCCGCCTCGTCCTTCCCTGGTTCCATTCTTGCATACGATGTGTCCAGAGGGAACATAATCGCACAAACAGGTGCTTTCCTATGTGCGGAAACGGGAGTGGGACTAGATGTATATACTGTTCCCGGCTTAGGAACAATGTTTTTCGGCGGGGAAGGAGTATTTATGCAGGAACTTTCGGGGAAAGGGATTGTGTTTTTGGAAATTGATGGGAGCGCAAAAGAAATTGAGTTGCAAAGAGGAGAAATGTTAAAGGTAAACACTGGTAATATAGCTGCATTTGAAAAAACAGTCACATTCTCCATTGAAAGGATAAAGGGCTTAAAAAATATCGCGTTCGGCGGAGAAGGCTTGTTTATTTCAACCGTAGAAGGCCCTGGAAGAGTGTGGTTGCAAACTATGGCCAAATCAACGGTTGCACGTCAGTTGATACCGTTTCTGCCCTCATCCGGCACGAGCAGTAGTAGCATTTCTGGTGCTTTTGGTGGCACTATTGCCGGTGGCATTTTGGGAGGCTTGCTCAGCGGAGATGATGAGTAAGAAGATTATTGTTATGCTATACGTTATTGAAATACAAAAACACTTCTTGACTTAATGTGCGTACATTTTTCAGCGGATGTGGTATGTTGAATTTGACATCACAGGATATTTTTATCCAAAATAAAATACGCCCTGTTTACACAAGGCGTATCATTAATTCTCTTAAAAATGTGTTTTTTACAAATATGGCCCAAACCTCATAATAAAAGCCGCGATACCAATAAGTGTTATGACACCAATGATAATAATTGATTTCCTGTATTTGTCGGTTTTGCGGCGCATACGCATCATATTGAAAAAGAAAGCGATAACACAAGTGACAAACGACACTATCAATAGCACAAGTGCAGTCGGCAATAACGATGTGTTCCATTGTTGTGCAAAGTGAGTGGTTCCAGTAAAAGTTTCAAAAAACTGAGTCCTTACTGGGGATGCTTGGTCAATTATTAACCATACCGCAAATGCACCAATCCAAGAAATTATACTTAGGACAGTTGCCGCGTTTACAACCCAATCAGGTTTTAACCGCCGGTTGCGAAGACCCTTACTCGTAACTTCTTTTGCCACTTTTGCTTGTTCAGCTTCTTTTTCCTTTTTTGCTTGTACTCGTCTTGCATGTGAACTATCTTTTCCATTCAGGTTCATAACGTTCCACCCCCGTTTTTATAGTATTCTACCCCGGTTTTTACTATCTGTCCAGTGGTATTTTTGGAATAAAAACATATGACAAGTTTTGTTTTTTAGGACAATGTATTTTATTCAGAAATACTGGATTAAGTTCTACAATTGGGTTATAATTTACCACAGTAATTTGATAAATAGACTTCTTCTGAAATCTGCCGCAATGAGGTTTCAGAAAAGGTCTAATACATAAAATGCACTTGAGGTGAATGTATATTATGGGGAAAAAAGCAAACAAAACAAAAAAATCAAAAGAAGAAAATGAAGGATGTGGATGTTTAGCCTGGACTTTGATAATTGTGGTGGGGTTTCTTGTTGTGTCGGTTGGTTATGGTGTGGCACTCCATTTTGAGGAGCAAAGTCTTCCAACACAAGAACAATTATATGGACGCTGGGAATTGACTCAACACACACGTAGCCATCGAGGACCTAGAACAACATCAAGAATAAGTTATCGTCCTGTTTATGAATCTTGGGGGGCTGGTGGTTTTCTACAGCTAAACCCCGACGGCACATTTATTGAGCAAAATTTTCGTACACAGAATTTTATTGCTACTGGCACATGGAAAGTAGATAGGGTGCCATACATGAGTATAGTTCTTACACTTGATGTGGAAGATAAAGGCGACTTTCCATTTATTTCAGAGCGAATGATGAACGGTTATAACAATGGTGTGTTAAGACTTTTATCCAGAGCAAATAACGTTCAATACTTTAATGATGATTTGGTGCGTTCATGATGATATATGTATACCCGCGAACGTTATACTTGTAAGTTATATCACAAATGCAAGCATTTATCAGCATATAAATAAGCCCTAAGCTATTAGCTGGGGCTTATTTATATGCGTTCCTTAAGTTTTTACAAGAAGATGCAGTTGTAGATTTTATCGTTTTGCAGAGCAATATTTTACCTCAGCTTGAAGAATGACACTAACTCTTTTAATGCGTCGGTTTGGGAATTTAGTTCTTGTGAAGCTGTTGCAAATTCTTCCGCAGTGGCCGAATTTTCATGTATTACACCTGATATTTCAGCCACGCTATTGTTTATATTAGCTATAGTGTTAACCTGTTCGGTTGAAGCTCCTGCGATTTGTTCAATAATTCCTGACCTTCTGCTTATATCGCCAATAATCGTAGTAAATGTTTGGGCAACTTCCGTTGCGGCTGTTACTCCATCTTCTGCATAACGCCTATCCCGTTCAATAATCGCAGATGTGCTATCCGTAGATTCTTGACTTTTTCCGGCCAAATTGCGGACTTCTTCTGCCACTACAGAAAAGCCGCGACCATGTTCTCCAGCCCGCGCCGCCTCAACTGCCGCGTTAAGTGCTAACAAATTGGTCTGAAACGCAATATCGGATATTACCTTTATTATTTTGGATATATCGTTACTGGACTCTTTTAGTTTATCCATAGAATCAAGCATACGCCGTACAACTTCCTCACCCTTTTCGACGGAAGCCATTGAATTGGTTGCACTTTCGTGTGCAAGTCGGGCATTTTCTGAGCTTAAATTAATATTTCTGCTAATAAGCTCAACAGAAGCAAGCAACTCATTTACAGCATCGCCCTGCCTTGCCGCTCCCTCAGCAAGAGGTACAGAATTTCTGGAAAGTAATTCGGCTCCTGCCGACACATGGTCAGTGGCAGCATGTATACCAGAAATAGACCTATTTAAGGAATCTAATATCGTATTCAAAGCCTTTTTGATTGGCGCGTAAGAGCCAATATAATCCTTTTGGATAGAAACGGTCAAATCACCCTGTGCCATACATCCAAGTACATAAGCTATTTCATTTACATATGCGGCTGAAGTTTCATTGGTCAAATTACACGCATTTTTAAGCACATTAAATTGCCCTTTGAAATCATCATGCAATTGCACAAAATTGCCTTCAGACATAAGGATAACATCTTCCTTTATCTTCTCCAACGGTTCTGCAATTGCCCCCATCAATTGGTTGAGGGTGTGTATCAAATCTGCCCAATTTCCTTTGAACTTTGAATGTTCTATTTCGGTATCAAATTCGCCTTTAGCGGCTTTGGCCGCCAAAAAAGCCGCAGATTCATAAATTTCTTTCAAATTTGTGACAACGGCGCGTAATGTTTGTGGCAGAATTATCATCTTGCCTGGCATATCGTTAATTCGTATATTAAAATCTCCGTTGTTTATTTGGTTAAGCGTATCAATTATCTGCATTATGGCCTCGACATCATTTTCCAAAATATGATTTATGCCTTCAACCATATCCTTAAAGGAATTTTGATATTTGCTTGCATCAACCCTATAATCTATATCGCCCTGGCCTTTATATTCATAATTTACACGAGATAAATCATCAACAATCCCTTTTATTACGTCGTTAAGTTCGTACATATCATGGGTAAGTTGCCCTATTTCATCATTAGCAAGGGCACCTTTATCTCTATTAAATGACAACCTACCATGCGTAACATCAGAAACTAATGCTGTTAGCTTAACCAATGGCTTTGCAATCATCATATTGTTTAATATGGTGCTGATGGTTAGAACAATGGCTATTGCCACAACAGTAGTGAGTATGGCTATGAGTATAGTCCGACGTTCCATACTTCTGATTTCTGTTAAATTTTGACCAACAAACACCGCTCCTATGTACTCGTTGTTATCATCCATTATAGGTCTGTAATACACCAAAAACTCCATACCAAGCACTGTGCCTGGGCCTTCGTATGGCAACCCTAATGTCACTGTATCTTGGAAATGTTGCGCCATGGTCGTACCAGTCGAACGGTTGCCGTCTGGAAGTCTGTTAGTGGACATTACAGACGTTACATTTGAAAAAACTGTTACCATCGTGCCAGTAATCCGTGATACCTCATCTACGAAACTCTCAACAGCAAGGTTATAACCCACAGCCACAACACCTACAACCTGGCCGTTTAGCCTAATAGGTACCGTTGAAACAACTCCCACTTGCAGTTCGGGTTCGGTTTCATATTGCATTTCAGATGTGATTTCACCTGTAGAAAGTGCCCGTGATATACTTGGCCGATACATTATGGAATCGCCCCGCCTACTGTCATGGGTGCGGTATAGTACATAACCATTTGCATCAGCTACTAGTACTATGTCCGGGTTTGAAAATGTGAATATATCTTGCATCATAACGGCAATTCTGCTTTCAATTGTAGACGAGTTGCCGCTTGCAACGGCTTGGGCAAATTCGTTGTTTTGTGCAAGAACCTGACTACCACCCATTGAGGTTTGTTTCATGTTATCCAGTACCATATCCAAAGCCGCCATAGATGAACTCAAATCCTGATGAGTTAAAAGTACAATCGCCTCCCTTTTGTTGATTAGTACCGTTGTCAAGACAGCAGTAGCTGTTAAAACAATGCCCACAAAAGTAATAAGGAAGAGCTTTGCGGCAATACTGCCTGATTTCTTGAAATCTTTACTCATTTTGTAAACAATCCCCTTTAACAGTTTTAGGACAAACCTACGCCCCTTATTCAAAACATGATATATGATTATATCATTGTTTTAGCATGTTTCAAAGCCAATTGTGTAAGTCAAGTGTAATTTGTAAAAATAAAAAAGGATGTTTCACCCCTTTGATACTTGGATAAAACACCCCATGCTATTATATTAGCGATATCAAATCATGTACAATCTTTAAGCTACATTGCAGCTAGTTCAAAGATTTTACGTGCATCGTCCGAAGTAGACAATTTCTTGAAATTTCCAAATGTTTCTCCTTGGTTGATGCGCAGAGTTTCAAGTAGCTTGTCAATATCTTCTTTTTTCGCACCAAGTTGCTCAAAGTTAACTGGCATACCTATAGACGCGAAAAATTTTTCCATGGCTTCAATACCCTTTAAGGCTACATCTTTTTTATTGCCAGTATCCTCAATTCCCCATACTCTAGTTGCAAATTTAACAAAGCGGTCTAGGTCATGTTCGTATACATATTTCATCCAAGCGGGAAACATAACTGCAAGCCCGGCACCATGTGCTACATCATAATGTGCAGAAAGCTCATGTTCCATTTGATGGCTCACCCAATCACCTACTCGACCTACGCCGCAAGTATTGTTGTGTGCAATCGTACCAGCCCATGTTAAATTGGCTCTTGCGGCATAATTGTTAGGATCTTTTATAGCCGTAGGCGCGTCGTTAATAACTGCTAAAAGAATCGCTTCGCAAAGTCTGTCACTGATTTCTACATCCTTGACTGGAGTAAAATAGCGTTCCATTACATGCGCCATCATATCTACTATTCCACAGGCTGTTTGGTAAGCTGGAAGGGTATAGTTGAGTTCTGGGTTTAACAATGCAAAAGCAGGGATATTAAAATCAGAGCTAAGCCCACGCTTCAAAGGCACTTCAACCCCTGTTACCTTAGATATAACCGCAGAATTTGAAGATTCACTACCAGCTGCCGGAATTGTAAGTATAACACCTAAAGGCAAAGCAGCACTAGGTTGTTTGCCGCTCCAAAAATCCCAAAAATCGCCGTCATATGCTGCTCCAATAGCTATTGCTTTAGCAGAATCTATTGCCGAACCACCACCAACAGCCAGTACAAAATTTACCCCTTCTTTTTTGCAAAGGGCGATTCCTTCATAAACCAAAGTATCAATAGGATTAGGCTGCGCTCCGCCAAGGCTTACATAAGAGATGCCTGCCGCTTTCATATTATCTTCAACGCGTTGCAGTAATCCTGACTTTACAACCGAACCGCCACCATAATGTACTAATACCTTCGTGGCACCATGTTTTTTTAGCATATTAGCAGTGCTTAACTCTGCTTCTTTACCAAATACAAATTCTGTTTTGTTGTGAAATGTAAAATTGTTCATAATAGTAAATTACCCTCCTGATAAAATTTTTTCTTTTTGCTTTTTTGTCTTTTTTCCTTTTGTTAAAACCTCTCTATGATGTACAAGTCCTTGCGTGGAAACAGGGACTGTAATGCCTCCAACTGACTATGAATAACTGTATCTGTTTTATAAATAGCTTGAGATGGTGTAATATAACCCGTGACCAACTGTGCCATGGTTTCGATACTTGTTTCCATATCCGCTGATTTATCTGTAGTGGATACAGAAATAACTCCGCCTTCCCATGACACCTCATATTTGCCTGTATTTTCAGGGAAAACCTTGTCCTTAACATCTAATACCACGCGTCTGCTAGGCCTATTAGGTACTTTCATAATGGATAATACGCTGGGCAAGTCCAATATACGAGTCATAAGGGAAGCTTCTCGGGTCAAAGAAATATCCCAAGCTTCCGGGAAGATTGAAAACACATCTATACCATCTGGTACATTCCACTTTACCTGTCCAAATTGTGGGCTTAATCCACCGATAAAGCCAAACATATCCCATAAAGCATTTTCATTTGACCATGCCATTTCGTCAATAGCTACAGTATGTCTTCCACCTGACCATACCAACTCGTCAATAACTATGGTATGTCTTCCGCCAGGTTCACCAACTTCTTTGTGAAACAACAAATAGGCACTAGGGATGTTTTCTTTATCGTAACAAATATAGGTATAGTGCAAGGTTCTATATGGGTCTTTACCAGCTAATTCTTCCCAACGCTTGTCGTCGCGAGTAATGGCATAGTTACGATGGGTTTTGAAGCTATTATAGATTTGCTTCAAATCAGGCAATTTTGAAACAAAATCACTTTTTTTTATATGATGCACTTGCCCCTTGGGAAATGGGAAACCGCTAAACGCTTCAATAGGAATTTCCGCTTTATTAATCCTATAGGCAAGTTCATATCCAAATTTACGGTAATAGCTATAAGAAAATGGATAAAGGGTTGAAAACAACAGTCCTTTTTCCCTCATATGGCGCAAACACTGGTTAAGCACAACAGACATAACGCCGCTACTGCGTGCTTCTGGAAGGGTTGCTACACTTCCTATCCCATACATTCCCACTGTTTTCCCGTCAAACTGCATAGCATATGGAACCATTACCAGTCCAGCGCATAGATTCCCGTTGTCATCAAATCCTCCCCATGCACGTTCATACCCTTCACAATGTTCCAGTGGGTTTTCAAGTTTTTTTTCATAATCTTCACTATCGGCATATGCAAAGCATATGCTATCTAGTCGATCAAGATATACTTTTTCTTCTGGCTTTAAGATTCTGGCTTCCAAAATTATGGCACCCCCAAATGTCTTCGCAATCTGGTATAAATAAACAACTGTTGAATTGACTGGAATAGCTGGAATAAATATATGGAAACGTTCCATGGAGCCATTATACGGTATCTTGCAGTGAGTGTCTACATCAATATAAATGTGCAACTCTATTGAAATGAAAGGGCAAATTTTGACGATTGACATAACCTATGCTTATACGTTAAACTGATACAGCAAGCATAAAATGAGTGAATACTTTTCGAGAGGAAGTTGATGTATGTCTATGTTGTCGGTATTGTTGGTTTTAACCTAAAACCGCATACCAAGGCGCGGTATAAAAGATGGGATATTGCTATATTGTATCCTATATCTTTTTGTGTGCCTTCAAATTAGTAACCTTTTTTGAATACTGCCATCTGTGGGGTACGATTAGGTCGTATCTTTTTTTGTGCGTAATGCACATATTGCCGCGGATAAGTAGCCAACTTTGAGGGCTACTTATCCGCGGCATTTTTACGCCTAAAAATAGGAATTATAACAAAAATGGTAACCGCCAAAAGGAGAATCAAAACCATGAATCATTTCAAAACCCTAGAATTTGATGTAATATTGCACCATCTTTCTGATTGTGCAGTTTCTTCAGTTGCAAAAGAACGCTGTAAAGCCATTACACCAGCAGAAAGCATTGCAGAAGCTCTGCGTTTAACTGTTCAAACAACTGAAGCCAAAAAAATTATTGAACAAGCAGGAAGTCCACCTATTGCTAGCATGGCTGACCTTGAAAAAATAATTGGGCTAATAAATGCTGATGCTATGTTGATACCCCAACATATAGAAAATGTGGTGACATTTCTTGCGTCATGTAACCGCATGAGGGCTTATCTTAAAAGAGCCGAATCTACCGAAACCGATATTGCATTTTATGGAAATTCTATGATTGACCAATCTGACCTAGAAGAAGAAATCAACCGTTGCCTTCATAATGGGCAGATTGACGATAGGGCAACCCCAAGACTTCACGACTTGCGGCGAAGCATTGACCGCAAAGGTGAACAAATCAAAAGCAAGATAGAATCACTATTGCAGAAAAATAAACAATATTGCGTTGATGGATTTGTTGCAATTCGTAATAGCAGGTATACCATGCCTGTGAAAAGGGATTACAAAAACAAAATACCTGGCATACTTGTAGAAATGTCCAATACGGGCGGCACATGCTTTATTGAGCCTTCTGCGATATCCAAGTTACAGGACGAACTATCCATCCTTAAAATTGAGGAAAATAACGAGGTACGCACAATCCTCTACACCCTAACCGCCTTAATTCACGAAGATTTAGCTTCCATTAAAATGAATATGGAAGCTATGGAGACGCTAGATTTTGTTTTCGCTAAAGCAAAGTTAAGTATTTCTATGAAAGCAACACAAATTCGCTTAACAGAAGATAGGGAGATTAGATTATTATCAGCACGACACCCGCTTTTGCGCAACGAGCAAGATAACCCGCCTGTTCCCTTAAATTTTGCATTAGGAAATGGTACAAAAGGGATTGTCATAACAGGGCCAAACACAGGGGGTAAAACCGTTGCCATCAAAACTGTGGGGCTTATTTCGCTAATGGCTCAAAGCGGCCTACATGTTCCGGCAGACGAACGCAGTAGCGTATGTATTTTTGATTCAGTTTGGTGCGATATTGGAGATGGACAAAGTATTACTCAAAACTTGTCCACATTTTCGTCGCATATGACCAATATCATAGGAATTTTAGAAAAAACCACGGAACAGTCCCTAATCCTATTTGATGAATTAGGTTCTGGCACCGACCCCGCTGAAGGTATGGGCATTGCTACAGCCATTTTGGAAGAACTGCTGGCAAAAAAATGTTTATTTACTGTCACCACTCACTATCCAGAGATAAAAGAATTTGCCGCCCGTACTCAAGGAGTAATCAACGCCCGCATGGCTTTTGACAGAGAAAGTCTAATGCCTTTATACAGGTTAGAAATAGGGGAAGCCGGAGAAAGTTGCGCCCTGCATATAGCAGAAAGGCTTGGTATGCCAGTTCATCTATTAAAGCGAGCTAGAGAAATAACATATTCGGGCATTCCGTCGGCTCCATATAGTGAACCGCAAGAAAGCACCATAATTGAAGTTATCCCATTAGAATTGAAAGAAGAACCGAAAAAAGATATCCCCATACCACGGAGTCAAAAATTCAACATTGGCGATAGCGTTACCGTGTTCCCGCAAAAAGATATAGGTATTGTATATCAACGCGCTAACAGCACAGGTGAAATAGGGGTGCAGATAAAGGGGAAAAAACTTCTAGTCAACCATAGACGTATAAAACTTAGAATAGCCGCCGCCGAACTTTACCCCGACGATTACGATTTCTCAATCATATTCGATACCGTAGAAAATCGGAAAGCAAGGCATCTAATGAGTCGAAAACATGTTGCTGGAAATACAGTCGTTGAACTAAAAGATTAACGCGTCGATAGTGTCTCAAAAGTGCAGATGGTCGTCCAAAAGCCTGGTGCGGTATTGGATTAGGACATCTGCACTTTTGAATTCGTGAGTATATATACTCACGAACCACTTTTTCCGCTCTAACTGCAAGTTTATTTGATGTGAAATGTACAATTTTTCCGATAATATTTTACTCTGTGCCATAGAGGTGTTAAAATCTAGGACATGTCCCCATTGTAAATAAGTACTAAGGCGGTGGTTAATATAAGAATTGTAATTGAAAAACCGCAAGATGGCGAAGAAGAGCAGATTATCGTAAAATGCTACAATATAAATTCTGAACTTTTGAGTGTGTTAAACAAAATAAAAACACAAGGAAATTTGTTGATTGCCTATATTGGCAATGAAATTCACAGAGTGAATCCTTTGGAAATTTTTTATATTGAATCTGTTGACAACAAAACATTCCTCTATTGTGAGAATAAGGTCTATGAAGTAAAACAAAAACTATATGAGTTCGAAGAATTGGCAATGCACGATTTTTTAAGAATCTCAAAATCAACGATTATAAATTTGAGCAAAATAAAATCACTTGTCCCTTTAGTATCTGGCAGATTAGAAGCTGTTCTTTCAAATGGAGAGCGGGTAATTATCTCACGGCAGTATGTTATTGAATTAAAGAAAACTTTTGGAATATAGCATGGAGGGGAATGATTCCAGGTTAAAATGACTTCAGGCTACCAATTACATCACAAGCCAATACAAAAATTAAAGCCAAGGGTAGAATGTCACCCTTGGCTTTTTGAATCACTTACATAAAAATAAAAAGCAAAAACTAAAATATATCTGATACTCCGCTTAGTAAATCTTCTGTTTTGCGCATTGCGCGGCGGCTTCCTCTTACCATGCGCCGACGTGTCCTACTATCGGACATCAGCCAACCCACACCTACCGCGGCCATTACCATGCCGCCAGTTAATAGTCCAGAAGCAAAACGATTCATTATATGGTACTCCTTCCGTGATTTTCACAACGTTCTTGCTATAAGAAAATCAAACCTACGGTAGTAGTATCCACTTTACCTTCTGCTAATATCCTATTAAAAATTTGGGAAGTTATTTTTCGCCCATTCCTTATTGATTGTTATACTCGTGAACCGAAACATTTTCTGCCCAGGTGCGAGGATTTTTGCGTGAGTGCAAGGAAGCACCGCCTAGCGTGCTAAAGGCACGCTAGGCGGTGCTGACGAAGCAATCGCGCAAAAAGACTGCACATGGGCGGAAAATGTTTCAGTTCACG
>Ga0123355_10006900_pt1 | contig 16908 bp, 12 predicted proteins | sample TergutEmb28metaG_3_FD_89872 | JGI IMG/M metagenome (GOLD analysis project Ga0123355, IMG submission 89872) | Embiratermes neotenicus P1 segment gut microbial communities from Petit-Saut dam, French Guiana - Emb289 P1 | ecosystem: Host-associated > Arthropoda: Insects > Digestive system > Gut ...
ATGATCTGACAAGATCGAAACATGTCGGAGTGTTTTAAAGTGTTTTAAAAGTGTTTTATTTGAAATTATATGTGCATTCGTTGGTTGATAAATTGAAGTGATTCTACGAAAATGCACGGTGCTGCAATAAGATTTATCCCCAGCCATGGGTTCCTGTACCTGATTTGCGGTACTAACAACAACTTTAACATTTCTGCATAAGATGCGGCGTTTAGAGTTCCTATATATTTAGCAGATGTTATATAGATTGACTTGCACAGCGGAGATACGTCACTTACAAACTGTTAAAGAGTTCAATCGAAGAAACTGGTTCTGCCATACCGGCCCACAACATGACATGTGGTGGGTTAAGTTTAAACTTTGCGGTGAATTGTGGATTAGTCACAAATACATCTCTGTCATGGGTGCAGCGACAAATTGCGCATTTATCGGTGAAGAGAACCCCCGAGAGGGTTGCGGTATTCGGGAGGTGCGGCACGATGTTCATTCCGTCGACGGGCTTCATTTCGTTTGTGAATGTCAGGTGGTGTGACGTACGTGTTATAGCACCATTGGTCGGGGCATACCAGGTTCTGGTCGTTTCTGCTTCGTTTTCTGGGAAAAAAACAATCAATGGGGACCCACAACAGTTGTGCACGTGTTGAAGCGAGGTTTCTTTCACTCGCTCCGCTGTCGATGCCTAGCACTTGCAAGGGCGAACGCAGGTACGCGATCTAATCTCCTTATCTAGAAACGTCGCTTTTCGTGGCGGCGCTTTGTTAGAACTTTGACGGAACACTGTCAAGACCTGTGCCATTTCTGGCCTGTACGTATTCTGCTCTTCATCGCTTCTCTGAGGAATAACTGCTTGTAGAGCTCCCATGGTCAGAAACTTTAACGGTTCCGTGCAATCTCCTGTGACTGGCAGACGTTGGTGCGACAGAGTTTCACAGAATATCAAAGACATACGAGCGGTGGGGGGGGCGCCAAAAATAACGGAATTTTTTAAAAATGGTTTATTAGGTTTTATACTATTACAACTCTAGTCTCCTTCAAAGCACTCTCCTTTCCACTCGATGCACTTGTACCAACGTTTTTTCCCACTGCTAAAAACATTTCTGGAACTCTTCCGTGCTGATGTTTTTCAATACCTCCAGTGTTTTCTTTTTCACTTCGCTGACATCAGCAAAACATTTCCCTTTCATTTGACCTTTCATACGAGGGAACAAGAAAAAGTCGCATGGCGCAAGGTCGGGTGAATAGGGAGGATGAGGGATAACCGTCATGTTGTTTTTTGCCACAACAATAATAAGTCAACCTAGACTGACGCCACACGGCAGACTGCTAGAATATTGTGTTCACTCGCGACACCTAGCGGCGCATCGCGCAACTGTTTCTATTACGCGCGCCACATTTAAATTCCGGTTATTTTTGGGTCCCTCCTCGTACGTCATGCCCATACAGATACACATGATATAGTACTGTACGGGTGCAGTGACCTCCAAGACGTCCCATACGTGCGTGGTGGTTTCAGAAGTGTACTGTTTTAGGAACTGAAATTAGGTTAAAAATAGATGAAAAAAGATAGGATAGCTTCAGTAAAAGGGTCCTTGTTTTTCACTGACCTAGGGCTCCCAGGCGGTAATTGAAGGTCACTAGCACGATGTCCTTGTCCAGCAGGTACTGTGGGCCCCATAAGTAGCTGGCCCCCGTCCCCGAGAAGAACCCTCCACCATGGATGTTGACCATCACATCCAGCTGTGCAGTGGGACTTATCTGTAACATGTGCGTCAGTTCAGATAGTTGACTTCTATACTGAAGCCACAGATGAAGTTCCATGGATCATCCCCCTCCAGCATGGCCTTTTGTTAATGCACGAGCAGATCAAGGATGACGTTGATTTTGAACAAGACTGACAATGTGCGCATAACGTAACATTGAGGCGCGTTTGTGCAAGCATTGCTGCAGTAGAAAAACAACAAGTATTACGTATTCCGTGAGTGTGTGTCTGTAGCCCTAGGTATCCAGCACACAATGCGCATGCGCCGTATTTTCAAATGTGGCCTATCCGGCTCTACAGTATTTTACAACATAATCTCATAAAAGGCACGTTTTTTTAAAAAAAGTTATTGAGCAAAAAATGTGTGTTCTGATTTTCCCTACAACTTTTGTCTGAAACATTTCTCATTTGGAGAAGAAGTGAGAGAGATATGATCAAAAATGTGTATTGGTCTTCATGTAAAGTGTCCCTTACTTTTGTCGGATTTTAATGAAACTTGCATTTTCTCGAAATACAACTCTCAAATATAAATTTCATGAAAATCCGTCCAGTGGGAGCCGAGTTGTTGCATGCGGACAAAGAGACGGACAGACATGACGAAGCTAATAGTCGCTTTTCGCAATTTTGAGAAAGCGAATAAAAAGTCGAAGCCCTATTGAACTCCCACACATATAATCAGAGAATCCACTGAATTAATTACTCGTCGAGCCGTAACCGTCAAGATGGGTGCGGGGACATAATCATTTCGTCCTGCGACTAAAAACGGTTATCATTTGCCTCCCAAGGTACCTCCTGTGTGTGCATCAGTTGTTTCCCTGTCCCATTATGCGAAACCACTTTGCACTGTGCACTGTGACTCGCATACGTTTGTGTTCCTAGCTAACGCTGAAGAACATTCGCACCATACAGACGGAGGAAAACGAGTCGGCATCAACAAACGTACTGTTCTAGAAGCTAATGGCGAAATTCAACTACTCAGCTATCCTTCTAAGATTTGATGTCATTTAAACACGTGGCATTTGCTGAATTGTGCTGGTGATAAGAGCAAGACCCCCCCCCCCCCTTTCAGAAATACACTTCCCTTGGCCCATTTCTGCCCATACTGCTTGCAGGGTCCCAAACATTGCATTTTCCGTGAATGGCGGTCCTCAATGGAAAGGACAAAACTTAAGTTCATGCCTCGGTTGTACAGTTCCCACTGTGTTGTAAATCGTTGTGTGGAAGTCAGCATAATCAACTATTAAACAATATTTAGGGCTAATATTCTAACATCTGTCATTGCATATTTCAATACAACTTCTTATGGTGTGAATATTTATTGGGCAGTACGAAAACTACAAGCGGTAGAGTGATCATTTTTGAGTCCATGATGTTTGGTGGTGGAAAACTTTGGCTCTGATTTGAATATTCCTTCATCGTAAATCAAAGCAATGTAGCTAAGATACCATAAAGTTTTATGAAAAAAACATATTTTTCCGGAGTCTTGAAGAGCAACAACTGTTCTGTGGAATTTGCTGACACACGTAGGGCATTTTACGTTTCACGAGTTTTTTCAGTGTTTCCTGGAGACGAGATAATTGGAATGAGCGCCTGAGTGAATATTTCACGTCGTATGTCTTTATCTGAGAGTTAAACGCAAGTGATCCACTGCTTTCCTTTTGACAGAGATATTTAACGTCTGTCTGTCTTCACTGCATTTATCATGGCTGCGTTCTACAAACCCTTCGAAACACTTGCAAAGTTTACCGCATTTAATGTAAAGTTTGCACTGTTTCTTGGCACAATACCAGTCGTTCCTCACTGTCACCATAAAACTCGGAAATCTTAAATGATGGAAGGCATGTCCTTTTACACCAGTTGCCACGTGTCCTCTTTCGCTGGATCAGTTATAAAGAGTGATTTACTTCCTTGGATACATTCAAGGCTGCAGCATTTTGTGTTGGACCAATACTCTTCCGCATTATCAGCAATATATATATATATATATATATATATATATATATATAAATTTTTTGGTAAACAGAACTAGAAGCACTTGGTTACTTTCCCCCATTTCGCTATTTTCTATTATACCTTTTTGCACTGGCCCTGGTTTGAAAAATGAATCTCATTAAGTAAAATGTCAGGCTGTAGCAGTTCATCTTGTGATGCAACTTCTAACTGCCGATGTTAAGGAACGTGGGACGCAACCGATACAAATCTGATACAAGAGTTCGTTTCAACAACTGGTGCACGTAGGTCGCCGGATGATATGCGAAGATGTTTGGGGACTCATTTCTTCATAATTGAATTTTAAAAATGTCAGTATCAGTAAATTGTTTTAAGTGTACTAAAATGAGAAGGGAAACATTTGTAAAACTTATACAAAATACTGCTGGTCTCGGTGGCCGCGCGGTCTAAGTCGTAGGTCTACGGCCGCTCGCCTGCTGAGATTATGAGTTCGAATCCCACCGGGGACATTGATGTCTGTCTGTTGTGGGTGTTGTGTTTTTTCAGGTATAGGTCTCTGCGACAAGCTGATCACTTGCCCAGAGGAGTCCTAACGACTGTGGTGCGTCGTTGTGTGTGATCGAGAAACCTCGTGAATGAGGAGGCCCTGGCCCAATGGGAGCTGTTACGCCCCCCCCCCCCAAAAAAAAACTAATTTATTGTTCGACTGCAAATAGAGCCTGTCCTTTGTCAACTGATCGCTACTGATAACAAAAGATTATATAACATGTTTAAACACGACAAACAGCGTGTCAAACTAGAGAACCGAGGATCCTAAAATATCCCGTTTATTCTGCTTTGCACGTCACTGACAATAATAAGCATTACTTACTTTTTCTTCTTAGATAGCACTACAGTCCAACGCGGACCTTCGCCTCCTCACTGGTCTTCTCCCATTCGGCTGTTTTTTGACCTCTCTTTCCAGTTTTTAATTTTTAATTTATTCATATGTTTGTCGCAGTTTCACGACCTGTTTTTGGTCGTTCTGTTAGTTGACGTCCCTGAGGATTATTGTTAAGAACTGGACTTACTTTTCTTTTACTCTCCATTCTATTAAGATCGCCAATCCAATTCAACCGACTTATCCTAGCAAATGAAAGTATATCTAAATATCCAAACAGCTGCATTGATTGTTTGTTATATCACTTTCTCCAAGTTTCATTTACTTCAATTTCCCGAAATATTCTTCTGAAAACGTTTCTTTCAAAAGCAGCCAGCTGTTTAGTAATATTTTTGTTCAGACTCCAATATTCTGCTCTGTATATTGCCAATGGTGTAACAAGAAGTACCAGAAAAAAAAGCAAACCACCTACCGAGGAAAAAGTTGTCTAGTTAAACCAGAGCAAATACGATATGGCATATATGGAATGGGAATTTTATTGTACATTAGATGGACTGCAGCCTCTATGTGTCATATGTGGTGTGACGCTTACAAGCCATTTGATGAAGTCATCGCTATTCCAGAGGCACTTCCGTTCATTCGGTTTCTCAGTGAAAGGAAAGTCAATGAATTTCATTAATTCCAAGAGACGAAATTTATTACAACAGGCAACACTTGAAAAATGTAGAGTAAGGTTGGTAAGCGTGGGGTCTCTTTTAAAAAAGCCTAATAAATCTTGCTTTTTAAAAGTTTTAAGGTTTTAGTTGCTGTAATAATGACCTTTGGTGTGTCAGTTACTCTGCAGACTAATAAATATCTTCAATACACAGGCGTTTGGAAGTTATAATAAAATTAATGAAACGATTGAAAAGTACACTTTAGCCTCGCTGGTTTTTTAAAGTGGACCCGGGTCCACTTAACCTTTCTTTGTCAGTGACAAAACCAGTCGCGTATGTCTTGAATCAGACCTTGTTTATTAAAGCAATGAATATGTTATCAAACACACTGACCATTAATTCAGAACAATGAGTTTTCAAACATTCTTCTTAGCTATTTGGAAGGCCATCATTCTGACGTCTTGCCTTATGAGATCAAAATATTTCTGTGCCATTGCCAATAGGTATCCTACTAACTCCAATTCCATGTCTTTGGAGAACTCACGCATCCTTCCTAATTTTGCAAGAGCAGCTTCCTCTGGGGTTTTGTCCCCCATTATGACACACGTCCCAAGAAAGGTCGTGGGAATATTAAATAGTTTTTGAGTCTTCTTAAAGCCCATTTGCCTTTCCTGATAGCAGCAACAGCCCTGATCATTTTATCCTGATCCCAAGATTTCAGCATTTGTTTCTTGGACTCGTGAAAGGAAAACGTATCATTGGAAGTTTATGGCACGCATGTGATGATAATATTCAGCGATTTGTCTGTCTTGAAAAAATTCGTTCACATTACTTCTGAAGATGATGCAGTTTTATGGACTGAGCTGTAAGCTTGAAAGCGTAGCGATCCAAATGGTGTGCTATACGCTGAGGTCTTCTGTCACAATGAAGAAGCTAACTTTTGTGAGTTTAGGAGGAAATACAGCTGAGCAGGGAAAGTGGCCCCCGAGCAAGAATGTGGGGTCTACAATGGCAGACATTGGTTTTTAATATTCTTTCCTGCATGGCTGCCATGTTTATACTGCAAAACCCAAGGTTATCTATTGCTGGATTCTAGTACCGACTACTATTGATGTTCATGCGGACAGTTTCATAAGCTTAAGATTTCACTTGATTACTGACTTTCAAGAAATACTGGAATGAACGATTTTTGCGAACAGGAAACAAAGCCGTCTTTTTTTACCACTCTTCAACAGATTGTTCTTCTACGCTTCAAGGTGAAAAAGTAGAGTGGGATACAAAGATGTTCGCAAAATTGCAGCACTACACTATGGGAATATTAATAACTTCGCAGAATATCTTAAATAGTTGTGTTTCCTTGACGAAGATGAGAAAGAACCGCCTGCTGGGACTCAATCAAACACTGGACAGCATTTTCAGAAAGTGTCAGGGCAATTCCTGTCACATACCCATTCATTAGAGCAGACTGAAAGCAGAGGTGCGACTAACGCATCGAATCCAATCAGAACAAGCTGTGCGACTTACGGAAGGAGTGTACACGTTCAGATACAGGCAGTCCTCCTGTCCCTGTATCTGCGGTTGGAAGTCCAAATAGTTTTTCTGCAAGCACATGGGACCATCCTGCGTTGCGTTCAGGGTGTTTTGCCATGGTTGCGGGGGCCACGGCGCCTGTGAACAAATGCAATGCGGAATTCAAGTTTGGAACTCATTAGCACCTAAAAAAAACATAAATCTTATGTCACAAGAGACCTTAATGAGGTTACGCTAGAGACCAACCAGTTGGCGGTGTTTAGCGAAATAATCACTCATTATTCTGAGAATAATAGGCAACGTTTAATACATCATGTGAGAAAAATACAGGGATTTTTTGTGTTACAGGAATTGTTAATTGTAATCACCACTCTTGTTGAAACGGTTAAGAAAATTGCGCAACATAAGTTATAGTTCCTTTTTGCGAATATCATTATATGTTTGGATGTTTTATTGTTTATGTTTCGTGATTCAGCAGTTAATTACCTGTCGAGTGAATGGGAAGTTCATGACAGAATACTTACCTGAAAGCGAAGTGGGCCGATAGGTGGTGTTGCATAAGGGATCCCCAAGAAGGCATAAAAACTTCTGCCATTCCGTGACTTCATTTTTGTACCTCGCATTTTGCCCTGAAGTACGGTCACTACCGGGTCAGCAGTGTCCTCCAGCCTAGCCCCACCAGGCAGGAGCATAAGAAACGTTGTCACGGTGAACACTGACAGGTACATTATTGCTGAGTTTCAGTGGCGTGAATCTTGAAGTATCTGTGATCAGTAATAAGCAAACGATTAACTGAGGCGGCTTGCAGATATGAATCGGAGAGCTGCAGGCACATTATTGATAGGGTCCAAATATGGGGGAGGGGGGGTAAATGTGGTAATTTTATGGTATTACGTACACATCGTATGTAGTACTAACGATGGAATAATGCTCTGGCGGTTTTCGGTGGCATGCAGATTGAAACTGACGGATGTCTTTTGATATTGATGTATTAATACGATGCGACTTTGTAGAAAATATTCGATATTTGTACAGACTTATCTTATCAGTTGTCGCTTAATTTATTCCTGCCCACTGCAATGTATTTTATGCTCTGTTGCTGGCGGCGTATATGTATAAATCAGGAAACAGGTAAAATCCACATCAAAAAATTTTATAATTCCGATGTGTGTGCTATTTTTTCTTCTCAATTCTATAGTCGAACATTGTTTTGGGTTCAGTTTCGAGATAGATCACCATTTAGTACGTGAACGAGGAACTGTTATGAAAATCTATGTTTGACATATTGGGGGCGCAACTGTGTCTACGCCCGTAAGTGGTAATGCATCCTCTTAACTTCTTGAATTTCCATTGTTTTTCTTTAGTTGTGGCAGTTATTAAATTCGCCAAATCATTGGAAGTTCCGCTTACACGATCCCAAATTTTCGCGTTGACGTATTTTTGGTCTATTGACCTTTGAACAGAAGACATGCATAACTTACAATAGTATAAACAACCAACTAGATACAACAATAACAATAACAATTTATTAGTAATTTCAATCAGCTCAACATGTTTCGGACGATAATTTCGCCCATCCTAAGGAGCACTAGACTGTGTTTACAGCTTCTTCATTATACCACATTCTTCATTATACCACAAGCTGTAAACAAACTCTAGTGCTCCTTAGGATGGGCGAAATTATCGTTCGAAACATGTTGAGCTGATTGAAATTATTAATAAATTGTTACTGTTGCATCTAGTTGGTTGTTTATACTATTGTATCAGCGATGCATGGTCACACAAACATCAAACATATTTAACTTGTTCAGCTTTAATCTGTGTGGGAGCTGCCGTTCCCGTAGAAATGTTAATTAATTTTAACTAACTGGTATTAAGTAATTTCCCCCTAAGAATGAGTGGTCATCCAACGACAGAAAACCCTCCTTCTTTGCCCTACCAATCACATAAGTCGAGACACTTTGTCAGATATTTCACAGTTCAGCACGACATAGGTGATGTGACAGTAATCAGGGTAGTCAGAGAATGGTCACAGTAGTCAGGGCGGTCGGGGAGTAACTACAGAGTAGACGCGCAGTGTGGTTCGGAGGTCAGAGTGCTAGGCCAAAAACTGAGGACGGTTTCCGCCATGCTTTTTATGTGTATACAATGTTACACCGGACAGAACGGTAAATTTTCTTCTTGTGAGTGTACATAAATTATGCAATACAATTATAATAATTCCTTCGTGCAACTAAGTGTTGTGTTCGTCGTCGACCAGCGCTACTGGAGCTGAAGAGTATCCTCGTCCGACCCGGAAAAGAAACATTTTCCTCCAGCATTAGCGAGGAAAGCCACGCACCTCGACCTCAGACTTGTGCACTTATCCAAATTAAGCAACAGCACTAAGGTGGGAAGAAAAGATGCAAGATGTATCGGATAAAGTGAGTCTTAACAAGAACTCGCCTGGGACGGCTGTAATTCTCCACATTTCTTATGTTAATTTTTAGACAGGACATCCCCGTTATGTTGAAGTACGAGTATACGTGTGTAAATAAAAGAAGTAGGATTACAGTCTGTACACAACTATTATCATAGAAGTAGTTGTTGTTGCATGCATGATAAAAATGTGTATAGACTGCAATCCTGCTTCGTTGCTTTACGTACTTATCTCTTACGTTATTTAAGGAGTTGCGACTTGTCAAAGAAGTGTTGATTTATGTACTCTTTTGTGGAGAGCTGAAGTTGAAACTTTCAGTTTTTGCAATACTTACTCGCCACTACGTGTGCACATCAAGCAGCGCAATGTGTCGTGTGAGAATTTGTTCAGTGCAACAGAAGAAGCTTTGCATAATAGTTATTCGTGTTTTTCAAGCCAACACGTAAATGACCTTGTTTGAAGAATAAGAAACCAACTTGATGTCACAATTTATTAAGTTTTATTTCACGTCTTCTATGCTCAACATGTTTCGGACATTAATACATCCATCATCAGGAACCTGCGACTTTTCTGTTGTATCACCACATTGGTCGTGTGTCTTGTTTCGATGTGTGTTGGTGTTTCGCTGGTTGGGGTGGTATCCGTGTGGCAGATTGAAACTTCAGTCTGCCACACGGATACCACCCCAACCCAGCCACACCGAAACTCCAACACACATCGAAACAAGAACACACGACCAGTATGGTGATACAATAGAAAAGTCGCAGGCTCCTGATGATGGATGTATTAATGTCCGAAACTTGTTGAGCATAGAAGAAGTGAAATAAAACTTAATAAATAGCGACATTAAGTTGGTCTCTTATTCTTCAACTATCACAATGATGCACGGTCCAATATACATAAGACCTTCTGTTTCTCAGTGATATATCGAATTCAAATTGACGAGGTTGGTGATTCAGACATACACGCTTGTTTCAATCCCCTATGGAAATTTACGCATTATATTTACAAATATCCATGAATACGGAACAAAAACAACAGCAGATAATTTCATTCGGCTAAACAGACTCAGCAGGATAAGTGACAATTATAATACCAGCACAGGAGCACAAGTACAGTACAAAAACAGCACATATACACAAGAACGGAAAACTAGAGTTACACTCACAAAGCAAAAGCAACAAATATAACAACTTTAAGAAAACAACAATATAAATGAATTACTGGGACAAAAAACCTAAACTCCGAAAACATTGAGAAGTTGTTTAGAGAATGCCATAAATTATTACAGAATCTGCTTTAATGAAGTGATTGGTTTCCTGAGTAAACATGAATGAAGGTAATGCCTTACGGCGGAGTCTTCTGTCGTAAGAGGCGTGGAGCTTTAGAATTTCAAGAACATTCTCCTAAGTAACATGGTCACGAGCAAGGAAATGATTTTGACACAGGGCTTTGAACTTCCGCTGAATGCGTTCCAGTTGTTTAGCGTCGGTAGACGAAATGTAGTTTAATACAGGTGAGGTACACTCGAGTTGGGGTCTAACTGGGTTAAATACAATATTAGTAAGCTATCAAAAGCCAAGGTTTCTGATGGTGTGCCTACCGGTTAGGCAAGAGTGACATGTTTTATAAACGTGATAAAGAAAGTCAGTTTTCCTGGTGAAGGTAACAAGCCTAGTTTTCCTGACGCTTAATTTAATGAGGTTAGCAGCATACCAACCTTGTATAAGATCGATATCAGATTGGAGCAGCGTACAATCCTTAGCTAGTCTTATGGCACTAAAAATTTTTATGTCTGCAGCGAATAGGTATTTATATTACTAAGTTGCACAACAAAACTCGTTAATGAAAATATTAAAAAGCAGAGGACCTAGAACAGATCTTTGTGAAACACCAGAAAGAATTTCGAAAGGTGGAAAGAGGGTATCTAATTTGCCTACAGAGGATGCCGATTAGTATGGTCACAGCGACACCAGCTTACGTAACCACTGCAGAATCCACGAGCAAATCGTTTATGGAGTAAAATATAATGTGAAACAAGGCCGAATGTAATGCTGTCACAATAAACAGAACCAACCTGACCAGCTGAATACCGAGTAAAGGAGAAATAAATTCGAGATAGGTTACCAAATTAATTGTCGTGGATTTGGTTTTGAAGAAGACAAGTTGACTTGGATCCAGTCTCTTTTTAAAACAGTGTGACATGTGATCATGTATAACAAGCTCAAAAACTTCAAGGATTTTATTTAAAGGAGAATTCGGTCTGTAATTACTAATGGAAGAATTATTATCTTTTTTGAAAACAGGCACAAAAACCGCGTGTTTTCATTGCGTTGCAAAATGTTCCCTTGAGAGGTTAACATCGAAAATATATTTATGCAGTGGAGCAAATATTGTGGAACAACCCTTGATAAAGCGAAGTTTACCATCAAGTCTGACAGACATAGAGGGACTGAGGCGCTTTATAACTTTCGAAATAGCCAATTCGGAAATAGGAGGTAACTGCAGAATATCAATGGACCAAAAACCGGGGTCAAGTGTCCCATGCAGAAGTAGTACAGGGAGAGTCTCTCGCTAGAGGCCCCAAACTATTGTCTATAAAAAATTATGTTTTTGAGATAATGACTTGAAAATTTATATACACATACCGGGAGCAATGCAAAACAGGACCTGCTCATAATCGATGCTGAAACTGGTCTCATTTAACATCCAAGCACACTAGCATGAGTTTCTTCAAATTCTGGAATACTTTTCCCAAAGTGTCGAAGTTGACGGCTTGAATCTCTTGCCGTGTAGCGTCTTTGACTTGTTCGATTGTGCGGGGTGTATTTTTGTACACTTTGTCCTTCAATAGACCCCAAAGAAAGAAGTCGGCAGGCGTTAGATCGGCTTCCCCTTGTCTCTAACTTTTTAACCAATTTCTGGATGCAACACTTCGATGATGCACATCTTTCACCAAATTCCGTTCAAAATGCCGTCTGGTATGCTTTAAATGAACTTGTTTGCTAGTATTTACGAAAGACAAACCTGCGCTGTTCGACTGTATACATAGACAATAGTTTGGGGCCTCTAGCGAGAGACTCACCCTGTACTACAAACCGACTGGAAGTGCTTTGCAAGAGCTGCTACCTCGCTTGGTGCGACTAAGGAGCCATTGACATCAAACTGGTTAGTAGGGATTATGTTTCCTGTGACGGGAAATGTATTTCCAACATTTGGTATGTTGAGTTTTTAATGCGTCGCCTATGCTGTTATACCATTTAAGTCTATCAGACTTGTTTGTAATTTTAACAAGCTTCCGAAACTGTAAAAACGTACTATATTCAGTTTTGCTGTTGCTGTATCGCCTATAGAAATAATTCTCTTCTCCGAATATGGCATGTCACTGAATGGGGAACCAATAAGGGAATATGCGATTTCTAATGGAACGCTGGGGAATTGCTTAGACCATAACTTGAATAGTGACATTAGAAAAGTGTCTGCTGCAGCATACACTGTGTTATTACTGTATACACACGACCAGTCTTAATTAGAGAGAAAAAACTGAATAACAAACTGTAGTCTCCTAATGCACATTTGCAATTGGAATACTCATATGACGTAGAGTTAGGATTATGTAAACTCAAAGGGATTTTGACAAAAATAGGTGTGTGGAAGGTCATATAAAAATGACAGTTTGGTAGGGGCGTACCTCTGTCCCAAAGGAAATTACCAGCATTAGATTTCCCAGTCAAGCAAACACTGTGCTTTTTAGTGTCGACATTTTTTTGGAACTAATGTACGTAAATCCAACAAATATACTGCAATATTTGTGATGTATTTTATTCACAATGTTCTCACTAACATCAAAACATCACACACACACGCTGGATTAAAACTCGCCATATTACTGCATCAGTCATCACTCCACACAGACCAAACAATTTTAAATCCCAAGGTTTTAATAATTACCTGTTCTTAACCTATATTTAGACTACTTACCTAATTGTAACCGAAATTATAATTTTAATTGTTATGGAATGTTTGTGACCTAGTTAACCAAATTTGAACGTTTGTATCCTTGTAATTATAACATCACCCTGAAGATGGCCAGAATGCCGGCAAAAACATGTTAAGTGAGAACCCTGTGTATAAAGAACACAATGAAGTTCATTTGTTGGTTCTGTATGTATATATAGTATCTGATTAATGCACGGAAGATGGAACATTAAAAAAATGTTTTCGGTTAAAAAGGATTTTTATAATGTGTAGGTTTGTCTTAGTAATTAACCAACTTAATGCACAGAATCTTGTTTTATAATAAGTTTATTATATGCCTCTACATGTTTCGAGCACTGTGTGCTCATCATCAGCAGGTCAAAATTGTATTATACAGCATCTGGTATCATCACACCTGTAGGTGGCCAGACGGCCACCTACAGGTGTGATGATACCAGATGCTGTATAATACAATTTTGACCTGCTGATGATGAGCACACAGTGCTCGAAACATGTAGAGGCATATAATAAACTTATTATAAAACAAGATTTTGTGCATTAAGTTGGTTAATTACTAAGATTATACTGAGATGCAGGGTCAGCAAAACATCAAAACAAGTATGGGTTTGTGTTTCGAGGGGAAAAGTGATTACGAATAAGTAACCTACAGTCGGTTTGATTGGGAATTTCAACGCAATCCTCACAACAATGCAATTCATATCTGTGTCCATAGGAACGGTCTCAAGAAGAAACAGCTGTAAGAACATCACCGCTCCCACATTTACTGGTGCTCACCCTATCCACCTTAATCCAAACAGAAGATAGTGAGAGAATTTGGAAATTATTTCTTACGGAAACACAGGTCATTTAGCCAAGTCAGTTAAACAAATGATTTTGAAATCTATGGAAGGTAAATTATCAAACAGTTCAGTTTATTTGATCCCAAGACCTCTGAACGTTTGATGAAATATTTGGAAATTAATTTTTAGTTTCAACATTAGACATGGAAAAGTCACGCACATTTTCGTCATAACAGTTAACCAGTATCTACGTGGTATAGAACCCTCCTCCCATGGACGTCGTCTCTAAGTGCAACAGGGCGGAGAGTAGAAGAGCGAGGCTACTGTACGCGCCAGGCGATGGGGTTGTAGATGTGACATGAGAATCCGAAATAAAATTTGGTCAGGGTTAAGATGTCCAAAAAATTGTCCTATTAAACACCTGTCAGGGCATACAACTGTACTGTACATAAAGAAAAACATAAATATGCAAGGAGGCCTTTATAATAATAATAATGATAATAATAACAATAAATTAAGTAGTTTCCTTTTTTATGTTTATTGGACCGTGCATCTTTGTGATAACTGAAGAATAAAAACCAGCTAGATGCCACTTATTATTTTATTGCACTTCTTATAGGTTCGATATGTTTCGGGCACTACTATGCCCATCATCAGGAGCTCGTGACTATAATATTGATTACCACATTGGTCGTTTCGTTCTTGGTTTGCTGTAGGTTGGAGGTTAGGTGCGGTTAGGCTGGAGTAGTGTCCGAGCTGCAGCCCGGACACTACTCCAGCCTTACCAATGTGGTAATCAACATTATAGTCGTGAGCTCATGGTGACGGGCATAGTAGTGTCCGAAACATATTGAGTCTATAAGAAGTACAATAAAATAATAAGTGGCATCTAGTTGGTTTTTATTCTTCAGTTAAGTAGTTTGCTGTTTGTTACGGTGCCGATGCTACAGTTGTGCAGCCAATTACAGAAACAACAAAGGCATGCATACACACAGTAACAAAAGACAGTAACACAAAACGTATGCAATAAAACAAACAAGGAACGAAACATATGATTTACGTACAGGGTGCATCCGAACGAGGTGTAATACAAATAAAAGAGCATGGGGAGCTTGGAAGGCATAGTGAATAGGCTACGCGGAATGATCAAGTGTTCGTATCCTGGCAGGGAAAATATATTTCCTTTTCTCCTAAACGTTTAGACCGGGTCTGGGGCCTACCCAGTGTCCTATTCAGAAGGTATCGAGGGTGCTTTCCTCGGGGACAAAGTAGCGTGCAGCTGGTCACTCACTTCTGCCTAGTACCAGAGTTAAGAATATGTGGAACTGTACTTCTACTCTCCTTATATGCCTTCATGGCGCATAGGCTAGAGGGGCATCTCTACTTTTGTAACACAAATTTTAACGATTTCTGACAGCTAACTTCCAAAGTTCTCTTATTGTTTTACTGCTTCCATGGTAATTTCATTCTAAATGTTCACTTTTTGCAACACAAAGGCAAACTACACGCACGGCGTTGTTTGCTGTAGAGTAACATATAGTTCCATTCAGAATAAATAGCTATTGTTGAGTTCCCGGGGTGTGATTCAGAGCAGGGACAGGGAGATTTCTCATCACGACGGCGTCCGGATATGCCCTGGAGACTTTCTAGCTTCTTGTACAATGCTTAAGAACGGCTCTTTACCAAGGTATAAAGCGGTAGAAGCATGTTTCTGACCACTCATCTCCGAACCTTTGCTCGCTCATGAGATTTCATAGTGGAAGGGCAAATCTAGCATTTTTTCATACGCATTACCAATCACTTTATTTTTGACGTGGCTACTGCTTGTTTCTCTGAGGTTTTCACTTCATTCAGACTTACATCATCACTCTGTCGGTGTCACTCTGTCACACTAGTGATATTCATGTATGACAAACTTAAGTGTGCTTTTTTTGTTGCCGGAAAGTCATGTTAACAGTTAACCCTGCGTAGAATATCGACATACTCTATACCGGGGTAAGTTGTTACAGTGTTACAGTGTGCACCCTCATAAAATACTGAAAACATTTCGTAAGGCTTAAGTACAGGGTAAAGCAGTCCCATTACAGGCCTGGACAGGCCCAGAGGATTCCAGCTTCCCAGATTTCGTGATAACGGCACAGGATGGTGGTAGGTTGTCAGCCTTACACACCGGCCGCCTTTACCCCTAGGAAATACTCCTGGTACTCATTTCTGTTAGAGGCTGAGTCGACCCCAGGGCCATAGTGTGATCAGAAGTGCTTATGTTAATGAAAAATCCACTGACACAAGCTGGGATCGAACCCGACCTTCCGATTTGTAGCACAGCACCTTAACCACTGTGCTACCGCGGTCCCCCCTTAAGTACAGGGAAGAAATAAAAATGTAACCATAAAAGGTGAAGATCACGTAACTTTGTGCATCAGTATGATTTCGTTACACAGAATATCGTCACCACAAAAAGTCTAGAAAAACTGAAACTAGTAAAACCCATTTCTCCTACGTTTAGTTTCTCTTCATATCTATACTTTTTTCCATCATACATTACTGCGAAAACAACAAAGGTGTCGGAAACCGGACATGTTATCAGTCCTCAGTAAAGACGTTGAAGGCACCTACCTAGCTGGGCTCGGCTGAAGAGGTATTCTTAGTCACTGCTTAACCAATGGCAGTTACCTGCCTTAAATAAATGCCGAGGGTCTGTTCTTTTTTGGAAGGGACGTGAGAGAAAGTATAGAGTAAAATGTGGCAGTGTCCATGAATGTCTGAAAATAAAGTAGAAATAAAAGTTGAAGTTAATGCCATCAAACACAACTCTGCACCAAAGCCACAAAAACCTATTGGAAGAAACCAGAAATGGATGTTTTATACAATACCAGCAATCAAAGACCTGAGAGGGGGGGGGGGGGGAAAAGGAAAGGACAAAAAAAAAGAAAAAA
>Ga0123355_10006901_pt1 | contig 16906 bp, 13 predicted proteins | sample TergutEmb28metaG_3_FD_89872 | JGI IMG/M metagenome (GOLD analysis project Ga0123355, IMG submission 89872) | Embiratermes neotenicus P1 segment gut microbial communities from Petit-Saut dam, French Guiana - Emb289 P1 | ecosystem: Host-associated > Arthropoda: Insects > Digestive system > Gut ...
CGGGCTTACGTTACGAGTGCCAGCAGTGAATGTTGATGGGCGGTGGATTTTAACGTTGCCGGAAGGCCCCGAAGGACAATCGCAGCCTGATGTTTTACTGCGGGTTGTGCTGGAGGCGATGGGGCTGCATATTACCGGCTGGGATAGAGAGACTAATACTATAGCAACTATACAAAACTAAACTCAAAAAGACCTTCTTAGTGGCATCGGCCGTTAGGAAGGTCTTTTTTTCTTTGCAAATCTACCTATGAGCATTCCGCCCAAGCCCTTGTTTATGAATCTCTTTATTCTGGTCTGGGTTTTGTACTTTTGTACCGCTGGATTCTGTCAGGAATTCTTCCCTTGTTGCTTCCAAAGTGCCTACAGAACCTGTAGGGCTTGCGTCTTTGTTATTTTTGGACATACATACACCTCCGGGTTTTTTGTTAGTGTACGCATTTTTTGGCAGTTTATTCTGGTGTTGCTTTCAGATTTATCTGTATCTCCGTAATTTCCGTATCAATACCAAGCATTTCAGCTATTTGCGCGATTTGATTTAGCTTGGTTCTGTATGCTTCCGTATCTCTCATCAGTTCATCCATAGCGGCGATTGCAAATAGTTCGTTTACCTCTTGATGTATTGCATTTTGATAGTTTCTAGCATGATTTGATAACCTCCTTGTGTAAAAGAGGCTGTCATTGTAAAATAGAAAAGGACAGTCCTCTAGTTGATGTGCTATTCCATGACAGTCGTCAATCTTTGGTCGGGTGATGACTGTCTCTTTTTTATTCTACGATACTATACATATTGTTGCAATGGCCAACATGAAATTTTGGCACATTTTTGGCACATAATTTTATATTTCGTTGGCATTCAAGGGCTATGGTTGGCACAGTAACAAAAATAAAAAAGTCCTTATAATTCTCGTAAATACCAGAAATTCAAGGACTTTCCACCATTGCGCTTGGCAGGAATCGAACCTGCGGCCTACCGCTTAGGAGGCGGACGCTCTATCCCCTGAGCTACAAACGCATTGTATCGTTCATATTATAATGCAAAAACGGTTAATGTTCAACTTGAATTATTACGACATTATCCCATTTAACTGCATTTCAAACATCCGATGGTACACGCCATGTTGTGCAAGCAGTTCCGCATGGCTGCCTTGCTCTACGATACGTCCGTGGTCTATGACTAAAATTTGGTTAGCATTTACAACAGTACGTAAACGGTGGGCAATTACAAAACTGGTGCGCCCTTTCATTAGCTGCTCCATGGCTTTTTGTATTCGCATTTCTGTGTGTGTATCTACCGACGATGTCGCTTCGTCAAGTATTAAAATGTCCGGGTCTGCTAAAACGCAACGGGTAATTGTCAAAAGCTGGCGTTGTCCTTGGCTTAAATTGCGGCTGTTTTCTGTAAGTATTGTTTGGTATCCGTCAGGCATTTGAGAAATGAAATGGTGGGCGCCAACCAGTTTTGCGGCGGCAATAACTTCTTCCCGGGTTGCGCTGGGGCGGCCGTAGCGGAGGTTTTCCATCAGCGTTGCGGTAAACAAGTATGTGTCTTGCAACACGATACCAAAAGTACGTCGCAAGCTATTTCTTGTGTACATATTTAGCGAAAGTCCGTCTAAGGTTATTTTACCGGCGTCCACATCGTAAAAACGGGTGATAAGGTTTACAATTGTGGTTTTACCCGCGCCGGTTGGGCCAACCAATGCTATTACAGAGCCGGGCGACGCATGAAATGTACAATCGTTAATGATCGGTTTATCCGGCGTGTATCCAAACCGCACATTTTCAAATGTGATGTTTCCGAGGGTTTTTTGTAACGTTATGGCATCCGCGGGGTCAGCAGTTTCCTCCGGTTCGTCCATGATTTCAAAAATGCGCTCGCAGCTTGCAAGGGCAGACTGGAACTGGTTGTACGTACCTGCAAGCTCGTTTAATGGGCGGCCAAACTGGCGGGAATACGCAATAAACGCGGCGATAAGCCCTACTGTAATGCCGCCGTTTATGGCAAGCCATGCACCCGCAAAGGCAATAACCGCAAGGGATAAATTGTCGATTACATTCATTATCGGCATAATGAAACCCGACCAAATTTGTGCGCCTGTTCCTGCAATACGCAATTCCTCATTGATTCGTGCAAATTCTGCCACACTGCGGCTTTCGCAGCCATATGCCTTTATTACTGCCATGCCGGTTATATCTTCTTCAATTTTTGCGTTAAGCTGCCCCAGCGCAACTTGCTGGTTGCGAAAATGCCGGCGGGTTCTGGATGCAATGGTTTTACTAACGATGAAAAATAGCGGAACAGACACCATCGAGAAAAATGTCATGGTTGGCGAAAGCCACAGCATCATGGCGAGTACGCCCACAAGCGTGATAGAAATGGATGTGAGTTGCACCAGTGCCGTGCCTAAAATGCCCGCGATATTATCTGTATCGTTGGAAAGGCGGCTCATCAGTTCGCCGTGCATGTGTCGGTCGAAAAATTTGATAGGCAGCCGTTGCAAATGTTTGAATAGTATCTTACGCAGTACATAAACAAGCCGCTGGCTTGCCCCCGCAACTACCCAAGACTGCAAGAAGTTAGCCACAGAATCCCAAGTAAAAATGACAATGAGTGCCGCAAATATAAGCATGATATACGGCACGGCATACTCGTCCACAAGGCTGTCTACCACACGGCCTATAAGAAACGGCCCCGCCAAAGCCGCCGCGGACGCACCTAATGATAAAAAGAAAATGAGTATAAGTACATATTGCTGCCCGCGGAAAAAACCTAAAAGCCTGGCCATGGTTTTGGCAAAGTTTTTAGGCCGCTCCTTTTCACGCAAAAAGCGGCTGCCGCCCCGCATGGGTTGCCCCGGGCGAGGTTGCCCTTGTTGTGTTTGTGTGTTTGCAGGTTTTGGCATATGTGTTGCTCCTCACACTGTAGTGATTTCAACTGGTCGAATTTTTCAGTTGGTGATAAATTATCACCAACTGAAAAATTCTATTTGTAAATTCAACTAATCCGAAAATCGGACCAGTTGAAAAATTAAACTAATCAATTCAGTTGGCCCGAAAATTGGGTCAACTCATTTCACCGCAACCATCTCCCGGTAAATCTCGCAATTTGCCATCAGGTGCTCATGGTTTCCAAACCCGGCAACCTGCCCGTTTTCCAGTACTAAAATATGCCGCAAATTCATCACCGACGAAATGCGCTGTGTAATCATCACACAAGTTGGGGCAGGGGATATCTGCCGGATAGATTTCATGATATTGGCTTCTGTTTCAACATCTACGGCACTCACGCAATCGTCCAGTATAAGAATCGGGGCTTTCCGCACCAGTGCGCGGGCAATGCCAATGCGCTGCTTTTGTCCGCCGGATAGGTTTACGCCTTTTTGCCCAACAATGGTATTAAAACCATCCGGGTAAGCAGAAATAAATTCGTACGCACCTGCGGCTTTTGCGGCGGCTTCCAATTCTTCCTGTGTGGCGTCTGCTTTGCCCATGCGGATGTTATCGGCAATAGTACCGTAGAAAATCGTGTTTTGCTGGGCAACATACGCGATCGCGCTGCGTAATATATCCGGGTCAAGTTCGGTTGTTGAGTTGTTGCCAATAAAAACTTCCCCTCTGCCGGGCATATAGAAGCCCGGTATCAGCTGCACAAGAGAGGTTTTTCCGGCCCCTGTCGAACCGATTACGCCCAATGTTTCGCCTGTGGGTAATGTGAAGCTGATATCCTTGAGGGCAGGTTCGCCGCCCCCCGGATAACTGAATGTCACATTATTAAACCGGATAGAATTATTAAACCCTTCCGGCACAGCGTACACTTCGCCAAGTTCTTGCGAAATGTCTTCTTCCTGTAAAATTTCGGCAACCCTTTCTGCCGATGCTTTTGCCCGTATAAAATTTTGATACACCATAAAAATCATCCGCAATGCCATGGAAATTTGCGTCATATAATTTAAAAACGCCACAATTTGCCCAACTTGCATGGTGGAATCCGCAATCCAGCCGCGTGCCATCCATAGCGTTACAACCAGCCCCATGTTTACCGTGAACGATATAATAGGAAAGAACACGCCCACCGTGCGCTGCGCTTTGGTGGAAATGGCAACAAGATCTGTGTTTGTGCCGTCGAAGCGCTCCACTTCTTGGTCGAATGTATTGTATGCTTTTACAACGCGCACGCCGGAAAGATATTCTCGTATAACGGAGTTGTTTTTGTCCAATGCTGCTTGCATTTTTGTAAACATTGGCAGCGTTACTTTTAAGCTGATGTACATAAGCAGTGCGATAACAGGCACAACTACCACCAAAATAAGCGCAAGGCGCGGGTTTAGCAAAACAGTCATAATTATCGCGCCGATAAGAAGCGCAGGTGCACGCACAAATACCCGCATGATGCTGTTTGTGAAATTGACGAGTTGGGACGTATCGTTGGTCATACGGGTAATCAGCCCCGCGGTTTCTGTACTGCCTAGTGCGGCAATTGAATATTTATTAATTTTTGCAAACAAATCCAGCCTAAGATCCGCGCCAAACTGCTGGGAAACTTTGCTGGAAATAACACAGCGTATCACTGCGCACACGGCACCAAAACCTGTAACCGCAAGCATTAAACCGCCTAAGCGAAGCACGGTATACAAATCGCCCTCCATTACGCCATCGTCAATAATCCTGGAAACGATAGTCGGTTGCAGCAAATCGCTGACCACCCCCAGAATTAAAGCGCAAAGCGCCAACGCTATAAGCTTTTGATATCTTCGCCAATACGGTACTATATGTAACAATATGCTCACCCCATAACACAAGTAATACTATCTTACCAGAAAAATTGAACATTTGTAATAAAAATGCAAGAAATGGCCTAAGCAAATTGAATGATAAATGCATGAAAATGTGTTATGATGGACAACATAAAGGCATCCTTGATAATTTAGAGCCGAGAACGATTAAAAGTTCGAGGCAATTTTACTTGAATTATCTATAGATATGTATGCCTAAAATTTTACGATTGGAGAGATAGAAATGAAGAAAGCACTGGTTTTTGTATTGTCGGCGGTATTGGCTGTTGGTACCGTAATGCCTGTTTTGGCAGACAATGAGAATGGGGAATATGCTCCGGAAAATGGTTATGAAGCAGTAAACGAGTACAACTATGGCGAAGAATCCGATGAAGTAACCGGAGCAACCGAAGAGCAGGCCGAACTGCCTGCATTGCCGCCGGCCATTGGTGTAATGGGTTACATTACCACATACCAAAATAACCAACTCACAGTAGTCAGCCAATTTGATGAAGAAAATGTTATTGTTCTAAACCTAAGCGAAGCAACAGTAATCATTGATGCTGAAACCGGGGAGCCCGCAGTTATTGCAGACCGCACAAGCGACCGCGTAAAAGTTTACCATTCCGCGGTTACAACAAGAAGCCTTCCGCCGCAATCTGCTGCATATGTAGTGGCTATTAACTTGCCGGAATATAGCGGTTCACCACATTATCAAGTGATCGAAGCGATTGATCAAGTAGATGAAGACACACTGCGTCTAACCGTTAACAACGGCGGCTTGATTATTACCCTAGACCGTGATACTCTGCTTGGCCCATACTTGACACGTCAATATATCGCGCTTGAACATCTTCAAGTTGGCGATACATTGCTGTTCTGGTACGAAATTGTTGCACAAAGTTTACCTGCGCAAACCACCGCAACGCGTGCGTTGTGGCTAAGTGCTGCTACAGTTGAAAATGGCGAAATAGAAGTAGCTCCGGAGTATCCGATAGAAACTCCTCCTGTACCGTATTATCCCGCAGACGAATATGTTCCTATTCAACCTCCCGCACTTCCTGCAAACGTTGCAGTACCAGGCACAGGCGTAATGCGCGATGGCGTTGAGTTCTTCCCTGTTCGTGCACTGGCTATAGAAGCCGGGTTTAATGTATCCTGGGAATCCGCTACAAGAAGCGCAATATTAACCACAGATAGCTTGAATATTTCCGTAGCAGACAAAGCCACTACTTTCTATGTAGACGGTGCAGTGTACAACCTTCCTGCCGCGGTGATTATCGAAAACGGTGTTATGTACGCGCCATACAGCTTTTTTTATCACTTTTCATAGGCAGTATAAGTGAATTGTGAACAATGAATATTTTTGACGTTATAGGGCCAATCATGATTGGCCCTTCTAGTTCCCATACCGCTGGTGCTGTACGTATGGGGCGTGTCGCCCGGAAAATTCTTGGCGAAGACGCCATAAAAGCAGACATTGGGCTTGCAGGGTCCTTTGCCATGACCTACAAGGGACATGGCACGGACAAAGCACTTGTCGCTGGCATTTTGGGAATGAAGCCGGATGACGAGCGCATTCCCAATAGCTTGGAAATTGCGAAGGAAGCAGGGCTTGAGTATATATTTTCTCAAGTGAAAATACCCAACGCGCACCCAAATACCGCCGTAATAAACCTAACTGGTAAAGACGGCGCAACTTGTACTGTAGAAGGCGTGTCTGTAGGCGGGGGCAACATTCAAATAACCAAGCTAAATGGCATGACAGCGGCATTTTGCGGCACATTAGACACCCTTATCATTGCCCATCACGACCGCCCGGGCGCAATAGCCGCAGTCACAGACAAGCTTGCCCAATTCGATATTAACATCGGAAGCTTCCGTTTGTCGCGTCCAAAAAGGAAAGAACTTGCAATAATGACTATCGAACTTGATTCCAGTGTAGAAAAAGACGTAATAAACGAATTGCGCGAGTTGGAAAATATCGTAAGCGTGGTGTATATGCACCCGGCGCATTAGATTATGAAGAGTGCAATCTGCCTGATGTCATTATGCTAAACCATAACGTAACCCTGCGGGCGACTACAAGTCGCCCCTACAAGGGCGGCGGTGGTTTTCGTAGGGGCGACTTGTAGTCGCCCGTAAATTACACATTCCTCTAAAAAAGGTGATACATGATGCTTAACTACAGATCCGTGGCAGAATTGGTAGAACTTGCGGATAGAAACGACCAAACCATTAGCCGCCTGGTGCTTGCAGACCAAGCCATGCAAATGGATATCCCCGAATCTGAAATAATTGCGCGCATGAAAGAAAGTCTTGACGTCATGCAAAAAAGTTCCGAAAGAGGCCTACAGCCCGGTTTGAAATCCGTAAGTGGGCTTTCCGGCGGGGATGGTTACAAAGCGCATACGTATGCCGCCAAGGGCAAGGCCTTAGGCGGTTCTTTTTGCGCCGCCGCAACAGCATTGGCGCTTGCGATTCAAGAATATAACGCGGCAATGGGTAAAATAGTTGCTACTCCAACGGCAGGCTCATGCGGCATTTTGCCCGCTGGAGTACTCACCATGATGGACCGGCGCAACGCATCGGAAGAACAAGCCATAATGGCACTGATAACCGCCGGTGCAGTGGGCATGGTTATTGCCAACGAAGCCCATGTGTCGGGTGCGCAAGGTGGTTGCCAAGCCGAATGCGGTTCTGCCGCCGCAATGACGGCCGCCGCTTTGGTGGAAATGTCCGGTGGTACAAACAGTATGGCGGCACATGCCGCAGCTATTGCCCTGCAAAACCTGATGGGGCTGGTTTGCGACCCCGTTGCGGGCTTGGTAGAAGTCCCTTGCATACTGCGTAACGGCGGCAGTATTGCCATCGCCATAAACTCCGCAGATTTGGCACTGGCTGGTGTGGAAAGCGTAATTCCTATAGACGAAGTGATACATGCCATGAATGAAGTCGGTAATGCCATGCCGGAAAGTTTACGGGAAACTTCGCAAGGCGGGTTGGCGGCAACGCCTACCGGTAAGGCTATTTATGAAAAAATATTTGGATGAGGCTTATATGTAGTAGTAGGCAGTCTCGCTAAGGAAATTTACCTTTCGCTCCGAATCGCTAATCGCCGTGAGAAGAGCACTCACGTCGATGATCGATAGTCGCTACAGGTTAAACTCCCTTAGCGAGACTGCCCCGATTGGACGTTGAGTTCGATACAATTACACGGTGACAAGATTTGAGTGAAAATTTTGCACCCCCCTTGCACCCCCGTGTGCATTGAGTTACATAACAGAAAAAAGCCTATGCCTAGCTGTTTTTCATCAGCGTGAGCATGGGCTTTGTCATTTGCAACTCTTAATTTTTTGCATTGGCTATGATAGTGTTTCCATCCTTGAAGGTTACGACTACGTTGTTTTCCGAATGAACCGTAATATCTTGAACCGTGGAATACCAAAGTTCCTCATCGAATTCCGATAGTAGGCCGTCTTGCTGGCTGATATCAGACAGGAAACGAAGAATGGTTTCACGTTTGATATCCTTCTCTTGTTTTGCCGTGGCCATTTTATCAAGCTGGGTTTTGGCGGCATCGTAGCGTTCGTAAAGGGCATTATACCGTTTTTGATATTCAGCTTGGCTCTGGGCAACACGGGCATTTTCGTTTACGCATTGCTGTATCATTTCTGCCACCACGCAGCATTCTTCACGCAGTGTATCACTTTCGTGGTCGGTGGTTTCGGTGTCGGTTAGGGCTTGGATAATATCAGTGTAATCCGCGATTAATTGGTCTTTGTTTTGGAAAACTTGGTTTATAGCATGGATGAAAATTTGCTGGATATCCATTTCATATAGGTGCGGCGTTTGGCAGCCGCACTTGCCCTTGCTTTTGTATTTTTCGTTGCACTGCCAAATGATGCGTTTGTACTTGGTGCTGGAGTGCCATACTTTAGAGCCGTAAAACCCGCCGCATTCGCCACAGATTATTTTGCCGGAAAAAACGTGCAGCCCGGTATGCGTCTTTCCTGTATCACGCCGCCGCTTAATTTCTGCCTGCACCAAGTCGAAGGTTTCTGGCTCGATTATCGCTGGATGCGAGTTTTCCACATAAAATTGCTGAATCTCACCTTCGTTGCGCTTTACCTTTTTCGTTAGGTAATCAACCGTGAAGTGTTTCTGGAGCATGGTATCGCCTTTATATTTTTCGTTTTGCAAAATGCTCATGAGGAACTTTCCCGCTCTCCGCCTCACCTCGGCCTTCTAAAGCCGTCCTAACCGTGTACACCGGCTCGGATTAGGCTTGTCCGACTGAAATGGGTTGTGCCGGTTTAATAACACGAGTATTAAACTGCTGTGGTAGTTCTTGTGACCTCCCTTCGGTTTGTAGCGTCTAATGGACGTGTGAATTGTCCAAAAAATGGTTCGCGCACTTGTTTTGCTTTGAGAAATCAAATAAATCATTTGTGATTTGCAAGCAATTGAGTTATAATGTAATTGTACAGGCTTTCATTTTGATACAGCGTACCGTTGCGAACGTATGCGAATCGTTGCGAATTGAACGGGGGTGGACTCCATGAGGTTTCATGAAATTGCTGATTTGTTGCATCTGTGCCAAGGCGACTTAACCGCCTCTGATTTTGTATTAGAGTTAATTGATAACGCCATGGAAGAGTCCATCGACCAAAACGCAATAAACCCTTTGTCTGAGCGCACGCCACGCACACTTCAAAAATACTTAACGGGCGAAAATGAAATACAAAAAGCAGACGCAATAAGAATTCGTCAATTTTTTAGTAATGATAGATTTAGAGATTATGTAAAAAGCAAGCTGACATCCGAAATGCTCACTAGCATAGCCGATAAATTGAAACCACATGGCTTTTCAATTGCTCCCAATGCAGTGCCGAGTAGAATTGCCAATATGTTGGAGTCTTGCATAATCACGCTTAGTGAAAAAAAACGAGGTCAAAAAACGACACCCAAAACAAGTGTTGCAATGGATCCGGTTGCTACCATAAAACAACGCCCTAACTCTTCTAAGCCCACTGTAAAATTAATTGAAACTGTTCCACCGGACGAAGTTGATGAGGAAAAGGAACTCGACTACATCGAGGCACTTTATGCTATCTATGCTGAAATAGAAGGTGTAGAGTTTTTTACAAAAGAACAACTCAAATCGCATCGCCATCACCGCAACCACTTTAAACGTCAACGCCGTAACTTTTATGCGGCAGAAGATGTGCGAGAAGGTACTTGGCTTGCGTATGGTGACTCAGAAGATAATCAATTCCATGTTCTAAAGGAAGAAGTTCACGATTGCATAATTGATACGTGGGAAGAATCGCACCAAAATGGCATGGAGCGATTAAGAGCGTGCTTAAAAATAGCTGGGGTATTGGAGTCAAGTAAGTGTTGGCTATGTAAAGATACAGACTGGATTGGTGTTCGCCAGAAGCAAGGAATGTGCCACGTTCTTGTTAATGATGCCGATTTAGAAGGGTGGGTTTTGTTAAGTGGATAGTGTTTTGAATACGCCCTATGAAGCGTCACTTCATGTTCTATTGTTACTTTCGAATGATGATGACCTGCGAACATCAGAAATGATTGCGATGATGGATTTTATCGTTACATATGGTAAACACTTCGGAATCGCTGATTATAATCTGTTAGGCGATAATCGTTATAAATTTGGTGAGTTTGCGGCAAGGCGAATGTTAGTAAACAAAGCAATCAAGCTGTTAGTCAAAGATGGGATGCTCGATATTTATAGTAAAAATAGCAGGTTCAAGTTGAAAATAAATGATGAAGGATTAGATTATTGTGTCATATACTTACAAGAAAGCCCTTTTGCCAAAGAGTACGCCCGGACAGCAAGAGACGTTATCAGCGTTGTCAGAAGTAGAACAGAGGAAGAACTCACTGGATATATCCACGTTTCAGGAAGGCGATACACCAACCTCAGAAGTTGGGCAACCCATGAGGGATAGGTTTTACATCAAAAAAATAACAGTATCAGGAAAAAAAGTAGAGACATCAAGTGTTGAACTTACTCCTGGCCTGAACATAATTTATGGACCCTCTAACAAAGGGAAAACTTTTATTTTGACTTGTATTGATTATATTTTTGGTAAAACAGATGATGACTACCCATTTGAAATAGGTTATGGGTACGACAAAGTTAATGTGCTTTTTGAGAATGGTAAACAAGAAACGGTCAGCATCACAAGGGGATTAGAATCTCCCAAAGCCCATGTTGTTTCATCACTTGAAAACATCGAAAATGGAGATTACTTCACGACAAAGAGTCCACAACTTGGCGATGTCTTTTTAACCATGTATGGAATACCTACTGATGTTAATATTCCTACCACATCATCATATAAGCAAAACCGACTAACATGGCGTTCTCTTGTTCATCTTTTTGTGTTTGATGAAAGGCGGATTATCCGCAGGGAGCCTATGCTGGGGCAAATTGAGCGCGGCAAACTTACGTGGGCATCACTTGCAGCATTATTACACTTAGTATGCGCACCAGATTTTTCAATGCACTTACAAAAGGATTCGCCATCTGAAATTTCCGCAAAGAAAAAGGGTAAAACGGTTTACATTGAAGAAAAATTGAGACGATTGCATGAACGTACCGAAGGGTTGAAAGTGTTCCTCGACCCTTTGATGGATGTGGATATTGATGCAGAAATGAATGTTATTGTTGACCGAGTCAGAGATGCGGAAGAAGAAATAGTACAAGCGTCTATGAAAAGCCGCGAATTATTAGCTGAAATTTTTGATGTTAGCGGAAGATTAGAAGAATGCATTTTTTTGCATGACAGATATACAGCACTTGAAACACAATATCGTTCCGACCTTGAAAGATTACGTTTTATGTGTAGCAGCGAAAATCGTACAAATCACACAGAGGACTCTGAATGCCCATTTTGTGGGGGTGATTTGCAGGAACAAGAGCAAGTAATATATCGGGTAGCTACCAAAGAAGAAGAGAGGACTGTCAAGGTAAAACTTGATGGTCTTCTTGAGGTTATTATAGAAATAGTTGCCGAAAAAGATGAACTCACCGTGCGGCTTGAAGCTTTGAAGCATGAAAGCACAAGAGTTTTGGCTTTGATTGAAAATGAGCTTGTACCTAAAGCCGGCGAGTTAAAGGCTAAGTTGGGTGAATACAAAGCCGTGGTTGAAAAACGTCATGAAATTGAGGTGCTTGCAGAAATTGCTAAAAGCATGAATGATGACATAACTCTCATAGCAAACGAAGGCAAACTTGATGAAAAATTTAATCCCAGAGACAGCTTTAATATTAGTTTTTATCGACTCATGAGCAATTATTTGCAGGAAATGCTAGAAGATAGCAAATACGAAGACTTCTTTTCCGCACGTTTTGATAAGGACACTTTTGACGCAGTTGTAAACACTAAAAAGAAAAAAAGTGAAGGCAAAGGATTTGCTGCTTTTGTTAATATCGCAGTAGCCTTTACACTTATGCGCTTCCTAGCACTCCATGGCAAATACGCCCCCAGCCTTATGGTAGTAGATTCACCGATTCTCACCCTCAAAGAAGATGTAAATAAAGATGAAGAAACTCCAGATGGAATGAAAACATCTCTGTTTCGTTATTTGCATGATAATCAACAATTTGGGCAAGTAATTATTATAGAAAATGAATTGCCAACATTAGACCTTCCCGACGCAAATGTCATTTGGTTTGCTGGGAAACACGCCGGTCCCAATGACAGACGTGGTTTTCTTTTAACCGAAAAGAATATTAAGAAAAAGGAGGATGACCAGGATTGAGCATTTCATATTGCAAGTTATGGAAGCTATTGATTGATAAGAAAATGACCCGCACTGATCTTAAACAACAATCAGGCATAAGCACCTCTACACTCGCAAAACTGAGCAAAGGGGAAAATGTTACAACAGATGTGCTGGTCAGAATATGTAGAGCTTTAAAGTGTGATATCACAGACATCATGGAACTTGAGCATAAGGACGAACAGGAGTAGCCCAATGCTAAAACGTGGGAACTGATAAATTCAAAAGTACTGACAATCTAGCCGCCGCTTATGCCTCGGTAGATGTAAAAATCTTTCCAGGCCAGAATAATGAAAATCCAAGGAGACAAAAATATGCCACCGCGCACAACAAGAGCAACAGTAACTGAACAATCACTCGAATCAATAATGTGGAATTGCCGTAACGTCCTCCGTGGGACGGTTGGCGGTAACGAGAAAAACCGAGATGCCGTCATGGGCTTGGTCTTTTTGAAGTTTGCAGGGGATAAGTTCGATAAACGCCGTAAAGCCATCAAAGAGCAACACGGCGATGTTCCTGCATTCTTGGAAAAGAAGTCGTTTTACTTGTCCGAAAATGTATTCTTTCTTAATGAAACTTCATGCTGGGGGCATATCGTAAAAAATGCAAATGCCAACGACATAGCCGTTATCATCGACACTGCCATGCGGGATATTGAAGACGGCAACCCACCGTTAAAAGGCGCACTTCCCCAAAACTTCTATGTCACGCTTGGAACGCGCCCGGAGCAGATGAAAGCCCTTATTGACGAAATTAACAAAATAGATGAGAAGCGTTTTCATGAGCAGGATTTAATCGGCAGAGTGTATGAATACTTCTTGCAAGTATTCGCAATAGACTCTGGCACAAGTAATGAAAAAGGCGAGTTCTACACACCAGCCAGCATTGTCCAACTGATAGCTGAACTTATAGAGCCGTATGAAGGTGTTGTTTATGACCCCTGCTGCGGCTCATCGGGTATGTTTGTTTCTTCCATTAAATTTGTGGAGAGTCATAATGGCAACCGCTCGAAAATATCCGTGGTTGGGCAGGAGCGAAACCAAGACACATGGCGGCTTGCAAAGATGAATTTGGCTATCCGTGGCATTGCACATAACCTTGGCGAACGCCCGGAATCTACCTTTGCCGAGGATTTGCACAAGGACAAAAAAGTTGACTTCATCATGGCAAACCCGCCGTTTAATTTGAAGCTGAACGCCCAAGGTGTTACCCAAGACAAGCTAAACGGCGATGTTCGCTGGGAGGGCTACCAAACCCCGCCCGTTTCAAACGCTAACTACGCATGGATTTTGCATATGCTTTCAAAGTTGGATGTGACAAACGGTATCGCGGGCTTTTTGCTTGCCAACGGCGCATTGAACACCGATGGTGTCGAGGGCAGCATCCGCAAAACGCTGGTTGAAAATGACAAGGTGGAGGCGGTAATCGTTCTGCCCCGCGAAATGTTCTACTCTACGGATATTTCCGTTACGCTGTGGATTTTGAATAACAACAAAAAAGCCCGTTCTCTGAATGGACGGCAACTACGTGACCGCCAAGGCGAGGTGCTTTTTATCGACCTGCGCCGTTGGAATGAAAATATCTATGAGAAAAAATATGTCCAGTTCTCGGACGAACAGATTGCCGATGTTAAAAAGATTTACACCGATTGGCAGACTGGTGATGGCTACACCGATGTGCCGGAACTTTGCCGCTCCGCAACCAAGGCAGAAATTGAAGCGCAGAAGTATTCCCTTGCACCCAGTAAATACATTGAGTTCATTGACCATGACTTGAAAATTGACTACGCCGCCGAAATGGCTCGGATACAAGGTGAAATGCGCGAGGTGTTAAAAGCGGAAAAGCTTTCTCAATCATTGCTCGAAGAAGCGTTTAGGGGGATTGGGTATGGCATTGACTAAATACAAACTGGGCGATTTGATTCAACAACGACGCGAAAAAAATAAAGACTATGATGTACCAATTTGTGGTGTAACTCGTGATGGCTTTATTCCTCCCAAAGTGGAGCGTGTTGACAAAAAAACATTCATGGTTTTTTATCGCAATGATTTTGTATTTAACGCAACACGAATGGAGCTTAACTCTATCATTTTTAACAATGTCCATGACAAAGGCCTTTGCTCGCCATTGTACAGTATGTTTTATGTTACGAAAGAAGATATTCTGATGCCAGAGTATCTTAACTTGTATATAAAAAGAAGTGAATTTGCTCGTAGATGCGGAATGTTGGGATTTGGTTCAGCCCACCACAAAGTAACTGTTGATGACTTAGCGGAAATCGAAATCAACCTTCCGCCATTGCCGATACAACAAAAATTTGTGGCTGTATACAATGCCATGCTTGCCAACCAGCGGGCATATGAGCATGGACTGGACGATTTGAAATTGACCTGCGATGCCTACATAGAGCGGCTTCGGAGGGAAATGCCATACACAGCAATTGGTGAATATATCGAACAAGGCGATGAACGAAACACAGCACTCAACTATGGCGTTGATTCTGTTAAAGGCGTCTCGATTGAAAAGAGATTTATCAAAACAAAAGCCGATATGAAAGGCGTTTCACTTGCGCCTTATCTACTTGTTGAGCCAGATGCATTTGCATTTGTTACTATAACTTCTCGTAATGGTGGCAAAATTTCATTAGCGCACAATAATTCGAGCGACACATATATTTGTTCGTCATCGTATGTGGTGTTTCGAGTGAGCCAAAAAGACAAACTTATAGCGAGCTACCTGAAAATCTTTTTTAACCGCCCAGAGTTTGACAGGTACGCCCGTTTCCATTCGTGGGGTAGTGCAAGAGAGGCATTCGGATGGGAAGATATGAAAGATGTCAAAATCCCAATCCCCGATATTAGCGTTCAACAATCCATAGTAAACATCTACACCGCCTACCTCACACGGCGGGAAATTAACGAAAAATTGAAAGCGCAGATTAAAGACATCTGCCCCATACTGATAAAAGGTTCGCTTGAAGAAGCCGGGATCTAAAACTCTCACCACTGGTGAGAGAACTTGAAAAGTGCAGACACTGTCTGCATAATTGGAGGTACACCGATGGGCGATAATTTGATACCACACGGCACAAATGCCTTTGACGAGATTATTCCGATAATTGACAACGCCCGTGAAAACGCGTTCCGCGCCGTCAATCGGGAACTTATTAATATGTACTGGGATATTGGCGAATATGTAAGCCAACGTGTTGCAGGTGGTGGCTGGGGAAAATCTGTGGTAAAAGAATTTTCTGAGTTCATCCAAAGCCGTTATGTTGGCATAAAGGGTTTTTCGCCGCAGAATATTTGGCGAATGAAGCAGTTTTATGAAACTTACGCCGCAAATGAAAAACTCTCGACAGTGTTGAGAGAATTGTCATGGTCACATAACGTGCTAATTACTTCTTGCGAAACCGATGAGGAACGCGAGTTTTACATTACGCTTTCGATAAAAAACCGTTATTCATTTCGTGAATTAAAACGGCAAATGGATAGCGCGTTATTTGAACGCACCATGTTGTCGGACATCACCAACAAACTGATAACCGACCGCAGCGAAGGATTGATTGCCCTTCGTGACAGTTATGTGCTGGAATTTTTGGAATTGCCGGCAAACCATAAAGAAAAAGACCTCCGCAAAGCCATTGTTGGCAATCTTAAAGATTTTATTTTAGAATTTGGAAAAGACTTCACCTTCGCTGGCGAGGAGTACCGTGTCCAAGTTGGCAACCGTGATTTTTTCATAGATTTGTTGTTTTACAGCCGTGCTTTGCACTGCCTTGTGGCAATTGAACTTAAAATCGGCGAGTTCGAACCAGAGCATCTTGGCAAAATGGAATTTTACCTTGAAGCCCTCGATAGAGATGTTAAAAAGGCAGACGAAAACCCAAGTGTGGGGCTTATACTGTGTACGAAAAAGGACGCAACTGTTGTGGAATACGCATTAAGCCGTAGCCTTTCCCCGGCAATGGTTGCGGATTACAAGCTACGCTTGCCCGACAAAAAAGTGCTGGAGAACAAACTGCGTGAATTAGCCGAACTTGCGGAAAATTCGACCGCTTACGATGAATAGGAGGGGCTTGCCGTGGACTTGAACTTTGTCAGAGGGCAGTTTACCGAAGCCGAACTGGAAAAGGCGATTATTACCCTGTTTGAAGAACAGAATTACACATACATCTGCGGTAGCACCATACACCGCAAATATGAGGACGTTTTAATCAAGGACGATTTGCGGGCATATCTTGCCGCCCATTATCCAGACCTCACGACTTCCGAAACAGAGAGGGTTATCGGATTCCTTGAAAATATCCCCTCCACGCC